>Ga0302248_1000156_pt1 | contig 74050 bp, 54 predicted proteins | sample AAG_UR_Leu_MG_FD_193528 | JGI IMG/M metagenome (GOLD analysis project Ga0302248, IMG submission 193528) | Enriched activated sludge microbial communities from anaerobic digester in WTTP, New Holstein, Wisconsin, United States - AAG_UR_Leu | ecosystem: Engineered > Bioreactor > Anaerobic >...
GCTCTGGGCAATATCCACCGCCATTTCCACATGCTGAAACTGGTCATTTCCCACCGGAACGTAGTCCGTATCGAAGAGCAGGATGTCCGCCGCCATCAAGACCGGATAGGTATAGAGGCCCATGTTTACCCCGTCGTCCGGATCCCTGCCCGCTTCGGCATTGGCCTGAAGCATGGCTTTGTAGGCGTGGGCGCGGTTCATCAGGCCTTTGGGGGTGAAGGCCAGCAATATGGTGAGCAGCTCAAAGGTCTGGGGCACAAGCGACTGCTTGTAAAAAAGAACCTTTTTGGGGTCCAGTCCGGAAGCCAGCCAGGCCGCCGCGATCTCCAAAGTCATGTTGCGTATCGCGGCTGGATCCTTGCAGGCGTTCAGCGCGTGGTAATCCGCGATAAAATAACGTGCTTCGCAGGTTTCGCTAAGTTTCAGGGCGGGCTTGATCGCTCCCAGATAGTTGCCTATGTGGGGAATTCCAGTCGGTTTGATGCCGGTTAGAGCTACTTTCATTGTATCCTCGTTTTTGATATAACTATCCTGCCAAAGAGATCCATGTCGATCACGTCGGTGACCAGCACCGGGTAGATCTTGCCAGGTTCCACATCGGCAGGTTCGACGAAGGTGAGGCCATCCACTTCGGGAGCCTGGAACCAGGCGCGTCCCTGCAGCATTCCTTCCTCGTCATGCTCATCAAAGTCTTCAATCAGCACGGGCAGAGTCTGCCCCACGTATTGTTGCAGCAGCTCCGCGGATATTTCGCTTTGCAGGGCGAGAAGCCTGTTGCGGCGGTTTTTCGCGGTGCGGGCGGGCACCTGTCCTTCCATCCTGATAGCCAGGGTGCCCTCTTCCGGGGAGTAAACGAAGGCGCCCAGATGCAGGAAGCGGACTTCCCTGATGAAGCGCTGCAAGGCTTGCGCGTGCCGCCTTTTCTCGCCCGGGTAGCCGCAGATCAGAGTGGTGCGCAGAACGGCTTGGGGCAAGCTTTCCCGAATCTTGTGAAACAGTTGTATGAGTTCCATTCCGCCCAGTTTTCTGCGCATGGAGCTCAGGATTCCGTCTTCGCTGTGCTGGATGGGAATCTCAAAATAGGGCAGCAGCTTGGGAAGCCTTTTCCACAGCTCCAGCCAGTCGGTTTCAAAGTGGTCGGGATGCAGATACATCACCCTGATCCACTGGAACTGGGGAATGGCGTGCAGCTTTTCCAGCAGCTCCGGCAAGGCTTTGCGCCCGTAGATATCCATCCCGTAAGACGCGGTATCCTGGGCGATGACGATCAGTTCCTGAGCCGGAAAATCCGGATCGGCTGCCAGACGCTCGGCTTCCTCCACCAGTTCCGGGATCGGCACGCTTTGCATCTCCCCGCGGATGGAAGGGATGGCGCAATAGGAGCAATGGTTGCTGCAGCCGTCGCTGATCCGCAGATAGCGGTAATAGGAGCGCGTAATCGCCTTGCGCTCTGTTTTGCCGCTGCCATCCAGCTCCAGATAGCGTTCCAGGGCGGCAAAATCCTTCAAAGGGATCCAGGCGTCCACTTCCGGATAGCAGCGCTGGAATTCTTCCAGGCCGCGTTTGGTGACGCAGCCAGTGACCAGCAGGTTGCCACAGCTTCCGCTGTTTTTCAGGTCTGCCAGTTCGGCGAGCACCAGGTCGAGCTCGTGCAGGGAATCACGCAGGAAGGAGCAGGTGTTCACCAACACCAGGTCTGCCCCTTCCGGCGTTTCCAAGGCTTGATAGCCTGCCCGCTCAAGGATGGCGGCGAAGCTTTCGCTGTCCACCAGATTCTTGGCGCAGCCGAGGCTCTCAAGGTAGTAAGTTTTCATTGCAAGGGATGGATGAACAATCCTGAACGCAGTTTGGGCTCAAACCAGGTGGATTTGGGAGGCATGATCTCGCCGGCGTCGGCAATGCCGAGCAGTTCGTCCATGGAGGTAGGGAACATGGCAAAGGCCACAACTTCCCTGCCACTGTCAACCCTGCGCACCAGTTCGCCGAGGCCGCGGATGCCTCCCACAAAGTCGATGCGGTTATCCCTGCGCGGATCGCCTATGCCCAGGATGGGGTGCAGCAGGTTGTTTTGCATAATGGACACGTCGAGCGAATCCACCACGTTTGTGTTGTCCCAGGTTCCCGGCAGGGCTTCCAGTTTATACCAGGTTCCGCCCAGATACATGCCAAACTCGTGCAGCTTGGAAGGCCTGAAGGGTTCAGCCTGGGATACCGGTTCCACGCTGAATTTCTCTCGCACTTTGGCCAGGAATTCGTCCTCAGTCAGTCCATTGAGGTCTTTCACCACGCGGTTGTAGTCGAATATCTTCAGTTGGTTGTCAGGGAAGATTACCGTCATAAAGAAGTTGAATTCTTCCTCGCCCGTATAGTCCGGATTCTGTTCCCTGCGCACCAGGCCCACTTTGGCGGCGGAGGCTGTCCGGTGGTGGCCGTCTGCCACATACAGATAGGGTAATTTGGCAAAAGCAGCCTGGATGGCGTTGATGTCTTCCTCGGAGTCCATCAGCCACAGGGCGTGGCCGATCCCGTCGTCGGACACAAAGTCGTAAACGGGGTCTTTTTGCTGCATGACTTTGGCAACCGTGGCATCGATCTCATCCTGATGGCGGTAGGTGAAGAACACCGGCGAAGGATGCGCGTCGCAGGTATCCACGTGTCTGATGCGGTCGGCTTCCTTGTCCGCCCGGGTGAGCTCGTGTTTCTTAATGATTCCATTCATGTATTCATCCACGGAAGCGAGCCCCACCAAGCCGATCTGGTCGCGTCCATCCATGGTTTGGCGGTAGATGTAGAACATCGGGCGCGAGTCCTGTTTCATCAGGCCTTCGTTGACATATTTGAGCAGGTTTTCCCTGGCTTTGGCATACACTTCAGGCGCGTAGAGATCGGTGCCCAGGGGCAGGTCGATCTCCGGTTTTTCCACATGCAGGTAGCTGAGGGGATTTTTCTTCACTTCAGCCCGCGCTTCATCGGAATCCATCACGTCGTAAGGCATGGAGGCTATGGCAGCCGCTTTTTCCGGGATCGGGCGCAGGGCGCGAAAGGGTTTAAAAGTAGCCATTGGCTTTTCTCCTATATCTTTTTTTTAACTGTAAAACTTGGTTAGCACCTTGATCATGGCCAGATGGTCTTCCACTCCGGCTGTTTCGCGGGCTGAATGCATTGCCCACAGGGGGTCTCCCACATCCACGACAGGGATGCCCAACTGGGCGGAGACGATCGGACCAACCGTGCTTCCACAAAGCAGGTCGCTACGCATCATAAACTTCTGGCAGGGAACTTTGGCAGCTTCGCAAAGGGTGGCGAACCGCTGTGCGCTGGCGGCGGTGGTTGCATATTTGTGCCCCGCCTGCCATTTGATGACCGGCCCGCCATTCATCACCGGAGAGCAGGACTGCTCATATTTCTCGGGATAGGAAGGATGATAGGCGTGTGCCATGTCTGCCGATATCAAAAACGAGTTGCTGAGAGCCAGATGCCTTTCCTCGGCGTCCAGTCCCAGGGAGATGCCCACACGGTCCAAAACCACGGACAGCATGCTTGAACCAGCTCCCTGGCGGGTCTCGGAACCAATTTCCTCATGATCGTAGAGAACAGCCGCGCAGGTGGCTTTCGGTTTGTCGGATGCCATGATTGCGCTCAGGATCGCGTGGCTCATGCCAAGGTTGTCCAGCCTGCCGCTGAACAGCAGATTGCCCTGCAAGCCGCCCAAAGCCGCTTTGGCAAAGTCATAGAGGAACAGCTCCAGTTCCACGATCTGCTCCGGTTTCACTTGCAGGGATTTCGCCACCGCCGCTTTGAGAGGGTCGCCCTCCTGCCTGCCCACGTCCACGATCGCCTGCAAGTGAACCTGTTTGTTGTAGATAAAGCCGTTGTTCACTTCCCGGTTCAGATGGATGGCGGCGTTGGGGATCACAGCCACTGGCTTTTGCAGGTCAACGGGCACCACTCTGACCTCTTTTCCGTAGTTGACGGCAGCCCTTCCGGCGATGCCCAGTTCCCTGTCTATCCAACTGCTGATGATGGGGCCGCCATACACTTCCACCGCCACCCGGGCGACGTTTCCATCTGTCTTCAGGCTGCTTGGTTTCAGCTTCAGGCCAGGGCTGTCGATATGCGCTGCCGCAAGCTGAAAGCCTGTTTTAGCTAGAGGCTGGCTGCCTGTTACCAGGGCTACCACGCTGGTATCGCGTCGCAGATAGTATTTCGCGCCTGGTTTCAGCTTCCACTTTTTGCCCTCGTCCAGGGCGACGAATCCCCGTTCCTCAAGCCGCTTTACTATTTGCTGGGAGGCTTGGACGGAGGTGGGCGATGCGTCCAAAAAGGACAGCAGATCCCTAATGTAGTTATTCATGGAGTGTTCTCCCTATAATATCTTGTTAGATACTAGGAAAAATATGCCGCTGTTCCTGTCAAAGGTATAATGGCGTCAGCGGTACAAATATCTCTTTATCTTCTGGGTGGGTGTCTTTTGAAAAGGCTCGTTAACGATATGGATCTTGACGATGCGGCTGAAGCTTGCCAATACCTTGTTCACGTTTTGCCGGTTCTCTTCCATGATGCGTGGCAGGTCAGCCTCTTTGAGGTGATCCGCGTCCAGGGCATCCAGATCTGGATAGATGAGGGCATGCAATTGCCTGTCCCGCTCCAGAACCAGCGTCTCCCCAACATAGGGAAGGTTGTTCAGCTTTTGTTCCACCAGTTCGGGATAGATGTTTTCTCCGCTGGGGCCCAGGATCATGTTTTTGGATCTGCCCTTCAGGTAGATGAAGCCGTCTTTGTCCAGAGTGCCGATATCGCCGGTGTGCAGCCAGCCGTCCACCAGGGTTTCCGCCGTGGCTTCGGGGTTGTTGTAATAGCCGCTGAACACCTGGTCGCCTTTGAGCACCACCTCTCCCGGGATGTTCTGAGGATCAGGCGACAGAATCTTGCATTGCATTCCGTCCACGATCTTGCCGCTGGATTCAAAGCGATGGTCGAACCAATTGGCATAGGAGATCAGGGGCCCGCACTCTGTCATGCCGTAGCCGATGGTAAAAGGAAACTTGATCTTCTTCATGAAGAGTTCCACTTCCGCGTTCATCGGCGCGCCGCCCGTGATCAGTTCCACAATGTTTCCGCCGAAAGCGGCCATCAGCTTGTCGTGGATTTTCTTCAGGATCACGTTTTTGACAAGCGGAATCTTGAGCAGGGCCTTGATCTTCCTGCTTTCCACCTGCGGTTGCAGCTGGCGCTTGTAGATCTTTTCGATCAGCAGGGGAACGGTCAGTACCACATTGGGTTTGAGATCCTGCAGGGCGTTGAGCAGCAGCTTGGGGGCTGGAATTTTATCCAGGAAGTTGATGTGATTGCCGCGCGTAATGGGGTAGAGCAAGTCAAACGCGCTGGCATAGGCATGGGCGATGGGCAGGAAGGCAAAGACGTTGGCGCCGATCTTGAAACACAGTTTACCCACGGCAAAATTTACATTAGCAAGCAAGGAGCGATGGGGCAGCATCACGCCTTTGGAAAAGCCGGCGGTGCCGGAGGTGTAAACGATCGACGCTATATCCTCGTTGTCACACACATCAGGGGGAGAGAATCCAGACGGGCCCAGCTTGAGCAATTCAGGCGTGTCTTCCAGGGCTGGCAACAGTTCCTTCTTGTTATCCACCCGGTTGACGAGCAGGCGAAAATCTTCCAAGGCAAAAATATACTTTATCTTGCGCAACTTGTCTTCATCGATCGCTTCAAATCGTTCCTTGCTGATAAACAGCAGTTCCGAGTCGGAATGGTTTATGATGTATTGCGTATCCTCAGGGGAGAAACTGGCCATGATTGGCACGATGGTGCCGCCGTAGGTAATGGTGGAAAGCCAGGTCAGAGCCCAGGAACTGCAGTTTTTACCCACCACGGCGACCTTGGAACCCTTTTTCATGCCACAGGCCTTATACAGCCTGTGCAACCACATGATCCGCCTGCCGGCATCGCCATAGCTCATGGCTTTTCCAGGATAGTCGGTTAAGGCCGGCATGTCCCAGTAAGTCTGTATAGATTCAACAATATAAGGAATCAGTTTAGTGTCGGTCATATCTTTCTCCCGCGCTAATAATCGTTATTTTACTTTTGTTTACAGACCCCGCCATCACCAGCCAGGCCCGGCAAGCAATTCACAAACGCCATTACCCCCTCCTGGAAAACTCTGAGGGGGTCATCCTCTGACAATACACCTTGGCGTTAGACGCGTCAATCCCGCTCAGCCCCAGAGGGATGCGGACGGATTTATTCGGAGTTCTTTTGCTTGAGGTTGTTCTCCTTGAGCGGCGCATCATCCGAAGCAGCCTTGAGTTCGTGTTTTTGTACGGGTATCCAGATTTCAACCACTGATTCATCGGAATCCGCTGCGAAACGCTCGTCATAGGCCTCAAACATATCGCCCTTGGCGGGGGTCAAACCTGAGGATGCCAGCCATTCGCCAAAGATATAACCATAGGCGGAGCCGATGCCTTTGATGTTGCCAACATAGTCAAAAACGGCATAATCGCCGCCCGGGACATTGTGCAGCATAAACATTTCCGGCAACTTCTCCGATTCCTTGACCTCCATTCCCACAAAATACTTGTAGCCTTTCTGGGTCCTGGGGTCATAATCCTCTCCGGTAAAGTGGATTCCATAGCAGCAGTTGCCAACCGGTTCCTTGATCTCGCCCATGAGGGAGTAGAACTTGTCCCAGATTTCTGCCATGGCGTTGCCTTCCATGGCGTTTTCTGCTTCCAAGCCCATCACGGAGAAAGGCTTACGAGCCTCAAACCTGACTTTCATTTGCTTCTCGGGCTCCTGCTTTTCTTCGGTCTGGCCTGCCAGGGGGGCAAGCGCCAGGGAAAGCACAACCAGAGCTATTAACCAACGCATAATGATCACTCCTTACGTCATTGATAGAACTGGGCGGCATGATAGCCGTGCTTGTGTTTGATGTCAAGGAAAATCGGCTATATTTCAAAATATGGGAGTAGATTGTTAATAACAGATTATTTGATTATTTCAAACAACGCGTTTGTAAGGTCATATCTTACGAATAAGATACAGGCATGACTGGGAGATGGACTATAGGAGGACGGAATCAAAGAGGTTTTTCATACTGGAGAAATGGACAGGAACCCATATAGGGTAAGGACGGAAAACCTGGTTTTTCCCGCTCTGAATCTGGTGTTAAGACCTCCCCGCCATACTTGCTTTACAGAATATAATAAGCTAACTGTCCCGATTTTACTTCATAGCTCCGTCCCTTGCTGCTACTGGCTTTGGTGCCATCTTCCTTAGGTCATCCCTCACCGGGTTAAGGATGACCTAAGGAAAATAGAGACTTAGCTGCCGGTTGCAAATGATGCCCCCCATAATAATAGGTGCTATGCCTTGGAAATGCCGTGGAAGGGTAGAAGGTGAAATGGTGAAAAAGAGGCGCTATGGCATCGATTGCCGGACAGTTTTTTGACCGGACGTCAACAGGCCATCGGCGGGACACCGACGCATGAGGAAGAAGGCGGTAAACCCTGGCGTGAAAAGAAATTGGAGCCAGAACCGGGGCTGGATTCCTACTTTCTCAACATCAGCCACATGAAGAAGGGGCAGCCGACAGCCGCGGTGATGACGCCCACCGGAAGTTCGATCACAGCGATGTTTTTGGCGATCAGGTCGCAAAGCAGCAGGAAAACGCCGCCGCTAAGCAGTGAGTAGAGGTAGATCCTTTTTTGTCCGGAAGGGATGAAAAACCTGACGATATGGGGGATGATAAGCCCCACAAAACCGATGATCCCGGCATAGGAAACAGTGATCCCGATCAGCAGCGAGCTTACGATAAAGATCTTCTTTCTCAGCGCGGGTACGTCAATGCCCACGCTGCCCGCGTAGATGTCGCCGCCGCTGAGGATGTCCAGCGCCGTGGATTTGAAATAGAGCCAGATCATCAGCAGCAGGGAGATGGCCAGCAATCCCAGGAAGAAGTTCCACTCCCGGAAAGTGAACACATGCCCCAGATTTCCCATCAAAGTGCCCAGAATAACCATGCTATCCTTCTGAAAAAGATACATCAACAGAGAGATGCCCGCCGAAAAGAACATCCCGGCTATCACGCCCGCGATAAGCAGCCGGCTGCGGTCGAAACTGCCTTTGCGGCGAGCCAGGGACCACACCACCAACAGGGTTATCCCCGCTCCGAGGAAGCCCCCAACCGGCATGAGCAAAGTGAGTCCCAATACGCCGGTGAAGATGGCTCCAAAGGCTGAACCGGAAGAGACGCCAAGGATATACGGCTCTGCCAGCGGATTGGCCAGCATCAGTTGATAGACGGAACCCACGGCGGCCAGAACCATCCCCGTATAAAGGGTCAGGATCAGGCGGGGGAGACGGATGTTGACGATCACGTTGGCATCCGGAGACCCGCTAAAGAGATAAACCGCGACCACCGCGCCGCCCAGCGCCAGAATGATCAGGGGATAGATCAGCCTCCTTGACATGAGTTCCTAAAAAGTGTCCAGCAGTTCACGCAGGCGTTCCATGCCCAGAATTGCCCTGGGTGTGGCGCGCTGCATCCAATCCGGATTGATGTCTTTTTCAAAATAGACGCGCTTGTTTCGGATGGCTGGGATGTCTTGCCAGCCCTTGCGGTTGAGGATGGTTTGCAAGGTTTCCTGCGAGTAGCAGATGATGATATCCGGCTTGGCGGCGACCACATCCTCGGCGTCGATGCGGCAATAGTCGCGTTCCAGGACGTCGAACACATTATTGCCGCCGGCGGTCTCGATCAGGTCGCCCACGTAGGAGGCATCCGAGACGCTCATCAAAGGATCGCGGTAGATTTCCATGTAAACCCTGGGCCTGGGCTTGCCCTCTGCCCGGCGGCGCAGCTCCTCGATCTTGCCTTCCAGTTCGCGGGCCAGCGAGTTGGCTTCCTCCACCCTGCCGATCTTTTCGCCAATGTGAGTTACAGCGTGGGAGATATCCCTCACCGAGCGTGGATAGATCTGATGCACTGTGTAGCCCAGCTTGCCAAACTCCTGGGCCAGGGCGTCGTGTTCCAGAGAGGAGGTGAAGATCATATCCGGTTTGAGGGCGATCACCGCCTCGCGGTCAACCAGGCCAAAGTTGCCCACTTTCTTGATCTCCGCAAGCTGCGGGGGATAGTCGCATTCCTGGGTGAGGCCCACGATCTGATCCTCCGCACCCAGGGCGGCGATGATCTCAGCCACTTCGGGAGAGAGCACAACCAGGCGCGGCTCTGTGGAGCTTGGCGGGGTTTTTTGGCAGGAGAGGGTCACGAGCAGAAGCGGCAGCAGGCAGGCGATTAAACAGAGTCTTCTTTTCATGGCAAAATATCCACCTGTACTTGGGAAAGATCCGGAGCCTGGTCCAGTTCCTTCTTCAGGATTTGCAAATTGGCATTATCCAGCCTGATGCATCCGGCGGTGACCATTGTCCCTATGGAGGCGGGATCGTGGGTGCCGTGGATGCCGATGCCTGTCCAGCCCTCTTTGGAAAAGTTTTGGGCGCGGGTGGTGTTGAGGGAGATGAACCAAGGTCCGTAAGCTCCGGGGATGGGACCCTTACCGTCCTGGAAGTCGAAGCTCCAGCCGGAGGAGGGTTTGATGTTTTTAACGTTGTACCAGCCCTCGGGAGTGGTGTAGTCGCCAGCTTTTTTCTTGTCGCCGGGGTTTTTGCCAACAGCCACCGGGAAACTGTGCAAGAGTTTGCCGTCGCGATAGAGATTGAGCTGAAACTTGCTCTTGAAGATGGTGATGTAATATCCTCTTTTGATATTGCGCGGCTGGCGGTTGGCCCATGCCAGTTCCAGATCGGTGGAATCCGGCAGTGAGGCGATGACGGCGCTGGAATCCGCTTCCGAGCCCGCCTGTTGCTGAGAGACGGGATCAGCCGTTTTGGCCTTACAGGATGAGACGGCACCCGCAAACAGCAGGATTATCCCCAAACTAATGATGCTAAAAGTCTTCTTCACAATATCACCTCTGATCTTGTATCCGGGAGCTATCCCGCATTGTGTTCCAATACAAAGCAGGCGGGGCGGGCAATCTGTCAACTGCTTTTTCCCGATGCGGGGGAGGAAATTGGGCTTGACAAGGCAGCACGCGAATGATTGGGTTGCACCTTGGGGAAAATATGAAACAGACAAAGCTGACAGACATCTATCGCCTGCTGCTGGAACTCTACGGAAACCGGGGCTGGTGGCCGGGGGAGAACCAGGACGAGATCGCCATCGGCGCGATCCTGGCCCAGAGCGTGGCTTGGCAGAATGTGGAAAAAGCCTTGAGGAACCTGAAGCAGAGGGGTGTATGCAGCCTGGCAAAGCTGGCGGAACTGGAGCAGGATGAACTGGCCGCCCTGATCGTTCCCACCCTCTATTATAACCAGAAAGCGGAGCGGCTACTGCGTTTTGCCCGCTATTTCCAGGCTGAGGCAGGGTACGATTTCGCCAGGCTGTTCAGCGGCGAAATAAACGGCCTGCGCTCGCGGTTGCTTTTCCTGAAAGGGCTGGGGCCGGAGACGGTGGATTCGCTGCTGCTCTACGCGGGCGATAGGCTGGTATTTGTGGTTGATGCTTACACCCGGCGCTTGCTGTACAGGCTGGGTCTTACCGCGGAAAAAGCGAGTTATGACGAACTGCAGGACTACATCTGCAGGCGGATACCCAGGGATTTGGCGCTCTACAAGGACTTTCACGCGCAGATTGTCTGCCTGTGCAAAGACATCTGCAAAGCCAAACCCAGGTGCGGGGATTGTCCGCTGCGGGAAGTCTGCCAGGCTGGCCGTTCCGGTTCATTTGATTAGGGCTTGACAGAATTGGGCACGCTTTTATCCTTAAAAAATTATCGGACTGAGGAGACGCTGTGATTTCCCAAAAAGCACTGGACAGCATCACGCTGATTATGTTTCTGATCATTCTGTTGGCCATTCCCATTGGCTTGGTTCAGGTGATCCTGGGCGGATCGCTTTTTTCCAACGTGTCTGCCTGGATGCTGAGAGCGGTGGAGATCATCTTTGGGATCACGATTGTGTTGATGATTGTGGTGCTGGTGTTGGAAAATGAAGATCCCGTGCACACCCTGGCCTGGATTCTGGTTTTGCTCTATATCCCCGTGGTGGGTTTTTTCATCTATCTGTTCTTCGGGCGCAACTGGCGCAAAAGCAGGCTGTTCAGCCGCAAAGAGTTGCAGGATAGCTTCCGCTTCGAGGATGTGGCGGGGAACTTTTTCAAGCCGGACGAACGGGAAAACTTCTCCCCTCTGCAAAAGCGGATAAGCAAGCTTCTGGATAACAACAGCAAGGCCATTCTCACCTACAGGAACGAGGTGGATATCCTGGCCGACACCAACGACGCCCTGGACCTTATCTGCGAAGAGATAGCCAAGGCCCGCCGCTACGTGCATCTGGAGTATTTTTCCATAGCGCGCGACTCCACGGGAAAGAGATTGAAAGAATTGCTGATCCGCAAAGCTTCCGAAGGGGTGGAGATTCGCTTCATCTACGATGATGTGGGCTGCTGGAATCTGGGCCCGCGTTTCAAGGCCGAACTGAGAAAAGCGGGGGTGCAGTTTGTGCCCTTTATGCCGGTGTGGATACCCTTTCTGAACAGCCGGCTCAACTACCGCAACCATCGCAAGTTGGTGATCGTGGATGGCAGCATCGGCTTTTTGGGCGGACTCAACATCGGGGACAAGTATATGGGCAAAAGCAAGTATTTCGGTTACTGGCGCGATTCGCAGGTCAAGCTGCGCGGCGAAAGCGTGATGGCCCTGCAGGCGATTTTCCTCATGGACTGGTTTTTTGTGAGCAAGCAGAATCTGCTGACCAGGGAGTCTTTTGCCAATTTCGCGCAGTTGCCGGAACCATCTTCCCAAGAGGAGTTGTATAAACCTGTGCAGATCACGGCCAGCGGCCCGGACACCGACCACGCCAGCATCATGCAGGCCTATTTCTGCGCGATCAGCAATGCCCGCCAGAGCATCAGGATCACCACACCCTACCTGATCCTCAATGGCAGCCTGCTGATGGCTTTCAAGACAGCCGCGCTGAGCGGGGTCAAAATCCAGATCATCCTGCCAGGCAAGGCCGACCACTTCATCGTGTTCTGGGGCAGCCGTTCCTACTACCGTGAATTGCTGGAATTGGGGATTGAGATCTACGAGTATCAGGCGGGCTTCATCCATGCCAAAGTGCTGATCGTGGACGATGAATTACTTAGCACGGGCACGGCAAACATGGATCTGCGCAGTTTCAACCACAACTTTGAGGTGGCAGCCATGATCTATGATGAAAGCATTACAGCCCAGGCGCTGGAGCATTTTGCGGAGGACATGAGCAAGAGCCGCAAGATAGAGCTGGACGAGTTTCAGCGGCGATCCATCTTCAAAAAAGGCGTGGAGTCGCTCTGCCGCCTGTTTTCACCCCTGTTATAGGAGCTAATGTTGCGCACATTTATCAGTATTCCTTTCACTGAGGATATCATTGCGGTCTCCGTGGCCGAGGCCAGGGACAAGACTGTCCTGGTGTATCCCACCAAGGTCTCTGCCAATCAGGCCCGGCGACGCTTCATTGCCGCCTGGCAGTTGCAGGATTGCGAGTTTCTCTCCATGGAACAGTTCAAGCAAAGGCTGCTGTTGGCAGACAGGCCTGTGGTGCAGGAAGACAAGCGCCTGCTGTGCCTATGGCAGATCCTGAGCGCCGATGAACGGGAATTCTTTCATCTGAACAGCTATTTTGACATTGTGGAGTGGGGAAACCATTTCTTCCAGTTCTTTACCGAGCTTTGCGACGAAATGGTGCCAGTGTCAGGCCTAAGCGGGATGGGAGCTTCGGGTATGGTCAATCTGCTTGCCTGGCAGCAGGATTACATCCAAAAGGTACTCTCCATCCGGCAGCGCTATCTCGCTTTTTTGGAAGGCAAAGGCTACACTGACCTCATCAGTTGTTTGCCGCCTGACAAGTTTAGCAACCCCTGGCCGGGTTATCGCTTTGTTTTCGTCAACCAATACTACTACAGCAATCTGGAACTGAAGCTGTTGGACGGATTGGAAGGCTCGGACTGTGAACTGCTCATTATGTCGCAGAATGTGGAGCAGGAAGAGGAGCAAGGCCTTGCTTCCGAAGCGCTAAGATTGGACAAAATCAGCCCGGATCAGATCAGGACCAAAACGATCAGGGTAGTCAACTGCGAAAATGAAGACCAGATGATCAGCGTGTTTCTTGCCATTCAAGCAAGGGAAATGCGCCAGCAGGGAGGGCAGGCTGTACTCCTCGACCCACACTTTTACGAAAGGCATTACAGCCGGCTGATAAACCCGGATTGCTATCCCAACGGACTTCCCGCCAGAATGACGGGCACCTGCCTGTACAGGATGCTGCTTACTTATCATTCGCATCTCACCGCCATGGCAGGCACTCTGGATCAGGGTTTTTTGCACACCCGTCTGGTGCTGGACGCTTGTTCCAAACGTGAATTCATTGCCTGTTACCAGCCCGATTGGAGTGAACAGGAACACCGGCTGCTGTTGCGCGAGATCAGGACTCTGCTTGATCAGGAAGTGCTGTATCTGGACCGGGAACTGAGGGTGTTTGACCAACTCCAGCGCAACGGGGAGTTTCCCCTTTCCCGTGCCCTGCTGGCTGCCCATTTTGCGGTGCTGGACAGGCTGGCCGGAATCGGTTCCCCCCTGGGTTTGGTTAATCTCATCGATAGTGAGGGGGGTCTGGAGATACAGAAGATGTGCTCTCCGCAGGAGCTGCTTCACAGCGACATACTGGAGCAATTTTACGAACGTCTGGCCAACTACGCCAGCCTTGATCAGTTGCCGCTTGTATCAGACTGGCAGAAGCTGTTCGGAGAGGAAGGTATCAATCTGGCATCCAGTTTGCTGAGGCTGTTTCTGGAGTCCCTCGCCGGAGCCGGAATCAGAAGCGATCAGAGCGGCGATTGTCCCCAAATAGAGGTCAGCAACCTCCTGGACAGCCGCAATCTGAGCTTCGCGTCGGTGGCCATCCTGCATGCCATAGAGGGCGAGTATCCCTCCAATCCCCAGCCGGTCTGGCTATTAAATGAAGCGCAGCGTGGCCTACTGGGTCTCAAAAGCTATCCCGTGTTGCGGGAGAGGGAACGGTACTATTTTTTACGCTTGATCCTGAGTTCGCAGAATGTGTGTATCTACACCTATCGTAACCAGGAACGGGATATCGAACCAGGCAGCTTTGTTACCGAGCTGCTGCACGCCAAAGAGCAAGGCTGGCTGGAAGGAGTGGAAGTTTCCGAAGTTCCCTATAAAACTGAGATTTCGCTCTTATTCAAAGCGAGGCGGCAGATCATGCCACCGGACTGGAAAACTTTGCCTCAGCTTACCGACGCGTCCCAGTGCGGGCTGGACGAGGAGAACCCTGCCAGCTTTTTCACCCTGCCCGCCGAGCCCGCGAATGACCTAAACAGCGGCACAGAGGTGACAGCTTCCTACTACAGCCTGTCGAACCTGGAAAAGAACCCTATGCTGTGGTATATCTGCGACCTGCGGCATCTGAAACAGGTGGAATTGCGCCCCAAAGAAACAATCAGCCGCAGGTTGTTTGGCAGCCTGATGCACGATTTTCTCAGGGACGTGCTGGGTCCCTTGGCAGGCCCCCATCAAAATATTACTCCGCTGGAACTCGCTTTCAAAGATGAGGGAACTTTGCACGAAATTCTGGACAACAGGATAACTGGTGAATTATATCAATACAAGATTCCGCAGAACTACAACTACGAATTTCTGCGGGGGATCATCTCGGATTGTCTGGTGGAGTCGGTGTTGCAGTTCTATCGTAACTACCTGCTTCCCACTTTGAAATCCGGCCCCTACCGCCTGATCCCGGAGGATCTGAAAACCACCAAAGACGAGACTGATGCCAAGCTGCTGCACACCGTGACCCACCAGGGAAAGAAGTATTCCCTGCTGATCAAGGGCCGCGCCGATCTGCGGATCGAGTGTCCGGATCGGTATTACATCATAGATTTCAAGACCGGTTCATACGAGGTGGATCAACTTGTCTTTTACGAATACTTCTACTATTTGATTGACGCTGAACAGCAGGACGCAAAGCTGGAATCCCGTTTTTGGGAGATTTTGAATCATAAGATGGCAGATACATCCAGTTCCCCCGCCAAGCGGGCTCAGTGGCTATCCAGAACCAGGGAAGCCTTCGCGGCAAGATTGGCGGAGGGTTTCGGGCTGGCGAAGAAGGTTACCGACAGGCAGAATCTGATCAGGATTTCCAGAGCCGATCTGTATCGCAAAAAATATGGAGGTCTTGCATGAAGCAGTTCAGAAACCGGATCATTACTGCCAGCGCCGGCACAGGCAAGACCTACCGCCTGGCTGTGGAATACATTCGCATCCTGCTGGATTACTACAACGCCGATGGATTCAGCCCGGACAACATCCTGGTACTCACTTTCACCCGCAAGGCCACTGCAGAGATTCGCGAACGCATCATCGGCCATATCAACCTGCTGCTCTCTGATAAAGAGGATGATAAGACCAAGCGTATTGAGTTGCTTGCCGTTATCCACCCCCAGGACAGCTCGCGCGAACTCAGCCCTGCCGAAAGAATGGTGCTGGAAGGGAGCCTGAACAGGCTTTCCATCGACCGCAAGCAGTTGCAGGTGATGACCATCGACTCCTATATCAACTCCATCTTCCGCAACATTGTGCGTCCTCTGCGCAGCATCGACCGCTTTGAGATCGATCTGCAGGCGGTGGAGAAACGCTTGCCATTCCTGATGCAGCACCTCTTGGATCCAAATGTGAAGTCAAAGCTGGACAGCCTCTTGAGGCGGAAGGTTACACCCTCTTTGGACGATAATAAGGATTTCTTTATCTCTCTGGTTCAGCATCGCTGGCTCAAGCATCTAATCGACAAGCTCCATTCCAGACAGGGAGCTTCCGCCCTGGAACTGGCTGACCGGGAAGAAACTGACGCCTCTAAACAAGCCCGCTTGAAGGAATGCATGGACCTGTTCGGCAGGATGGTATCCATCATTGAGTCTGCCAAGCCGGATAAGGATCCTGAGGAGCTGATCAAGAAATCGCTGAGGGATCTGCTTTCGCAAAAATTCTTGCAGGAGTTAGACCTGGCTGCCAGGGCACGGGAGTTTTGCCACACGCCCCAGCACTGCCACATGTTTTTCAAAGCCATTTCCGATGGCAACATCTACCACGCGGGCAGGATCAAAGGCAAGGGACTGGAGGAGCAGGTAAACCGGCTTGCCGAATTGCAGGAGCAGTTGCGGGTAAAACTGGCGGATTATCTTATGCTAACCCTGTTCCTGCCTGAGCAAAAGGAGATTCTTAACCTTTGGGGAACCACCCTGGCTGAATATGACAAGCTGATCTACAAATACAAGAACATGACCTATGACGACGTTGCCTGGTTCAGCTTGGAAGCGCTGTTCAGCGAGGAACCCCCTCTGTTTGACCTTAGCAATGATGTGATCGCCACCGAGTTTTACCAGTTTCTTTCCCATCGCAGCCGCTTTATCCTGATCGATGAGTTTCAGGACACCTCCCTGATGCAGTTTGCCATCTTGAAACCCATTCTGGAAGAGGTCTGCGCGGGACAGGGCAGCAAGGATTTCGGGGGCATGATCGTGGTGGGCGACGAAAAGCAATCCATCTTTGGCTGGCGTGGGGGAGAGCGTGAGTTGCTGCGCAAGCTTCCCGTCCTGATTCCCTCCCTGGGAGAGTTGCAAAATGAAGATTTGGACGACTCCTATCGCAGCAGCCCCGGCATGATGAAGTTCATCAACGCGGTGTTTCAGGACCAAGCCCTGCATCAACACCTCGCGGAGCAAGGTCAGGAATGGGATTACAGCACCGTAAACAGCGCCCGCCCAGAGCTTGAGTATCTCACTCAATTGGAGGTGAGGACCATCAGCTACGGAGCCAGAGGCGGGGAAGATGATCTGCACTCTGTATTCAGAGAATTTGTGCAGGGAACGGTCATAAATAATTACGACAAAGACAAGCGGGAGAGCGTAGCCATTCTTTGCAGGAAAACCAACGAGCTTACCGGGATTCAGCAGGTTTTACAGGAAGAAGGAATACCCAATATCTTCCAGCCCACCAGTTTGCTGACGGAGCATCCTTGGGTGGAACCCCTGATCTACTGGCTCAGGTTTTTAGCCTGGAGGGATTGGCTGGATTTCCTGGCTGTGTTGCGTTCCAATTACATTATGCTCAAAGCCGCGCCTCTCAAGGCTGTGATCGATAGCATTGACCGCAGTGGGGATCAGACTCCTGATCTCAGCGCCATTCCGCTGGCCGCAACCCTACTGAAACTGGCGGACGGCACGACCGGTTCCCTGGCCGGGGCTTGTCAGGACTTTGTGGATATCTGCCTCAAAGACAAGCAACTGCACGAAAGGGATTATCTGAATATCTACGCGTTTTTAACCCTGGCCAACAATTATGAGCTTTCTTCCGCTCAGCGTGACAAATCCATCCCAGGCTTTCTGGACTATCTGGACGACAATAGAGAACAGGAATTTCTCAAACAGGTGGCCGTGGAGGGTTCTGAAGAGATGCAACTGCTCACCATCCACAAATCCAAAGGCCTCCAGTTTGACCGGGTGTTCCTCTTTTTCAACCTCAGCGGAGTAAGCGGCAGCGACTGGACCAAATTGAAATGGTTTTTCAAATACGATCAGGACGACCTGCAAAAAATAAGCGATTACGCCCTTACCTATCACTATGAGGACTTGCTCAAACACTCCAGTTTTGGATATCTGCCCGCCTCCATGGAAAGCCGCGAAAACCTGGAGGAGCTGAACAATCTCTATGTGGCATATACCCGGGCCAAGACCGCGCTGCACATCTGCTTTGCCTATCGTGGCGGAGATGATTGGAGCAGCTACCTGACAGGAAGGGAGGACAAGGGGCGGGTCGAGTTGCCTCACCTGCTCTGCGACGCCTCGCTCAGGCAGCTTGCGGCTTTTGAGGGAGTGGAAAGACTCGGCTCCGGCATCCGTTGGCATTCAACGCTTCCAGCCCCGAAAAAAGCCCCCGGCGAAGTTAAAGAACAACCGCAAACGATTAACTTGGATGACCTGGCCGCGGCTCTACCGGAACCAGGCTCCGGGCTTGAGCCGGAAGCGGTTACGCCTGAATCTCCGGCTGTCAAGAACTGGAAAAAGATTTGGATCGAGGACAGGCACAACTTGTTCGGCAACCTGGCACACTACTACCTGAGTTTTATCAAGAGGAATCTGGATGAGGAACACGAGCGGGCGCTCAGGCAGTGCCTGGCTTTCTATGGCTCGTTATTGACGCGAAACGAGATCGTGAGCAGAATAGAACTATTGCGGGCTTCCCTGGCTGAGCATGCCTATCTCTTTGAACCCCGTTGGGACAAGGTGTTCACCGAATTCTCCCTCTATCTGGACGGACGGGAAAAGAGGCTGGACAGGCTGATGTTGGACACTCACGCGAAAGAGGCCCTGATCCTGGATTTCAAGACAGGAACGAGCATGGACGACTCCCAGCTTAGAGACTACGAACAAGCGTTGGCGCGGGTGCGGGCAATCTCGGAACAGGGATACAATATCTCATCCAGATTTGTGATCCTCGCCAATCTGGGCGACCTCGAACTCTGATTCCGGATGCCAATGGGCAGATGTGGTGGAATGGGAATAGAACGCGGATGACAGGATCGACAGGATCAGCAGGATATAGATTGAAATAGAACTTGGTGAAAGGTGGTGTTTGTAGCGGCGCTTGCTATAGCGCCGTATAGTGTGGCCATCCGACCCTAAATCAAAGCACCCCAGACTATATGCCGTGTCATCCCGGGCTTGACCCGGGATCCATTGGGGTGGCAAAGTCCGTTTGCCACAGAGACCGGAGGTCTCTTCCAAACAGGCAACTCCGTTGCCTCTGCCGAACGGACTTCGGCAGCCCAAAACAAGCGGCAAATCCCGCACCCCATAACCCCAATCCGCGCCATTTGTCCGCGTATATCTGCGTGAACCGTTTGACCCGGGATCCAGTCTTTTGAGGGCGGTTTGAAGTCCGGGCCGGCTTCGGGACTGGCATAAGCATGAAACCCATATTGCCGGCTCGAACTCCAAACCCAAGCCAGCATGGAGTTCATTGAGCCAGGATTGGCTTCATATTGCCACCAGACGCTTTGGGCTCAAATGGACTTCATGCAGGAAACGGAGGGCCGATTGTAATACAAGAGACCACCTGTATAAAGTAGCGGCGCTTGAGACAAAGCGCCGCCGGGGTAAAACTATGAAAAAAGGATGGCTTTGCAAGCCATCCTTTCGTATCTATATCATTTATGATTTACTTGACCAACACCATTTTCTTGCTTTCGGTGTGTCCAGCCGCCGTAAGGCGGTAGAAATATACTCCGCTGGAAACGGGGCGGTTGAGGGAATCGGTTCCATCCCAGGTGAAGGAATGCCTTCCCGCGGGCTTGCTTTCGTTGGTGAGGGTTTTCACCAGTTGTCCTTTCAGGTTGTAAACCGAGAGATTGGCAGCTCCGGCAGCAGGCATATCGAACACGATGGTCGTGCTGGGGTTGAAGGGGTTGGGGTAGTTCTGGTGCAGCATGTTGCTCACCGCGGGAATACTGTTGTCGTCGTTGCTGGGATCAATGGGGAGTGGGAAGGTGATCTGCAGTTCCATAAACATCACTTCGCCGCCATCCGGGTTGGGATGGTAGGCGGGGGAATTCACGTTTGAACCCCAAGTGTAGTCGTTGTAGAACAGCATACCGATTTTGCCGACCTTATTACCTCCGGGGGTGGTGTTCACATAGATCACCTGGTCCGCGGGATAGACGTACATGGGTTTGATACCCGCGAATTGGGGAGTTTCCACATTGTTGAGGATGATCGGTTCGCTCCAGTAGCCGCCATTGTTGGGGGAAACCGAGATCCAGATCTCCGGGGTATTGGCATAGCTGGCATACTCGGTGTCGTTGTATTGGTTATACATGCGGGCCCGTTCCGAGTCCTGCCACACGCAGACCATCATTCCCTGGTCATTTGGCTCGGAAAGCTTGACATTGTTGTAGTGGAACATCATGGCGTCGTTATGCGCTGCCTGGTCCCAATGGGGGAAAGGCCAGGCAGATGCTGTTATAGGGTAAAAGCCGCTGGAGGCGTCTCCGCCGTATTGGTCCACCTCGCCCCAAGGCGCTTCCATGTCCCAGGGGGTGAAGGTGAGGTTGTAATCGTCATCGGGATCCTGCTGGGGATAGATGTCTTTGATAGTAAATTCCTGGATGCTGGGATCATACACGAACTCTTTTACAAAATGGAAGGCGGGATAGTAGTATCCGCTGTAAGCCCTCAAACACCAGAGATTGGCCACGTGGATCCTGCCATTGGCGTCCCTCACCGCGTTCAGGTGGCCGGAATTGATGATGCCGAAAAACATCTCGCCATTATCGCCGTAGGGGATATCTCCCAGGTCGGGATTGCCCCAGTATCCGGTGGTGTCGCTGGGCGCGGAGTCCGGGTTCCAGGTGGGAATGTCGCCATAATCGCTGTAGCGGGTCCAGGTGCCCTGACCGTAGTTAGGGCACACAAAGACGTCCATATCCTGAACTCTTATAGTATTATCTGCCCCATCCCTCGCGGTATGGTGTCCTGCCCAATAGAGGTTGCCCGCGTTATCAGTTACGAGGGTGCCAGCGGGGCGGTTGAAGGATGTTGTGGTATGATTCCAGGTGTCCATCTCCGGAATTGTGGTGTGATTCCATGCCAGAGGGGTGCCCTGTTCGATGTCATCGCCGTCATAATCAGCATAGGCGATATACATATTCTCGCTGGGATAGTTGTTCATGGCGTGGGTCACGCTGTTGCGCATGCCCACATAGACGCGGCGTTTGCCAGCCACGGGTGAGGGGCCGATCACCACGCAGGGCCAGATGAACTCATTGTCTGTGGTGGTAATACCCTCTGGAGTGGTGATGGTGGTGGGGTTGTCCGCCAGGATGTCGATATCGTTGAAGAGGCCGGCGATACCCGCTATAAAGGCGTCACTGGTGAACTCCACTTCATTTTGCGAGTCGGAATCGGCATTGGCATGCCAGGCGTACATGGGCTTGCCGGTAACCGGATCGATGGCCATGGATCCAAAACCTTCATGGTTTTGCACACTGGTGATTTCGTTGTTGTTGATCACGCTGCCAGCCGCATCCAGATAGGCATAAAACTGGCGGCGGGTGGAAGTGGCTTGTCTGCGTCCATGGTAGGTAAGGAAATATCCGCCTCCGGCGCTTGAGGGGATCACCTTGAGGGGCAGGGAATTATACGCGCCGATCATGTAATCGTAGTAATTGATGATCAGGCTGGTGGGAAGCTTGGTGAAGGTGAATTCGGGCGCCTGGCGGGTTCTTTCGATTGCTTTGCCCCGCGGAGTGGCCACAGGAGTGTACTGGGGGCCGGCTGGCATGATCTCCGCCAGGGCCAACGCTGGCAGCAGGGCCAGCACCACGATAAATAAACAAAGTTTCTTCATAATCATCTCCATTTGTATTTGAGTCTTTGCTCTGATCTTTCACAGTTTTCCAGCCATCCAAAAAATGGCGCTCGAATCCGCGGCAAAATCATAGCGGTAAATGGGCCTGTAGCTTTCCTTATTCGCGGCTTGGATAATTGTCAAGTATAAAAATCCTCCGAATCTCTTGCCGCTCCGATACAGGCAAAAAGAAACCCGGCAATAGGGTGCCGGGTTTCACAGATTATATTGACAGTTCTTTTATTTGATCAGCATCATCTTCTTGGTTTCGGTGCTGCCATTGGCGGTGAGGCGATAGAAATAGAGACCGCTGGAAACGGGTCTGTTATCTTTATCGGTGCCATTCCAGGTGAACGTACGTCTGCCGACGGGTTGATTGTCGTTCACAAGGGTCTTGACCAACTGGCCTTTCACGTTGTAGATGGAAAGGTTGGCATGGCCGGCGACGGGCATATCGAAATTGATGGTGGTGGTGGGGTTGAAGGGGTTGGGATAGTTCTGGTGCAGCATGTTGCTAACCGCGGGAGCATTGGGATCGTTGGTGGCCTCGCCGAGCGGGAAGGTGATCTGCAATTCCATAAACATTACCTCTCCGCCGTCCGGGTTGGGATGGTAGGAGGGGGTAATGGCATTGGAGCCCCAAGTGTAGTCGTTATAGAACATCACGCCGAGCTTGCCGATTTTTTTATTGGTGTCGGGATCGGTGCCTACATAGATCACTTTGTCAGCCGGATAGACCCACATGGGTTTGATTCCGGCAAACTCAGGTGTTTCGACGTTGTTCAGGCAGATCGGCTCACTCCATAGATCGCCATTGTTGGGAGACACGGAGATGTAGATCTCGGGGGTGTTGGCAAAGTTGGAATAATCGGTGTCGCCATAATAGTTGAACAGGCGGGCGCGCATCGCATCCTGCCAGACTGCGGCCATCATTCCTTCTTCGTTGCCTTCGGTGATCTTGTGGTTACTGTAGTGGAAGAACATGGCATCTCCGTGGGCGGCAGAATCCCAGTGGGGGAAGGGCCAGAACTTAACGGGGTTCAGATAGTAGTTGCCGTCTCCGCCTGGATAATATTCGGCGACACCCCAGGGAGCTTCCACGTCCCAAGGAATAAAGACTGTGTTGTAGTCGTCGGCAGGGTCTTTCTGAGGATATACTTCATTGATGGTAAATTCTTCAGTTGCGGGATCGAATACGAACTCTTTCACCAGTTGGAAATCGCCCCAGTAACCACCTTCAATGTGCCCCATGCTCCAGTTGCCGATGGCGTGAAGTTTGCCATTGACGTCAGTTGTGGCATTGAGGTGTGAGGAGTTCACTATCATCCAGGCAAGTTCGTTATCTGGATAACCGTTGCTGTTTTCGTCCACAAAGTAACCGTTGTCACCACCTTGCAACCCCATGGGGTTCCAGGTGGGAAGGTGGCTGAAGCCGCTGACGCGGGTCCAGGTGCCCTGACCGTAGTTGTCGCATTTGAAAACATCGAGGTCGGCTTCCTGCACGCTCTCATCATTCGCATCATAGGCAAAGTGGTAACCCACATAGTAAACGTTGCCGGCGTTGTCAACGGTGAGTGAATGGAAGGGACGGCGCCAGATCACAGAGTCATGGTTCCAGCCATCCATTTCCGGGATAGTGGTATGATTCCAAGCGAACGGAACACCGTTTTCGATGTCATTTTCGTCAAAATCAGCATATAAGAAGTAGGGGTTCTCGGAAGGACCAGCGGTGCCGTGTGAGGTGGTTGAGTTTCTCTGCACCATGTAGGCTCTTCTCTTGCCCGCGACGGGGGAAGGCCCGATATGCAGGGTCGGCCAGATGAATTCGTTGTCTGAAGTGGCTGTGCCGTTAGGCGGGGTGATGGTGATGGGGTTGTCCACAGCTATCTGTAGGTCGTTAAACAGGCCGGCGATGCCCGCGATAAAGGCGTCGGAAGTGAATTGCACTTCATAATACGCACTTTCATCGTCGGCATCGGCATGCCACGCGTACATGGGTTTTCCGGAAACGGGGTCCACCGCCACGGTTGAGTATCCCTCGTGGTTTTGCACGCTGGAGATCTCGTTGTTGTTGATCACGTTACCACTCTCATCCAGATAGGTGTAGAAAATGCGGCGGGTGGCTGTGGCCTGGCGACGGCCGTGATAGTTCATGAAATATCCGCCGCCTGCACTTTGGGGAATTACCCGCAGGGGGATGCCGTTGTAGCTGCCGATCATGTAGTCATAATAATTTACGATTACACTGGTGGGCAGCTTTGTGAATGTGTAGGCCGGGGCAGTTCGGCTCGGCTGATAAATCCGGCATTGGGCAGGGGATTCCAGGGCTTTCCTCTCGGGAGCGTACTGCATTTCCCGCGCGAACGCCAGACTCAGCACAAAGCTAAGCGTCAGTACAACCAATAAGGTTTTCTTCATTATTACCTCCATTTGTAATGGCTTATAATCTATCACCGGCCTGCGCAACTGTGCTTTTTGGAACAGCTTGCGGTACAGCTAAACTCGTTTTGCTTAGACCGGCACTAATCTAAAACATCCTATTTAGATTACGTTTATCTGTCAAACACTTTTTTGACTTTTGAGTTGTTTTTCTTCGACCCATATTATTCCCTGGCGGAATCGGAGGCCTGGCACCATTTTGCTTGTGTTATCACAACTGCCTCTATTTCAGATAAATTGCGCTCCGCGGTTCACGCAGATATGCGCGGATAACTGGCGCAGATTGGCGCGGATAATATAAGGGCTGCCGAAGTCTGTTCGGCAGAGGCAACGGAGTTGCCTGTTTGGAAGAGACCTCCGGTCTCTGTGGCAAACGGACTTTGCCACCCCTGGACACTGGATCCCGGGTCAAGCTATCCCACCCCAACGGATCGTTGCCGATCCGTCGAGGACCCCGGCTTGCCCGGGATGACACATCTTTATAGTCTGGTGGTGTCTGTTTCGGGGGAACCTTTCCACCATTTCACCTTTCCACCTTTCCACCTCAAAAACACCTTTCCACGAATTTATCGTAGCACCTATATATATGGGGGGAGGGATGGGCCTCATTTGCATCACCCTCTCTGGCGTGGGTCTTCCTGGGGTCATCCTTAACCTTTATAAGGATGACCTAAGGATGATGGCTTAACCGCCTGTGGCACTGAATGATGGCGATATGAGGGACTATGGGGAATGTGATGATGAAAAGAGATAGAACGCGGATGACAGGATCGACAGGATCAGCAGGATTTATGAAAGGTGGAATGGTGTGGCTTGTTTCCTGCCCGCTTACTCCAAACAAAAAAGGACCCGCTGATCAGCGGGTCCTATGTTCCATGGAGATTACTCTAAGAGTATATGTTTTATGATGTTATTTTCTTCTGCCTTGGGAGCCGTAGCGCATTTTGATGGAAAGGCGGTGCGAGCTCTTGAGCAGGTTTTCTTTCAACAAGCCCATGTCAGTGTAGGCATAATCGATATTGAAGATGGCGAAACGGGTGGGAACCTGATAGCCAATTCCGAGAGAAAGGCCGTTGGTATCATAGTTGATCTGATACCCGCCTCTCAGGAAGAGGTTGCCCATCTTGTATTCGGTGCCCAGGTTCCAGGTCTCTTTCCTGTCCACCACGTTGTCCAACTGCAGAGAAGCGATCCAGTGGTTATAATCGTCGCGCATGATGTCACCACTGATTCCCAGAGAGAAGGACATGGGGATTTTGCTTTCGATCTCGGCGCCGTCTTCGTCAACTAAGCCATCTCCATCGTTGTCGATGAGGTCGAAGGGGTCTTCATCTATTCTGCCGTCTTCGTCGTCATCCACACGATAGCGGACATCCGGGCCGAAGTTGCGAAGCACCATGCCGATCTTTACATTCTTCCAGCCGGTATTGTACATTGAGCCGACATCGAAAGAGAAGCTGTTCACCGCGAATTCGTAGAGGTTTTCGCGCAGATACTTTGCGCCCACTCCAGCACTGAATTTTTTGGTGAACTGCTGCGCGTAGGCAGCTCCAAAGGCCATGCCGCTGTTTGTGAATTGTTCTCCGGTGGGGCCAAAGGTGTCTTCATCGGTGATGTCCATGTCGTCCATATGCAAGACAGTACCGTACAGGGCCAGGGTGGAAACTCCGTTGGTAAGGGAAGCGGCCGCATACTCCTGCATGATACCGGCAAGCCAGTTGGTATGTGAGAAAAAGGCCTGGTTTTGAAATGCCGGGGCCAATCCGGCAGGATTCCAATAGACGGAGGAGATGTCATCCGACACAGCGGTGTAGGCTTCACCCATGCCGATAGCGCGGGCATCCACTCCGAGCTTCAGGAACTGCAGGGCTGCCGTTCCCGTTTTGCCGAATGGTTTGGCGGCGAGCATCAGTGGAGCGCACAGCAAGCCAAGTGAAATCAGGGTTATGATCAGTTTTTTCACAGTTCCTCCCCTATTTGATTATTACAAATTTGCCGACTTTGATCTTGTTATCGGCTTTGTTTTCCACGGAGTATAGATAGACTCCGGGCGCGATTATCTGGTTGTTTTTGGACAGCATGTTCCAGTCGTGAATACCACTTGGAGCCAAACCGAACTGGGTTGACTTGGATACGGTGATCACATCCGCCATATAGGCTCCGCGGTGTTCTATTGTATCGACCAAATCGCCGGCCAGAGTGTAGATGCGGATGGTGCAATTCTCCGGCAGGTTCACGAACCACAGCCTGCGGCTCTTGTCGCCTTTCTCGTCCTTTTCGCGGCGTCCGTCAAATTTGCTGCGGCCGATGTATGGATTTGGCACCACGTAGATGTTGTCCATATTGGTTTGAGCCGTCGCGCCAGGGAAGAAGACCTTCATATTGGCATCGGCGTCGCGGCCGGTTTCCAGGAAATTAAGATCTCGTTCTGGAACACCGCGGTCAAATGCGGTGACCGCCACGTAGTATTCAATACCTTTGCGCGGGCTTTGGATGGTCTGCTTGTAATAGCGTCTGGACAGGCGTTTGTTTTCCAGTTCCACCAGCTCATCCGGAGTATCAGCAATTCCACCGCCAAAACCGGGCAACGGGATCAGCCGGTAATCTGCCAGTTCATCGTAAACATCGTCTCTGACATCCGGATTCTTGAAGATGCGCGCTTGAAGCTTCTTGATTATCGCATCTGGCAACTCGGCATATTCCGTGGCAATGCGGTTAGCCTCGGAAAGCGCCGAAGCATGGTCCACGCCAGGTTTATACAGAGGGAATCCGTAGAAGACCTTGAAATCATGGACCGGGTGATCCGGATGGGTGTTGATGTAATAATAGTAGTTTTCATCCAAACGTTTGTATTTGGCAAACTCAGTTTCATCATAGGGCATGCCGGTATTGTGCCCGAGCGCGTTCTCAAACGCGGGTGGGATGGAGAGGTTGGGCAGGCCGGTGTCAATTCCCTGATAGCCGCCGAAATTCTTGGCTTTTGGGTGGCCCCAGTTTACAACGTAGTCATCTTTGTCCCGTTGTGTGTCTATCTTATCCCAGCGCTGAATCATTTCCCAATCTTCCCGGGAGCCGCTGCCGCTTCTTCCCCAGAGAGTGTAGCCCTGGAAATCGTGGCGCAGCCTGTGGGCTGTGAAAGGATTGACGATCGCGTTGTTGTTGAAGAGAGTGGTATCGGACAGGGCGGGCATTTGGAACTCGGGCGGGAAATTTTGCCAGTCGATAACGTCCGGATCGCTGTCCATGCCTGCGTAATCCGGGGAGGTAGGTGGATACTGCCAGCCCAGATCTGAGCCACTTACGTTTTTGAAATCCTTGGTGAACTCACTGCGGTTATCCCAGTAAACATCGATGGAGTTACCGTTTTCTTTGATTTCGGCGTATAGTTTGGGGATTTCCGGTGGTTCGGGTGGTTTATAGTGAGGCATCGTATCCGGCAACACCACATCATGCAGTTTTTGGGGATTGTCATAGATGTCTCTTGCCCATGTAGCCGATCCCTTAAGGTCTTCCAGATTGTCGCCGGGAAAGACGGCCACCACAATTTTCATGGTGCGGCCGGGTTCCAGGTTCCAGGAATTCTCGGTGGGGTTGGAAAGACCATGCATATCACCGTAGAACGCGAACAGGAAGCGGGTGTCGTTGGCTTCCACTTGCTCATATTCCATTACCGTGGGCTCTTCCGGACGCAGGGAGGCATACTTGGAAGAATCAGGATTCCTTCCCGTAAGCAGCCAGTATTTCTCGTTCGCGGTCAACCTGGGGGCGTAGTTGAAGGACAGCGGATTATCGTCGTTTGGCCCGTCTCCCACTTTCCAGTACCAGCAGGCGAATTCAAGATCCTCGGGATCGGGTGTGCAAACGCGCGCTCCCACCATGCCGGTGGTCAGGCCGCCGTCGCCATCCGCGTCGTAGGTATAAGCGAATTCATAGCCTTCACCTTTGACGTATCCGGATTTGTCATCCGCGGCTTTTTCCGGTCCCATGGTCTGGGGGCCACAGTCGCAGTCCATATATATGCCCATGGCGCAGTCGTACAGCGTGTCCGTGTTCATGTTGGTGATGTTGAATTCCACATAAACAAGGTTCTTGATGTATTCATAGCTCCATTGGTAGCTCATTTGACGCACCCGGACCCCGATAGGGACATGGGTGCTTCTACTGCGGGAACCGCCAAGGTCCCTGTCGCCTGGTGTGCCAAAGGGGCTGTAGTCATAATAGTAGGATATAAAATCCTGTTCCGAAACAGGCGCGCCGTCCTCGTCGATCAGGCCATCTCCGTCGTCGTCATAAGGATTCGCGAAGTCGTAAGTGACGTGGCTTTTGTCCGAGAGGTCCATAAAGCCCAGGGGATACCACAGTTCGGAATTGTCGCCGGTAGTAATGGTTTCGTAGTTAAACAGGCGGGTTTCGTGGATAAACTTGCCTCTGAATTGTTCAAACACATCCGGCAAGCCTTCATCGCGCAATCTGAAAGTGTAACCAACGAAATCCTCGTCGATAATTCCATCGCCGTCGTCATCCTCACCACGCTTCTGATGGCGTATACTGGCAGTTGCAATTCTATCGGCATCGTCGTATAGGCCGTAATAGTGCTGCACAAGCTCATCGGTGCTGGAGGCTTCCAGGGGGTTGTAAGCCGGCAGGAACTCATAAAGATCGTAGTCTCCGTCGAATCCCACGGTAACCAGGGTGTCGATCACCGGCTTCATCCAGGGCCGCCAGTCCGGCGAACCGTAGGGAACCGTTCCGGTGCTGTCCGCGCTGGGATTGAGCGTTCTCCAGTAGAGCTGCTGTCCCAGATCGTTGCGGCGATACTTTTTGGCACCAAACCAGAGAGCGGCTTGGTAGAGGTAGTCAATACCGCTTCCGCCGGGATACTCCAGGGATGGATACTGGGGCACCACGTCATCGCCGGAGCCGAAGAAACCGTAGTTACTTACGCGCAGCCAGATATTTCCAACGTTGTGCCACTTGGAAAGATCCAAGGTTTTTGTTCCTGTTGAGGGACTGGCCATGGCCGCATGGGCGATACCGAAGGAAGCCATTGCCAGCAACAGGCAAAACACAATTTTATAGAACTTCATCAAATACTCCAGATATGCTAATTTAACTTAAACTCAACGGGTATGGTTACTCGGGTATCGACAGCATTGCCGCTGCTTTTTCCAGGCTGAAAACGTACTCTTTTCACAGCATTGATTGCAGCTTCATCCAGACCTCCGGGGCCGGGCTGCACAGACCTGACAACCTTTATGTTTCCAACAGTCCCATCCTTGTACACATCCACTTCGAGGGTAACGATACCCTGCACCCTGGCTCTGCGCGCGAAATCCGGATAATCCGGTTTGATGGCGCCAATGGGAACCGGGGAATCGTCCCAAGGGACGAAATCGAAGGGTCTTTCATCTGCTGTGTGCTGCTGTAATGCCGAGGTCGTGGTCTGCTGCAGGTCGCCAAATTGCTGCAACGCGAGGGCTCTTTGCTGCTTCAGTTCAGGTGTGTCTTCTGTTGCCAGTTCTTCGCTGATCATGGGGATTTCGATATTGATCTCGCTTTCCTTGGGCGCTTCTTCTTTTTCGCGCGTGTCGGTGGGAGCGTCGATCATTTCAGCGGCCACTGTCTGAGTTTCCTTTACGCTGGTCTCCATCTTAGGGGCAACCAGCAAGCCAAACAAGACAATCGCGGCAGCCAGGGCGACAGCTTTGCTGAACTGCGAATTGGCTATGTCTTTCCAGTCAATCAATCTATTTGTAGTCATAACTCACCTCTATTTCTTCTGGGATTCAAAGACAACATTTCTGGTGTCCGCATCCTGGAGGCGCATCATAACGTCCCGGACAATCTGATAGCGGGTGTCTTTATCTGAACGGAAGCACACCTGCAGATTTGGGATTTCACTGCTTTTGGCCAGCATCGCGTCTATGATCGAATTGTCTTCCACGCTGCGCGGGAAATCATCGATCAGGATTTCTTCCTTTTCGGTGATATAGATCGTGGCTGTCTCGTTGCGTGATACCCTGTCAATGTTCTTGGCGGTGGGGAATTGATCTCTGGGTACCCAGAAGACCCTTTCCTGCACGAAGACAGTGGTAACCATGAAGAAAAGCAAAAGCAGGAAAGAGATATCGCCTGTGGAAGTCGTCGGGATTTCAACAGGATCGCGTTGTTTCTTTTTTATCTTTGCCATCTTTCGCTCCTATATCTGTGTCGAGATTGAGATTTGGGCACGGTCGCGGTAGGGGACCAGATGGTCCACCACTCTAACCATGTCGCTATATTTTGCTTCTGGATGAGTTTTCACCAGGAACAACATCTTCAATTCCCGTTCTGCCTGGCTTGTGCTGCTTCGGCTGATCGCTTCCCTCATCTCCACCTTTTGCATGATAATCTGGTCCAGGTCGGCATCTGAAAGATAGCGGGGTTCTTCTGTATTGATCTTGATCATGCCGTTTTCCACTATTTCTATTCTGGTCATTTCCTTTTCTGTGAGTTTGATCTCTGCCTTGGCAGTCATTTTCTCGGCCTGAGTCGCTTTATTGAGCATGACCTTCACGCCTTCTTTAACGTCGAACTTGGTTGTGGACATAAAAAAGACGATCAACAGGAAGGAAATATCCCCAGTGGAAGTAGTGGGAATATCAGCGGTTGCTTTCCTTTTGCGAGGGATCTTCACAATGCACCCCCCTTTAGGACTCGATCATCGTTTCAATGACCTTCTCTGACGCACGTTGCATGTCTATGACCAACCCATCTACCTGGGTCATGAAAATATTGGATAGCAGCTGGATGGGAATAGCCACGGCCAAACCTGCCTCAGTGGTAATCAAAGCGATCTTGATACCGGAGGCAACGATGGTGGCGTCCACTGAACGGGCTTTGGCTATGGCGTCGAAGGCCACCACCATACCGTCCACCGTTCCGAAGAAACCAAGCATGGGAGCCAGTGTGATGGCGGAGCTGATTTCCACAAAACCCTTTTCCAGGTAAGACATCTCGATCATGGCGGCGTTTTCCATGGATTTTTCCACGGCGTCCACGCCACGTTCAGACTTCAGCAAACCTTCATATACGATGGAGGCAACAGGACCGCGGGTCTTCTTGGCGAATTCAATCGCTTCTTTATACTTCTTTTCTTTGATCAGGGGGACAATCTGGTTCAGGAACCCGTTCAGATTGATCTTGGCATACATAAGGGTTATAAACTTCCAAATAACGTAGGCAAGACCGTAGATGGCAACAATTAGGATAGGCCACATCACCCATCCGCCGTTGATGAAGAAGGTTACAAGGCCGCGTCCAAAAAGAAATTCAGCTATTCCTTTGGCGCCGGAAGAAGTTTCTACAGCTTGCTGCTCAACTTCTGCGACAGGTTCCGCAACTTCTGCCATAGTATCGGCCGCCGCTGCAGCCGGATCAGGTGCTTGTGCATAGGAGAGGCTCATGAGCAACGCGCTCATCACCACTATCAGCATCAGTACTTTTGAGAATCTCTTTCTCATGTTGTTATTCCTCCATGGGATTTTTTTAGAAATTGAATGAAACACCAAGGGTTACGCCCCTGAAGTTATTTACAAGGCTTGGATTTTTGATGTATTTAGAATATGCATAGGCGACCTGTGGGTAGGTGAAGGGTTCATATTCGCCTGTGTCGGGATTATAGATCTGAATATTGGATTCATGGATTTCCGCCCCGCTTTCATAGGGTGAACCTGTCCTGGGGTACACGCTGAGAATGTTCTTGTTCTTGAAGAGATTCTCCACATCCATATAAATCCTGAAGTTCATGTTTCTTCCAAAAGTGAAACCCTTGGTAATCTTCAAGTTTGCTTGTTGGGTGAAGTCCTTGCGCTTGCTGTTGGTGTCCAGCATACTGCTACCTTCAGTGGCTTGCGGTGTGTAGGGGGCTCCGGACGCGAAGCTCCAGTTGAAATTCGCGCTGAAATCGTCCATGGGTAGTATGAAGTCGGTGAAAGGTATAAAATACTCTTCGCCTCTGCCAATCCGGAACGTGTAGTTAACGCTCATATTGTGACGCACATCCCAATCCAGAGGGAATTCTCTCAGGTTGGTGGCTTCATCCTGGATAACGGTGCTGGAGTTGTTGCCCTGCGCCCAGGCCAGAGAATAGGCAATGGACCAGGTGTTGAAATTGGACAGCAGTTTTTCCAATTGGATGTCGATACCTCTGGCAGAACCATAGTCCTCGGAGATGAACTTGTACCAGTTGATGACTCCCTGTCCTTCCTTGACGGTGCTGACATAGTTATACAGGTTTTTATAATAGGCGGTCATATCCACCACATAATCGTCTGATAACTGGTGCGATAGGCCAACCTCGTAGGTAACTGTGATCTGGGGTTCCAACTTGGGATTGCCCACGGTAATGGTTGTATCAGAGTTATTGGCATCAGCCGGGGTTTTACTGGTGAAGATAAACTGCATCTGTGGCAGCTGGTTCTGGTAGTTGTAAGCAAAACGTAACACGTCACGTTCGGTGATGGGGTGGGACACGCCAAGTCGGGGCGATATCATGAGTTGCCAGCGATCATCTTTTTCAAAGGGCACCGATTCGTATTTGCCGCTATCCTTCAACACTTTGTAGCTGGAGCCCAGATACCAGATGTCGAAGCGCAAGCCAGCGTTGACGATCATGCCTTCCCACTCCATTTTATCCTGGAGGTAATACGCGATCTGCATGGGTTCGGCTTCATATCCATCACGTTTGCCCGAGGCTTCTTTGGCTGCCCTGAAATATACTTCAGGCTTATAAATAGCAAGATACTTTTTCTGATCTTCGTTATACTCAAAGCTAAACACACCGTCGGGCATTACAGCTGGCGGTACCCAAGTAGAGTCGGAAGGCACCTTGTAAACGCGTTCCAAGCTGGCAGTAAATCTGTCCTGATAAATGGTGAGGAAGTCCTGCAGCTGGTTCTTTTTAATATGGTGTTTAATGACTTCCAGACCGGTTTTGGCCAGGTGTTTTTCATCCAGTTGCCATTCAAAATCAGCCCTGGTATTGATTGATGTGGTTCTGTCGTCCACAAAGTTATCATAGATGGTCCCTGGTGCTACAAAACCGGGAATGCCGCGGGCTATTTCGACTCCGGGAATCCTGTAAACCCAGCGGGTGTAATCCGGGTAATAAAGCAGTTCACCTGTATTCTCATGAGTACCATAAGGCAGGTCCATAATGCCATCCGGATAAGGGTAGTAGTCGATTGTGGCATAACCGTAATCGCCCTGGGCTACTTGGTCTATATAAGCGTCATGCTGGGTAGGGCTGGTGTAAAGGCTGTCCAGATCGCCTACAGTTGAGAAAATGTAGTTGTTCCTATTTATCCCTTTTGGTCCGGAGACACTGTCTTTCTGGTAATAGCTGGCTTTCACCTTGAGGTTCATCGAAGAGCTGAACACATGGTCGTAGGTGCCAATGTACTGGCTCTGTTTGGTTTCATCGTAAGCGTAGTGCTGCAGGGCATAACGCCAGGCCCAGGAGAAAGGATGGTTGAACGAGCGGTCCCCGCGGGCAGCCAAAGTGATTCTTTGGGTGGGGCTGAGCACATACTTGCTTTTGAGGTTCACGTTGTATGAATTATAGTTTCTGTTTCCGATTTCAAGTCCCGCAACTTTATCTCTACTGCTATAAGGATCGTAATAGCTCCGGTTGGGGTATGGCTTGTATTCATCAGCATAATCCATCAGTTGCAGTGTATCAAGCAAACCTGTGTTTTCATTTTTATACACATACAGGTAATCGCTGTAGGGATCCCCAATATAGTAGTCTTTGAGGCGACCATCCATCCATTCGCCACCACCGTTCAGATAGAACGTGAAGCGTTCTTTGAGGTCATCAGAGGCAAAGGGAACCACCGGCCCGCCAAAGGCAAACTTGAATACATCGGTATTACGGCCATTGTTTTCGGATAACAGATGGTCGAGGCTGTATTCCACCTTTCCGGAATAAAAAGAATCTCCGTCCTTGGTTACAATGTTGACCACTCCGGATTGGGCGTTACCATATTCGGCAGGGAAACCGCCTGTCATAACCTTCATATCGCTGATGGCGTCAGTATCCACTTGCAGAGCGCTGCCACCGTCAACAGGGTCGGAAACCGACATTCCGTCCACGGTAAAATTGATTTCATTGGAGCGTCCGCCCCGGATATGCAACTCTCCACCGATGTTTGTAACACCAGCTTGCAAGGAAACGATGCCGGCGATGTCGCTAACGGCAACGTCTTCCATGCGGTCCATTTCTATCTGGCGGGATGATCCCACACGATCTTTCTCCACCCTGTCCTGTTCGGCCGTCACCACAACGGTGGCAAGTTTGACACCAGTCTTGTTCATGGTGGGCGATAGGTTTGTGGTCTGGTCGACGTTGATGCGCACATCGGTGAATGTATAGGCGTCGTAGCCGATCAGTGAGAATTTAACAGTGTAGATACCAGGGGGAATGTTGATGATTATCGCGGTACCCTTGGCGTTTGTCTGGCCGCCTGTAATGCGCTTGGCACCTTGAAAAACCACGACATTGACAAACTCAATGGGCTTGCCCTGATTATCACGCACTCGCACTGCCAGGCGTCCTGTGGTGGCCGCGTCCAAAAACGCGACGCCACAAATCAATAATATTAGCAGGATCAATGCAGTCTTTCGCATCGAGAACCTCCCTTCTCTATATGGCTTTATTTCTATCTTAGCTTTCATCACTAAAGGGCAAACAGCTATGCTGCCGACCATAATTACAGTTGGTCACGAATATATGGTTTCCCTAAAACCGTCAAGGATTTTTTCGGATTATGCTCACCAAACGTATCTTGTTAGCGAGTTTGGACGGATTGGCGAGCCTCAATTTCTTCATTGAATGAAAGTCACTTTTTCAAAACCTGGGCGCGATTCTTCGATCTCACCCAACACGAGGTAATTTGTATTTTTCATAAAGTCTTCCACGAAACCGGGATCCACAACAGCGATCATGCCAATACCCAAATTGAATGCGCTGCGCATTTCCTCAATATCCAGATCAGCGCTTTCTCTCAACCATCTGAACAATGGAGGAACCTCATCCAGGTTGTAGCTTACCAGGGCGGAAAGGCCATCCGGGATTATCCGTTTCAAATTGCCGGGGATGCCACCCCCCGTGATATGCGCCAGACCGTGCAAGCGTCTGTCGTGGAGATGCGGTTTTATCTCCTGAAGATAACTTTTGTGGACAGCCAGCAGAAGCTCGCCCACTGTTGCCTTGAGGTCAGTCACGTATGAGTTCACGTCCAGCTTCAAATGCTCAAAAACGATTCTACGGGCCAGTGAATAGCCGTTGGTGTGCAGGCCGGTGCTGGGCATGCCAACCAGAATATCTCCACAGCGGATCCTCTTGGCCGGCAACAGCGAGCTTTGTTCCACCACACCCACTATGGTGCCTGCCAGATCAAAGTCTTTTTCCCGATAGATTCCCGGCATCTCAGCCATCTCGCCGCCAATCAGTACGCACTGGTTTTCCCGGCAAGCCTTGACCATCCCGGCTATTATTTCCTGCACCATAGCCTGGTCAAGCTTTCCCAACCCGATGTAATCGAGGAAGAACAGGGGGAGCGCGCCCTGGACCAGAATATCGTTGACGCAGTGGTTTACCAGGTCCTGGCCCACGGTATCGTATCTGCCTGCCATAACAGCCACCATCAGCTTGGTGCCAACCCCGTCGGTGCTGGAAACCAATACCGGAGCCTGATACTGTGATGTGTCGAAGCGATACAGGCCGCCAAAGCTGCCCAGATCGCCCAATACGTTGCGGTCATAGGTTTCGCGCACCATCTGCTTGATGTTGTCCACGGCATCTTCGCCGGCCTGGATGTCCACACCGGAAGACCTGTAGTCTATGCGTTTGTCTGTCATATCACGACCATTCCTGCAGTTCCTTGATCATTGTATCGATCTTGTTAGTATCCAGATCTGTTAGACCTTCCACGCTGAAATCTCCCACATTCAGGGCGGCCATCACGGTTCCCAGGCGCACGGCTTTGCGCATGGCAAGCTTACTTAAATCGCTCTGGGTAGCCAGATAACTCATAAAACCCCCGGCAAACGCGTCCCCGGCTCCGGTGGGGTCTTTCACCTGCTCCACAGGGTAGGCGGGAGCAAAGAACAAATCGTCGTCGAACACGGCCACACTGCCATATTCTCCCCGTTTGATGACCGCTGCCCTGGCTCCCAGGCCGATCAGCTTCCGCGCTCCCGAGAAGATGTTGTGAGATTTGGTGTATTGCCTGATCTCATCTTCGTTGATAAAAACGATATCCACTCTCCTGATCACTTCGGTCAGCAGCTCCGGGCAGAGGTCTATCCAATAGTTCATGGTGTCGCAGGCGACCCAGCGGTAACTCTCGATCTGGTTCAGCACCTGCAATTGCAACGCGGGATGAATATTGGCCAGCAGCAAGCTTTCGCAAGACCTGCAACTGGGGGGCAACTGGGGCGAGAAATCCGCAAAAACGTTGAGTTCTGTGCTCAAAGTGTCTGCCTGATTTAGGTTCTGATACTTTCCGCTCCAGCGAAATGTCTTTCCCTGTTTTGTTTCCAAACCGTCCAGACATATCCCGTGCCTTTGCAGCAGCTCTATGCCCGGCTGGGGAAAATCCTCTCCCACCACACCCACAACTTTGGTTGGAGCAAAGTAGGACGCGGCCAGGGAGGCGTAGATAGCCGAACCACCCAGGGCGTCACACACTTTTCCGGAGGGGGTTTCGATTGTGTCCAGCGCGACGGAGCCAACAACCACGAGGCTCATTGAACCGGAACCCCTTGCACTGCCGTAGTGTCGATTGGCGTGGCTGTGGAATCGATGATCTCTATTGTTGTGCTATTTTCACGCTGGCCAATAGTATCCAGTTTCTTGATCAGGATCAGGATTGCCGCCAGCAGCAGGAACATGAAGATCAGCCTTTTCCAGTTATAAGCGCTTTTACGCCGGTCAGTCCAGCGGTCTTTGTTTTTATCATTTAATTCGTTCATGGACTATTTGCCTCAAGCTCTCAGTTCTTCCAAAAACGCGGCAAAGCGGCTCACGCCCTTGCGCAGGTTGTCCATGCTGTTGGCGTAGGAGAAGCGGACGTTGGATTCGATTCCGAAAGATCCTCCCGAAACCAGGGCCACATGATGCTTTTCGAGCAGTTGGTTGCAGAACTCGTCGGAACTGTGGATTCCGGCATTGTTGTTTTTCAGATACCAGCCGATATTGGGCATGATATAAAACGCGCCCTGAGGCTTGAAGCAAGAGACGTGCGGAAGCTTGCTCAGCTCTTCATACAGGAAATTCCGGCGCTGTTCAAACTGTTTTCTCATCATCTCGATCGAATCGTCCTCTTCATTCAAGGCCGTTACGCAGGCTTTTTGCGTGATCGAGTTAACGCAGGAAGTGGCGTGTGCCTGCACCCTTCCTGCTGCGGCGATGATATGCGCGGGACCGGCGGCGTAACCGAGGCGCCAGCCAGTCATGGCATAGGCTTTGGAAACTCCGTTGATCACAACCGTATGCTCCTGCATTTCCGGGCTGAGTGAGGCTATGGAAACATGTTCCGTTCCATCATATACCAGGCGTTCATAGATCTCATCGGAGACCACCAGCAGATTGTGCTTAAGGCAGACCTCTGCCAGTTTTTCCAGCTCAGACCTGGTATATACGGCACCTGTGGGATTGCTTGGCGAGTTGAGGATTAACACCTTGGCCGCGGGGTTTTCCCCGATGGCCTTGCTCAGCGCGGCTGGCGTCAGTTTGTAGCTATCCTCTTCCAGGGTGGGGATGTAAACGGGCTGGGCATCCGCCAGCATCGCTTGATAGGGATAGCTGACCCAATAGGGCATGGGCATCAGGATTTGGTCGTTAAAATCGCAGACCGCGACCAGGATGTTCACGATGGAAGCCTTTGCTCCGGGGGAGACCAGAATCTGGTTTGGCTGGTAATTAAGTTTGTTTTCCCTTAGAAACTTCGCGCAGATGGCTTTTTTGAGCTCGGGGATGCCGGCATTGGCTGTGTAGCGCGTAAAGTTGTCGTCTATTGCTTGATGAGCGGCTTTCTTGATATACTCAGGTGTGTCAAAGTCAGGCTCTCCCACTCCAAAATTGACCACATCGATTCCGGCGGCCGACATCTCTTTGGCCTTGGTGGACAGGGTGAGGGTGGGTGAGGGTTTGATCAGGATGGTTCGGTTTGATAGTTTGATCGCCATGTTTTCCTCCAGCTTATTTTTTTCCCATCAGAAGTACCAGAACGCAGGTGTTGACAATGTCTTCCATAGAGCAACCCCGGGAAAGGTCGCAGATCGGCGCGGCAAGTCCCTGGATAATCGGGCCAAAGGCCTCGGCTTTGGCAAAGCGTTGTGTGAGCTTGTAGCCAATGTTGCCAGATTGCAGGTCTGGAAAGATCAGGGTGTTCGCTTGCCCAGCCACCGTGCTGCCGGGGGCCTTGCTTTTGGCAATGTGGGGCACGATCGCGGCGTCAAGCTGCATTTCTCCGTCGTAAGCAAAGTCCACCTTGCGCTGATCCAATATTTCCTTGGTTTGCTGCACTTTTTCCACCAACTCGTGTTTGGCGCTGCCCATGGTTGAGAATGAGAGCAGTGCCACGCGCGGCTCATCGCCCAGGATGGATTTGCGGGTGTGGGCTGTGCTTATCGCGATGTCCGCCAATTGCTCGGGATCAGGATTGGGCACCACGGCGCAATCGGCGAAGAGGTATATGCGGTCTTCGCCCATGTAGTCATAGACCAGCATGATAAAGCTGCTGGACACTGTCTTCAATCCAGGGGCGACACCAACCACCTGAAGCGCCGAGCGCAAAACGTCGGCAGTGGTGTTCACCGCTCCAGCCACCATTCCGTCAGCCAAGCCAAACTTGACCAGCATGGCTCCAAAAAACAGCTCGTTCAACACAGTCTGCTGGGCTTGTTCCGGCGTAACGCCCTTTTCTTTTCGTTTTTCATAGAAATAATTGGCGAACTTTTCAATGTCTGGGTGCTTAGCGGGATCCAGGATCGTAGCCCGGCTAAGATCCAGACCCATGCTGCCGGCTTTGTCCCGCACCGTTTGCGGATCGCCAACCAGGATCACTTCCGCCAAAGCTTCCGAGATCACGGCGTCTGCCGCCCGCAACATCCTTTCGTCGTGGCTTTCAGGCAGCACGATACGTCCGCCCAGGGCAGCGGCTTTGGCTTTCAAGGTTTCGATGATGTTCATTCTATACTCCAGATTATTCTGATTCTATCACGATTTTTGAGATATCTGCCACCCGCAGGAATTCCTGCTTGACCAGATTGAGCAGCGAGTGGCGGTTGGAGCGCAGTTGCAGGTCATCGCAATTGACCAGCACCGCGTCAAAAAATCTGTCGATCAAGTCGCCGAACTGCACCAGTAGCGAGATGGCCGCCTTATGGTCAGAGTGGGCGAGACTGTCCGTCAACGCGGTTCTCAGCCCTTTCAGAGCCACAAACAGCTCTGTCTCAGGCCCGGGGCTTAGCAGGTTCTCGTTCAGAGGTGGGAACTCTTTCTGATCCTCGAGGATATTGGCAACCCTCTTGAATCCGATCACCAGGCGCTTGAACTCCTCCTGTTCCCTGAACTGCTGCAGCGCGATTGCGCGCCGTTTCAGATCCGGAATGCTCCCCAGGCTCAGGTGCATTACGCTGTCTATCACGTCATAATCCAAATCCAGTTGGGTAAGCAGCCAGTTCACCCTCTGACGGAAAAAGGAACGCGCCGTATCTGCGGAATTGCTTTTCAGCTCCGCGTCTTCGCCGGCCCTTTGCAGGGATTTTTCAATGAGCAGTGAAAGCTCAACCTCCCAACCTTTGTCCGCCAGAATCTGAACAACGCCATTGGCGGCGCGGCGCAGCGCGAAAGGATCCGCCGAACCCGTGGGCACCAGGCCCACGCCGATAATCCCGCAAACGCTGTCCAGTTTGTCGGCTACAGCCACCACAGCTCCGGTAACAGTTTTGGGCAGGCTGTCGTTGTTGCCGCGGGGCATGTAATGCTCATAGATTCCCTCGGCAACTTCCTCATGCTCTCCGCTTGCCAGGGCGTAGTGCTTTCCGATGTAGCCCTGGAGCTTGGTAAACTCTTTTTCCCCCAACATGTTGGTGACCAGGTCTGCTTTGCAGAGCTGTGCCGTTCTGGCTACCAGTTTGCTTTGCTCTCTATCCAGACCCAGTTCATTGCAAAGCAGGCTGCTCAGTTCCTCAATGCGTTTGGTGCGCGCCGCCATGCTGCCCAACTGCGACTGAAACACCACCTCTTCCAGGCGGGGAACATAGGTCTCCAGGGGGACGCGGGTGTCTTCCTTGAAATACCACAACGCGTCTGCCAGGCGGGCATTAACCACTTTTTCATTACCTTTCCGGATCAACCCGGCATGCGCCGCGTCGCCGTTGGAGATAAAGACAAACATATTGCTGAGCTTACCCTGTCCGTCACGCACGGAAAAGCATTTCTGGTTCTGGCTGATGGTGGAGGTGATGATCTTTTCGGGGATGTCCAGATATTCTGCCTGAAATTCCGCGACCACGGCGTTGGGGTTTTCCACGAGGTCGGTCACGGTATCGATCAGCCGTTCGTCCTTTATTACGGCATGATTGCCGGCGGGGAAGGCGTTTTGCAAGCCTCGCGATATTGTTTCCCGGCGTTCCCTGCGATCTGCCAGCACCGCGTTTTTTCTCAGGATTTCCAGATAATCCCGCGGTTCCGGGATGTCCAGCCCCCTGTCCAGTCCAAGCCAGCGGTTTCCCCGGCTTTGCCTGCCGCTGCTAACTCCGGAGACCGTGAGTTCGATCACGTCCGGTCCCCACAGGACGCACAGCCAGCGCAGGGGGCGGCTGAACGCGAGGCGGGAGTCGTTCCAGATCATGCTTTTGGCAAAGGGTATCTGGTGAATGATATCCAGAATCCAGTCCCGCAAAATGTCCTGGGTAGCCCTGCCCGGGAGGGTGTAATCCAAGGCTATGAACTCGCCCTTGTCTGTCTTTTCTATATAGATATCCTGTTCGTTGGCCTTGTTTTTCTTCAAAAAACCCAGCGCCGCGGGAAGCAGCTTGCCAGACTCGTCGTAGGCAATTTGTTTGGCTGGGCCGGTTTTTTTGACCCGGATATCCGCCTGCATTTCCTGCACTGAGGAAGCCAGCACATAAAAACGCCTGGGGGTGGAACTGACGGACAGCGCGTCAAAAGAAAGCCCGCTGCTTTCCATCAGTTTGATAAATGAACTTTTTAAAAAGTCCGTGGCAGGCCCGAGGTGCGGAGCGGGTATCTCTTCCACTCCTATTTCAAGGAGAAAATCACGCATGAACAGTTTTCCGTCTCAGCTTGTGTTTAAAACTCATGCGCCAGGCTGACCTGATGGATCATTCCCAAATCCCCGTAGGAGGAAAGGCCATAATCGATCCTGTTACCGCGCCATTTCCATCCTGCTCCCAGAGAAAGGCCGGAGCTCCAGCCCCAGGATCCTCCAACTCTCTGGTCAGCGGCGTCGCTGCGGAGGCCCATCCTCAGTTTCAAGGCTGGCTGCACGGCATATTCAATTCCCACTTTTGCCACCAGATTCTCGCCTTTGGCCATGCTGATATCCAGGGCGCCCAACAGGTCTTTTGTAAGCGAGTAACTTATTCCTGCGGCATAGGTCAGGGGAAGGCCTTCGCGGTATCTGGCGTCGGTATAGTGCAAAAACTGGTAGCCCAGGTTGCGCACGCTGGCGCCAACCTTGACCTTTTCATTCTCCGGGTGGTGGATCATGCCAACATCAAGGAGCACCGCGGCGGCGTATTTATCATCCAATTGGTCATAGACCACTTTAAAGCTGGCTCCCGCGTCGATCATGGGGCTTAGATACTTGGCCAGGGACGCGCTGGCGATAAAATTATGCGCGCCAAAGCTCCGGTTTAGATCCACGGGCGACTGTTCCTCGTCCACGCCATAGGCGTCGAAGCTGCCCCAGTCCATGTACTTGATGGCGAAGCCCCAGGCTGTGTATTTGTTTTTGGGAGCGAGATATTGCAGTTGCCCGCCCTGCGAGTCCAGGAAGAAGTTGGTATAGGTGCTGCCCAGTTCCTTGCGTTCCATGCGGATGATCGCGGCAGGGTTGAAAAACACGCCATCCGGGTTTTTGTCTATCCCCGTCAAAGCCTGTCCCATAGCTACGGCTCTTGCGGAAAAGACATTTTTCAACTGGTTGAATCCGGTGCTGCCCGCGTCCTGGGGTATCGCTCCCAGGGGAAGGATGCCCAGGCTAATCGCGCAGAGCGCTATTAATATGTTCTTCAATGGTATGCACTTCATGGTATAGCTCCGTTTCATCTTTAACGTTTATGATACGGTCTCGGTTATCGCTCTGGCGCAGGTATTCTGAGAGAGCGCGTAAAATCTTCATATATTCGCGGTTGGAGCTCTGGGGCACTGCGATCATGAACACCAACTGCACTGGCAGGTCGTCCACGCTCTGAAACTCCAGTGGACGCTTGATCAGGCAGACCGCGATCTTCATGAACGCAACGGTGAGATCTCTTGCATGGGGGATGCCCACGCCCTTGCCTATCCCGGTGCTCATGATTTCCTCCCTGCCCTTTACTGCGGCCAGGAAACGGTCCGGGAAACTCAAGGCTCCGCTATCAGCCAAAAGGTTGGTCAGATAAACCAAGCACTCTTCCTTGGTGTCGAACCCTTCTACGATTTTCACCAGTTCTGGTTGAAAAAGTCCGTTCATCTTCTCCCCAAGATTTTGATAAAGTCCATATTTTTACTCTGCTCAATCACGTCAATCAAATTCTGCCCGTTCCAGAGATTGTCGCCTTATCCTGGGGTAATACCAATTCGTTTTCATCCTGTTATACGCAATTTGTACCGGAATCTCGTGGTGCCGTGATGCTGGCGAAATAGAAATAGAACGCGGATAACAGGATCGACAGGATTTGCAGGATATAGGGAAGGTGAAAAGCTTCCTTGAAACAACAACCCGACCCCAAGACAAATCGCCCCAGACTACATACAGTGTCATCACGGGCATCGGGGTCCTCGACGGATCGGTAACGATCCGTTGGGGTGATTGAACGGGGTCCCCGCCAAAGTGCGCAGCGGTTTGGTGGGGTGGCTTGAGCCGTGATCCAGTCTTTTGGAATAATCCACGAATTAACACGAATTAACACGAATTCAAGAGAGCGGAAAGGTGGAAGGATGGAATGTGGAAAAGAGGCGTTAGCTTAATCTTAACTTTATAGAATAGAAAATCTCTTGCTTACACTGACGCCGTTATCTGCTTTAATCCTGGCCAGATACACTCCGGCTGGATATCCGCCTATGGTAAAATTCCATTTGCCGTCTATAAGTGAATGGAGTTGACTACGGAGGAAATAGCCACTAAGGCAAGAACAAGACATATAAACTTGAGCCTGTACATCTTAAACTCCTTTAATAATTTGTCAGTTTCTTTGTTTTTACCTGAACACCGTCTTTGCGTATTGATAACAGGAGGATACCTTTGGGCCAGGTGTCCGGTCCCTGTATCTGGCAACCTTCTCTCAGGGTGTCCGGCGTGATGGTTTGCGACAGAAGTTTCTGCCCTTTGAGGTTATACAAATCCAGCCGGTAGCTGCCTCGCTCTTCAAATCCGCTGCCCTTGAACGCTACATTGAATTCAGATTTCCGGGCCGTTGCCGGATTGGGAAAGACATCTACTTGCCAGCGATCGACGTTTGAAACGGGGAGTATGTCGTCAGCAACCGACACCGTAGTTTCATGCAGATCAGGATTGCCGGCCAGGACGTAAACCCTGCCGGTTTCGTAATGCTCGTTGTGAGGTCCCCACCATGGGGCTCCCATAGCCAAGTCACAAAACCCATCGGCATTGAAGTCGCCCGTAGCCTTGGACCAGCCCAGATTCCTACAGTTGTAACCCTGAATTCCCAATCTTAAGTAATCCATTGACCCATTCATGGAGGGGCCGCCCATCCATATATACAGGTAGCCGCTATAGTATCCGGCCTCACTATGAAAACCCAGGACATCCTGGTAGCCATCCCCGTTCAGGTCGCCATGCACCATGGGGTAACCTGTACCTCGTTCGCTAATGTGATGCGCCAGGTGACTGTATTCTCCGGAAAGATCCAGGCTCCAGTCTGCCGACAGGCTGTCGCTTCCCAGCCACATATGCTGGGAATAGTCATATATTAGACTGCCAGCCGTGAAATCATCGTATCCGTCACCGTTGACATCTCCCAGCGGGCATGCCCAGGTTTTGATTATGCTGTTGGAATCTTCGCAGATAAGCAGACTGTCGGTTTGGGGAAAGGTTGGGCTGCCATAGTAGAGCACCAGCCTTTTATGAGTCGCTCCAGATAGGGTATTCGGGATGTGTAACAAAGTGTCGTCGAAGCCATCGTTGTTCACATCGCCTATGCCGCATAATCTGGTTCTTCCCTGTAGATTCAATGTGGATTTAAAAATCCAAGGTTGGGATGTATAGTCCGACCAGACATACACTTCTTTCGAACCAACCGCATAATACAACACAAGGCAAATGTCATCATGATTGTCACCGTTGATGTCTCCAAGAGGAATAATCGCAACACTATTAACCCAAGTGCCTGAATTATACGGGTATGTCAGTACTATGTCTGGCGAATTCAGGGGATTTGCTCTACCAAAGAAAACCGCAATCCTGCTATCGAAAGCAGGCGTTCTTTGGAACATTATCAGATCTTCAACCCCATCTCCGTTCATATCCCCGGCATTAAAAACAGAGGCATATTCTCCCATATGCCAATTGTAAGCGCCGGGGATCTCAAAATCCGGGATGTTATCGAAACCAGGCCCTCCCCAATAGAAATACAGCTTACCCCAACGATTTTGATCGGCAAAGGTCAGATTTGGATTCCAAGAACCTGCTGACACCACCAGGTCCTGATAGCCATCCCCGTTGAAATCCAGGCTGGCTATAGATTCCCCAAATTCGCTACCCCCGAATTCGCCACTCATGTAAGTCATTATGTCAAGGTGATTGGATTGCGCGGGCAACGGTTTAACAATGATCATCAACCCGATTACTGCAAGACACATAACAGGCAGCTTACTCATAAAACCTCCAGTGCTGTCAGGCACCAATTGCCGTTTATTGAACCTATAGGAATCGCCAGACTATTAAAAAAAACTTACTACACTATAAAAGACGTGTAAGCGTCCAGCACTCAATACAGCGATAATAAGCTTGCCTGTTTTCAACCATCCACAATTAAAACAGGTCTCTTCCTTGACGTATGTCCAGATTACAATATATGCGGTAACAACTATTATGTCAAGACCCTTTTTTAATCATATCCCCCCTGATTTTCAAACAAGTTAAGAGCATTTGTTGATGTTCCAGCCACGCCCAGTTCCACAGATTGATGTTATTTCTGGTTACGGTTCCGGAGAATTCATCAACTAATAACCTCAGCCGATAATAGCAGCCCGGTATCCGCCCCATTTCCAGGTTGAGCTCAAGCTTGGGTCATCCTTAGGTCATCCTTAACTTTTATAGGGTTGACCTAAGGATGATGGCGTGAACTCCTTGTGCCGCAAATGACAGCGCCAGGAGCGGCAGGTGAGTGAAACAGGTTGGGATTATCTTTTGCAAAACTCATAACTAAAAGGTATTCAGGGTGTTATCGTGTATATGGCCGGAATCGGAAGCCTCCGGCCGTTCTTTGATATTGACAAGGATCAGGCGGGATGAAAAAATGTCTCCCTATAATAGATGGTGCTACGAATAGGTAAAAGGGAATCCCGTTAGAAGCGGGAGCGGTATCCGCCACTGTAAGCGGCAAATACAGCCTGGTCCGGTCACTGCGCGGAAGCGTGGGAAGGCCGGAGCAAACTCGGGCCGCGAGCCAGGAAACCTGCCACCGTTATCGGTTTGGATGTACGGATGATGCGTCCACTCCGGAGAGTAGTTCATCTTTTGTCTCCAAACAAAAGAAGGAAGGTGAACAACATGAGACTCAGAACTCTGCTGATTCTGTCAGCGCTACTAATTGGAGCGGTGGCTGCGCAAGCCTCGCATATTTATGTGGTTAACTCCGCTTCCCGCACTCTCACATTGATCGACACGCAAACGGGAAGCTTGAACAATTCCTTTGCCCAACTGGGACTTACCCCCAACCTGATGTATCTGGGCGACGAGTACATCTGGGTGGCCTGCTCGGGGGACAACGCCGTTCAGATGCTGGATAGAAGCACCGGCGCGCATCTGCGCTACATTCCCGTGGCGTCTTCCAGCAATCCCTATGATGTGGTTCAGGAGGGGGATTATTTGTATGTCAGCGGGCTGTTTACCAACAAAGTGTATAAAATCAGCCTGCAAAGCTATTCCGTGGTGGCGAATCTGGATGTGGGCGTTTCCCCCCAGAGCCTCTGTGTCGCCCAGGGTAAGCTGTTTGTCTGCAATACGGGTGGACACGCGAACAACTATGCCAATAGCTCAATATCGGTTATCGACCTGTCAAGCTTTAGCGTGGTAGAAACGATCCCGGTCTGGACCAATCCCCAGTTCGCGGTGGCCCGCAATGGCTACCTGCACGTATCATGCACCGGCAACTGGTCAAATGTGGCGGGAAAAATCGACATCATCGACCTTGCCAGCTTGCAAAGGGTGCAGAGGATAGACATGGGAGGCAATCCGGGCAGTATGTGGATCAGCCCCCAGGGTATTGCCTGGGTGGGAGACGGCATGGGAGAATTGCTGTATTCCTATAACGCGGACAGTTGGGAACTGCTGCATGGAGCAGGCAATCCGCTGGTCTATCAGGCTTCCATGGTTTCCGGCACAGCCGAACACATTGCTTTGTTGAAACAAGACTATCCCGCAGCGTGTGTAGTGAGGCTGTACACCTCCAACCTTTCGCTGGTGGCCACCCACACGGTCGGATATTCAAGTTCGGATATCGTGATGGTGGGGGAAGGTCAATCCGCCGCGGAAGATGAACTTCAGGCACTTACTCCCGGGCTTTATCCCAATCCGGCCTCCAGCGGCTCTGCTCTCCATCTTTCCAAACAGGTGAGGGAATCAGGTACCTTCAGGCTCTTCAACCTGCGTGGCCAAATGGTGGAGAACATTCATCTGGAGCATGGGGCGGAAAGCGTTCAGCTTCCGCATCTGCCCGCGGGAGTATATCTTTACCGTTTGCAGACGGCGGGGAAGAGCCTGAACGGCAAATTGGTAATAGTCAAGTAGTGCCCGGAGATTTTACTTGACTCTTAAGTGCTGGCGCAAATAATTAACTTTCGATATAACAACTATGTTATTCAAGGAGTTATAATATGAATTACTTTCTTACTGAAGACCAATTGGAGATGCAGGAGATTGCGCGCCGCATAGCCATCGAAAAGATGAAGCCGAATTCGGAAAAGTATGACGAGGAAGGCATCTTCCCCTGGGACGTGGTGGAAGTGATGCGCCAAAGCGACTTGTTTGCCATCCTGGTACCTGAGGAATACGGCGGGATCAGCGGCAAAGTGATGGACCTGGTTGTGGTCACCGAGGAACTTTGCGCGGTGGATGCCGGTCAGACATTGGCCTTTGGGGCTACCGGACTGGGGATGTATCCCATCCTGTTCAGCGGTTCGGAAGAACAGAAAAAGAAGTATCTGGAACAGATCGCCGCCGGGGAACAGTTGGCAGCCTTTGCCCTCACCGAAGCGAACGCCGGCTCAGATGCCGGGGCAATCGAAACCACAGCCCGCAAAGAAGGGGATCATTATATCCTCAACGGCACCAAACAGTGGATCACCAATGGCGGCGAAGCCGGTATCTACACGGTGTTTGCCATGACCGACAAGACCAGGGGCGCACGTGGATGCTCCTGTTTTATAGTGGAAAAAGGCACTCCCGGCTTCAGCTTTGGGAAAAAAGAAAACAAGATGGGTATCCGAGCTTCCGCGACCCGGGAACTGATCTTTGAAGATTGCGCCGTACCTGCCGAAAACCTCCTGGGGCGTGAAGGGACTGGATTCATCACCGCGATGAAGGTGTTCGACAAATCGCGTCCCATGGTCGGAGCCCAGGCCGTCGGTATCGCCCGGGGAGCCTATGAAGCCGCGGCGAGATATTCCCTCGAGCGGCATCAGTTTGGCAAACCCATCTCATCTTTCCAGGGAGTCCAGTTCATGCTTGCCGACATGGCTACCAATATCGAGGCGGCACGCGCTTTGGTGATACAGACTGCCAGGATGATAGATGCCGGCGCCAAAAACTACTCCAAGGAATCCGCGATGTGCAAGTATTACGCCTCTGACGTGGCCATGCAGGTCACCACAGACGCGGTGCAAATCCTGGGCGGATATGGCTACATGAAGGAATACCCCGTGGAAAAGATGATGCGCGATGCCAAGATCCTGCAAATCTACGAGGGGACAAACCAGATCCAGAGGGGAATTGTCGCCGCCAATCTGCTCAAAGAATTCTAAGCGATGCACGAGTGGATAAAAAGCTTTCCTGCCGCGATCACGGTCTGCGACAGGGAAGGCGTGATATTGGAAATGAACGAAAAAGCTTGTGCCACCTTTGCCGCCCAGGGAGGGGAGGCATTGATCGGCACAAGCCTTTTCGCCTGCCATAAACCGGCTTCAATAGAGAAGATCAGGCGCATGCTCGCCAGCGGCGGCAACAACGTTTATACCATCGAAAAGAACGGAGTGAAGAAACTGATCTACCAGCAACCCTGGTATAAAGACGGGGAAATCGCCGGCTTGGTTGAGATTTCGCTCGAGATACCAGAGGTCATGGAGCATCATGTCCGTTCCTGAGCGCCTCCTCCTGCACACCTGTTGCGGGCCCTGCCTGATCGCTCCATATTATCAACTGAAGGAAGAGGGGGTGGAGGTAACGGCATTTTGGTACAATCCGAACATCCACCCCTATACAGAATACAAATTGCGCCTGGAAACGCTGAGAGATTTTGCCGCTCAAGAACAGTTCAAACTGCTCCAGCGTGACGAGTATGGCCTCCGGGAGTTTGTGGCCAATGTGGTCAAGCAAATTGATGACCGCTGTGAGTATTGCTATGCCACACGCCTGGAGGCTACGGCAAAACTTGCCTCAGAGCAGGGTTTTGACGCGTTCTCCACTACCTTGCTTTACAGCCGCTATCAAAAGCATGAGCGGATCGTTGAGATAGCTAACGCGATGGCGGAGAAATATCAGGTACCCTTCTTTTACCGGGATTGGCGGCCACTTTGGGAGGAGGGTATCAGGCTGTCCAAAGAAAGCGGCATGTACCGCCAAAAATACTGCGGCTGCATCTTCAGCGAGGAAGAGCGCTATTTGCGGAGGAAACGGTGAGCAGGTATAAAGAAACAGACCTCTCCCGGATCAAAGTGATATCGGTGCAAGACCGGCCCTCCAAGGTGGAGCCGGGCGCTTTTGCCAGGCTTGCCGACGACCTCCTGGACAGCATGCCGGATATCCTGAAAGGCGCGGACTTTAAGGAGTTTGTGCGCCTGTGCAGGCAGGCGATGGCGCAGCGCAAACCCATCATTATTGCTCTGGGCGGGCATGTTATCAAATGCGGCTTGACTCCCCTGCTGGTCAGACTGATGGAAGCGGGGGCGGTAAAGTGCTTTGTGATCAACGGTTCGGTGGCTATCCACGATTATGAACTGGCTTTCTTTGGCAAGACCTCGGAAGATGTGAGCAAGGGCCTGGCGGATGGCTCCTTCGGCATGGTCTATGAAACCACCCATGGCATCAACTCGGTAATCACCCAGGGCAGCGGGGAGCAGCTTGGCTTTGGTGAAGCCCTGGGGCGGCATATCCTCAGCGCCGCGCCCCATCCGGAGATATCCCTTTTAGCCTCCGCTTACAAGCACGGAATCCCTGTGACGGCACACATCGGCCTGGGCTCGGATATTGTGCATCAAACACCCTGCGCGGATGGCAAGGCGATCGGCGACTGCAGCCTGCGCGACTTCCGCATCCTTTGTGAACAGATCAAGGAACTCAACAATGGCGGAGTGTATATAAATCTGGGCTCCGCGGTGTTGCTGCCGGAGGTGTTTCTCAAATCCCTGACCGTAGCCAGAAACGTGTATGGGGAGGTAAAAGACTTCACAACCGCGGTGTTTGACATGAACCTGCATTACAGGGCCATGGAAAACGTGGTCAGGCGTCCGGTGGAAACTGGTGGCAAGGGCTTCTACTTTATCGGCCACCACGAGATCATGGTGCCGCTCCTGGTGCAGCAGCTTTTGAAAGGCACACCTTCAAGCTGAATGGCTGGCGCGGGGGTTTGTTCTTTCCAATCAGACGGGCTTATCCGCTGTAGAAGTCAGCCCAGCAGCACGTCCAAAGCCATCATCACCGTGAATCCGAGGATCACTCCCATTGTGGCGAGGTGCGCGTTCTCGCCCCGCTGTGACTCTGGTATCACCTCTTCCACCACAACATAGATCATGGCTCCAGCCGCGAAGGACAAGGCGTAAGGCAAGAGGGGACGGGCGATTAGCGCCATGCCTGCTCCCAGCAATCCGCCCAGGGGTTCCACCATGCCCGAAAACTGTCCCCAGAAGAAGCTTTTCCAGCGTGACATGCCTTCCCGGCGCAGAGGGATGGACACCGCCGCGCCCTCGGGAAGGTTTTGGATGCCAATCCCCAAAGCCAGCGCAACCGCACTGGCAAGCGAGGATTCCGGCAGTCCGTAACCAACCGCGCCAAAAGCCACTCCCACCGCCAGTCCTTCCGGGAAGTTGTGCAGCGTTACAGCCAGGAACAGCAGGGTTGTCTTGCCCCAGGGCGTCTTCAATCCTTCGCTTTCGGACTGGTCGTGGCCCATGTGCAGATGTGGCAGCAGCAAATCCACCAGCCTCATGAATCCGCTTCCTGCCAGAAAGCCAATTACCGCGGGCCAGGGAGAACCGGCGCTCATCTCGATCGCGGGATTGAGCAGGCTCCAAAAGCTTGCCGCGATCATCACACCCGCCGCGGCGCCCAGCATCGAATCCAGGATCCAGGGCTTGATGGTCTTGAAAAACAGCACCAGACTGGAGCCCAGGGCGGTCATGAACCAGGTGAAGAGGGTGCCCAGCAGGGCCAGGGTCACAGGGTTCGCAGTGGCGACAAGGTCACTCATAGAAGGCTTCTATGGCTTCCAGCATCTGCTGTACCGCAGATTCTGTGTCGTCAACAGCCAAAGTGCGTTTGTCTCCATTGTCAAAAGTAACGACCACATTTCCCAGGGCCTTGGAAAGCTCCCTGATCTTGGGAATCACTATGTAGCTCTTGCCAAGATGCTCATCATGGTATGTAAAGATCGCTTTCATGTATGCTCCTGATCTTATCCGGAATACCTGTTCATGTTGCAGGACTGGCTGCACCTTTCCCCCGGGCGCAGATACTCGGCATAATTGGGCTCAAACTCGATCAGCGCGTAATCCGGATCGTCGGGTCCGTTGAAATACTCGTCGAAGAAATAGCACAACTCCGCCGCCTCCGCCCTCAAAGAGGGGTTGCTCACAATACGGGCTGTCCCGGTCAGCCGGATATAACCGGTATTGCCGTCCTCATGCAGGGGAACGCAGATTTCCACCCATTTATTGCCAGCTATCTGGCCAACTTTGGAATCCCCGCTGAAGGTCGCCATAAAATAGTGGTCGTCATGAAGGAACAGGACTATTGGGCGCACATGGGGCTGCTTTTTGTCCACCGTGGCCAGATACACATATTGGTTTTGTCTGATCCAGGCCTGGATCTCCTGCTGTAGTGCTGATTCTGAAGTGCGGGACACGGTGAACGCCTATTTGATTATTTCTATGGAGTTGATGAAGGCTTCTTTGCCCGGATTGGGATTGTCCCGGCTATCTCTTTCCAGCTTTTCGATCTTGTGAACTACGTCCATACCCGAGGTCACTTTGCCAAACACTGTATGCTTGCCATCCAGCCAGGGGGTTCCGGGCTGCTTGGTTACGATGAAGAACTGTGAGCCATTGGTGTTAGGTCCGGAGTTTGCCATACAGATGTAGGAATACAAGACCTTGGCTTTGAGGATTTGGCTATGGAGGGGTTGCTTGTAACCGGTGCGGTCTTGATACCATTCCACGGTTTTGCCATAGATCGGCTCAAGGCTTTGTTTTTCCTGCACGGCTTTGACGATCTCGAAGATCTCGCTTTGGGGATTCTGGCTGGATTGCATGTAGGGCACGATAAGCTTGGTCCAGACCAACATGGCGGTATCCTCATCGGTCACCTTGCCTGTGATGGGTTCGCCTATGGTGTAGCATTCATCTTCAAACTTGTAGCCGGGGCCTCCCATGCCATCGTTGGAGCGGTCTGCATCTTTGGTGTTGGGGTCTCCGCCCTGAATCATGAAATCCGGGATCACACGATGGAAATAGGTCTTGTCATAGAAACCTTCGCTACTCAGCTTAACAAAGTTATCCACGGTTTTGGGGGCAATGTCTGGCCAGAGCTCAAGTCCGATGTTTCCATAGGTGGTCTTGATTATCAGGTTCACTGTGTCTGGTTTTGCTTCCATGTTTTCCTCACTTGCGTCGTCGTCCGATTTATGCGCCGCGTTGCTCTGGCAGTTTAGCATTGTGAAACTGAAAGCCAGGAGCAAGGCAGCCAAAGCGATCTTACTAATGTGCATTTTCATGCTTGTGTCTCCTTGATTTTATATGTTTTCAATTCTGGTTTCCCATCTATGATTTCCAAATAACTGTGGTGCCTCATCCAGTCTCCGCAGTTAGCATATATCCCGCCATCCAACTCTTTTAGAATTGGATAGTGGCTGTGGCCCATCACGACGATGTTGAAGTTTTTCCTGGATAGCTGCCTGGCAGCATAGTCCTGCAAACCAGACGCTTTCTTTCTTTTGAGCTTGGAAGATACCTTCCGCAGACGCGAGGAGCGGGAAAGCTTGTGCCCCAGCCAGAGGGCAAGATCCGGGTGCAGCATTGAAAACAACCGCCGCACACCCTTCATGCGGATCAGCTTGCGCAGTATCTTATAGCGGACGTCGTTCACAGTGTGCAGGTCGCCATGGGTGAAGAGCATCTTTTTGCCGTCCGCCTCCAGCCTGTAGAGATCGTCGTGGACTTCCATCCGCAGATAGTCACGCAAGAAGCTATTGAACCAAAAATCGTGGTTTCCGCTTATTAAAACCAGCTTGCAGCCTTGCTCTCCGATCTCAGCCAGCCGGTGCAACAAAGGGAAATACTGCTTGATGATGGTGTATTTCCAGTCATACCAGAGATCGAAGATGTCGCCGTTGAGCACCATCAGATCATAGCGTCCCACAGCCTCGCGCAAGAAAGACAATACGATTCTGGCGTTGGCTTTGTCATCAGGACTGCTCTGAATGTATTTGAAATGGATGTCGGAGAGAACGCAGATCTTCATCTCAGGCACGTGTAAGCAGATAGTAAACAATGTTGCAGCCAAAGCGCAGTGCAGCCTCCCGTATCTCTGGAGGATCCTTGTGGGTGGAGGGATCAGCCCAGCCGTCGCTGATGTTGCTTTCGTAAGTATAGAGGCACATCAGCCTGCCGCTGTCGTCGAACAGACCGAAAGCCTGAGGAGGCTTTTCATCGTGCATATGGATCTTGGGCAGACCGGCGGGAAACTGGTGGAAACATGAAAACAGAGGATGATCCGGACCCAATTCCAAAAGTGTATATTCAGGAAATACCCGCTTGATCTCCCTGCGGAACGAGGCGTCCATCCCATAATCGTCATCCGCGTAGAGAAACCCTCCCCGCAGCATCCATTCGCGCAGGTTTTCTATCTCCCTGTCCGACCAGGATATGTTGCCATGCCCCGTCAGATACACAAAGGGATACTCAAACAACCTGGCTTCATCGGCTTTCACCACAGCCTGCTCTTCCGGGAAGCTTGTATTTAAGGTGGCGTTCACATAGTTGGCCAGATTGGGCAGCACTTCCGGGTCGTTGTACCAATCTCCCCCTCCGCCATATTGAAGGCGGGCAAAGCCGGTGAGACCGACAGAGCCCGTCACCGCGGCAAGCAGTGCAATCTGAAGCAAAAGAAGCAGGATTATCGCCTGACGCTTCATCGGTTAACCACCTTCACGATCACGCAGATCACGGCGTTTTCCACCACCACATAAAAACAGGAATCGTATTGATCATATTCGGAAATGGATTGCACTTGGTTGGTAAAAGTGATTTCGCTCAAAAGCGTGCCACGTTGGCTATCGAGCGCGCTGAGGCCTTTTTCCAGAGGTATAACAGTCACGCTGCCGTCGATGCGGGGGTCTTCACGATTGGTCAGTTCGATGCTTGTGACAGGAGTGTTGGGGAGAATATCGCTTTTCAGGGTGTCCGCCCAGGCAACTTTCCCCTCGTTGGACAGGCCAACGATCTGGTGGTCTGCCAGATTCAGCATCAATCCATACTTTGTTTGGTGCAGGGATTCGATTTTGGAGGGGAAGGTTCGATCCCAGACCATGTCTCTGTTTCTTTTCCCAAATGCGGTCAACCTGTTGCCACTGGCGATGTAGATGTTGTTCTGATCAAAAGCAGGAGCAGCCGTAACGGGGTATTCCAGATCCGTGGTCCAGCCGTTGGCAAGCTTTATTGTCCTCAAAGGCGCGTTAACCACGCTTTCCCAATACTTCAGAATGTCCGGATCCACTTTGAGGCTGGTGGATATCTTGGTGGAACCTGCCTTTACACTGGCTTTGCGCAGTAATACATCGCAAGCCCGGTTGCCAAAGGCCATGTACAATATTGCCAAAAAGGTCAGTAGCAACAGGAAAAATGAACTGATCTGCACCCGGCTGAACTTTCTCTTCTTGCCGCTGCGCAGCCGGGGCTGATTTTCCAAGATCAGCCACTGGGCGTTTTCCTGGGAGGAAAATGCTTCCACCACAGGAACCAGGCTGCTCACTTCCACGCCTTGTTCCACGATCCGGTTGGCGATCTGAGAGGGTATCACCAGCATTTTCTCGTTGTCTTCGATCAGCAGCCGTTGCGGTTTGACCTTTATATCTCCTTCGGACAAGCCGAACAAATTCAACTCAGCCAGACTCTGCGCCCGGTTGTTCTTCCAGGCGCGACCTTGCTGGACAAGCTTTTTCCCTTTGGTAACGGCGCAAAAGAGCCTGCCAAATTGCACAAAGTGAATCTCGTTTTCGAATATCGCTCCAAAGAACAGCGACAATCCTTTTTCCCGCAGCTCGGTCTTGCGTAGCCGCGCGTGCATCTTCCAATGAAAGTCGGCAAAAAAAGTGCGCAGCCAGTTGTCTATTTCCATGCGGCTCACGCTGGCTATCGACGAATTCATGATTTCCAGCTTCACTTCCGCCTGGATCTCTTCCAGGACACTGTCCTGTTCTTCATGCCTGGTGCAGACAAACCATCCCCAGTGGCCATCCTGGGAGGCCTGCCAGTCACAGAGGCTGCTGGGAAAGGCGGACAGTTTGCTTTTGATCGAGATCATTTAATGCCACCATTTGATAAATGAACGCCAAAATACCCTGAAAAGGGTGGGAAGATCCATCAGCATGTTGGTATAGGCGGCGTTTGCCAGGGGACACCAGCATTCGCGCTTATGGATCGAACGGCGTTCCAGTTCTGCTTCATGATGAAACCAAATGCGCCGGAAATTGTATTTCTCCTTACGCAAATTGCCCAGGCTTTTAGCTTTGACGCAGCAAGTCCAGATATCACCATCCGGAGATATCTGCGCCGAAGCTATGCCGGAATAGCAGGGGATTATCTGGCGTTGATCCCGCATGATCTTTTTCACCATGTTGTAATACTCGATCCTGAAAGCCATGGTGATCTTGCTCATGCCCTTGTAGCTGCCGTTTTTTATGCGGTGGATGAGAAAGTCTATTGCGGATTTATACGCAATCAAGCTGGGTGTGATGTTTGCGCCGATGGTGTCGAGTTCCACTCTTTCCTCAGCGATCTCGGTGATGTAGGAATCAGGTTCCAGGCGCATCAGTTCGGTAGCGATGCTGGGAAAGCTGTCCACATTGAACTGCGAGATCACTGTGTGGATTCCCACCGTCAGATTCGGCAACTTGAGCGATTGGAGCCTGCGCAGGGTAGCCAGCGCTTTTTTATAGTTACCCGGCACTTTCCTGATCTCGTCGTGCTGATTTTCCACTCCATCTATAGAGATATTGATTATTATCTGCGCTTTGGGGCAGGCTTTGGCGATCGCTTCCACTTTTTCGGCAATCCCCTGGGTCAGGATTCCATTGGTGGGTATATTGATGATGCGGGGACGGGATATCTTGTAGATCGTGGTGACGATCTGGACCAAGTCCTGCCGCAGAAACGGCTCTCCTCCGCTGAAAGTGATCCAATAGGGAGACCTGCCGATGCTTTTGAATGTCTTGGCATATTCCTCGACGCTGAAGTCACGTGCTTTTTTCTTCCAGACATTGCAGGTGCTGCAGCGGGAATTGCATGTGTAGAGCAGGCTTACAGTATAGTTCATGGGCAGTAGCCGCGGAAACCCCAGGTGCTTCATAAACCAATAGGCTACTATCCTCAGTAACAGCTTCAGCATTATTCCTCGTGTTGTTCTTGTTTGGTTTTTTTAGCGGAGTTGGCTATCTCCCAAGCGAAAGGATTCTTCTTTTTGATGTGGTAATCCCAGCTTCCCAGCAGGCGGCTGTAGGCCTCCAAAGCCATAACCGCGAAAACTTTGCCAGCCGTGAGCGGCCGTTCACGTAGCTCATCCAGCATGATCCAAAACAGGGTTCCCTTGTCCTGCGAAGCCACCTTGTAATCCTGTGTCTGCTGAAGCCAGAGATGCCCATTCTGGATCCGGCGGCGTTGCTTGATGAAGTCTCTCAGCTTCTCGGGGCCTTTGTTGTGTATCACGGCTTCCGGAATATAGCGCAGTTTCAAGCCCGCCTGCCTGACGATTGCTTCGATGCTGGCTTCATCCACCGCGGATTCGGCAGGGATAGACTCCATCAACTTGCGGAACGCGATCATTTCCCCCAATTTGGGTGAGATCATGGCCATGCGGTGATGCAAGCGCCAAAGCAGGTGCACTGCGAAACCCATAAAAGTTTTTTCGTCGTTCACCGGAACAGGCCTGCCGCCAGTGGCTCCGATCCGTTCATCACGGAAAGCGCTCACCAGCAGCTCAATAGTTCTGGGAGCGGGGATCACGTCACCACTTATCACCACCAAATAGGGAGATGTGGCCTGGGCTAAAAAAAGATTGATGGCGGAGGATTTGCCTTCCCGCCGGGCTTGCCTTATCAGTTTCACCTGCGGATGAGACTGGGCGTATTCTGCCACCAGTTCATCGGTTCCATCCGTACTGGCACTGGATACCACAATTATCTCGGCTATTTTGACGTTGCGCAGTTCCTGCGAGGTCAGAGCTTCAAGCAAAGCCAGGATGTTGCCTGCCTCGTTGTAGGCAAAAACACCCAAAGAACAGATTAGGGGTTCAGATTGTTTCAAATTAAATTCTCCTTCCGGGGTTCTCTTTCATCGAAAAAAACGTCGAGAACAAGTGTCCGTGTGCATAACGGCAGTGATATCCTGCCGTCCGCCAGTTTTTCAGGTTCGCCAAACAGAGGACACCAGTCACCGCAGGCTTTCAAGGATTGCAGCGCGAACGGGCAGGCAGACCTGCCCGGGCGCTTGTCCTGGCGCGAATAAGGTCTGCTAAGTCTCAAATATCCTGATCTGTCTATGATCGCTTTCATACCATCTCGCTTATCTTTTATTATCCAAGACCTCTGCCAAGGGCCGTTTCCTGCAGGTCCTTTTTCACTGAGTCCAATATCCCGTTCAAAAAGCCGCCGCTGCCCTCGCTGCAAAACTTTTTGGCTATCTCAATCGCTTCGTTGATCACCACAGCCGGCGGCGTGTCCGTATGAATCAATTCATAAGTCGCTATTTGCAGTATATGCCTGTCCAGATGCGCGATACTGTCAACGCTCCAGTTTTCGGAGTGTTTGCCAATTTCCGCTTCCAGGTCGTCCAGATTGATGATCGTATTTTTGATAAGTTCTTCCGCAAAAGCGAATACTGGCGAAGAAGCATCGATCGATTCTCTTCGGGCAAGCTGATCCAGAATCTCCGGATACTGGTTCAGGAGATCGTACTCTTTAAACTCCGTGCCGATCTCCGCGAAATCCAGAGCATAGAGTGTTTGCACCGCCAGTTCGCGTGCTTTGCGTCGCATGCCCATCAGCGTATTTCCGCCAGCAGGTTGAGCATCTCCAACGCCGCGCTGGCAGCGGCAAAACCTTTGTTGCCAGCCTTGGTTCCGGCGCGCTCGATAGCCTGTTCGATGGTGTCTGTGGTCAAAATGCCATAGATTACCGGTTTGCTTTGAGCCAGGCCCACCTGCGCAATGCCTTTGCTCACTTCCGCGCTCACATATTCAAAATGCGGCGTGGCGCCTCGGATCACTGCTCCCAGGCAGATTACGGCATCGTAGTTCTTGCTTTTAGCCGCATCCTGGGCCACCAAGGGTATCTCAAAAGCTCCCGGCACCCACAACACGGTGATGTCCTTGTCCTTCACTTCGTGCCGCAGCAGACAATCGACCGCGCCTTCCACCAGCTTGCGGCTGATCAGTTCGTTGAACCGGCTTGCCACCAGGGCAAACCTGTATCCTTTGGAAACCAGATTACCTTCGATCACTTTCATTGTAGGCTCCTTGCTCTTAAGGTTTTTTTATAGATCAAACCATATTATTCAGAGGCGAAATTCGTTCAAGGAAAATCTTTATCCACTCAAACTCCAAAGACGCCTCCTTCATTTGCTGCATCAGGGTTTGGGCTATACAACCCTGGGTCATCCTTAACCAGGTTAAGGATGACTAAGGGAAGAGCCACGGTTTGGCAAGACGCTCAAATGAGAAGGGCTTCCCAGCGGAAGCCCTTGCAACATTGTGAGTTATAAGAGAATACCTGGTTCCCTTACGATATCTGCACCGGTCTATTTCATCATCACCATTTTGCGGGTTGATGAGTATTTGCCGGATTTCATGCGGTAGAAATAGACGCCGCTGCCAACCTGCGCGCCCTGTTCGTCGGTTCCATTCCAGGTGAGTTGATGGTTTCCTGCTGGCAGTGACGAATTCAATAAGGTCTTCACCAACTGGCCTTTCTGGTTGAAGATTTGGATGCTGACCTCGCCGGGGTTGGCCAGGCTGAAGCTGATATTGGTACTCGGATTGAAGGGGTTGGGATAGTTGCTGGCTAAGGCGGTTTGCAACTGCGGAGTTGCAGGATCTGTGGCAGGAGTCGCCTGATATATATTGCCAGCGCGGTTGTAGGTACCCATGAAGCAACCCCATTCAATTGACTGGGCGGGGCGCTTGATGTCCACGACAAACATACCCGTGTCGTTGGGGATCACGATATCCAGATCGTTGTCTCCGTCGATATCCGCCAGGGCGGAGGAAATCTTCACGTTACCGGTGACGGTGATGGGGAAATTGGGAGATTCAGTTCCATCGGCTCTCACGCTGTGGATTCTGCCATTGGTGTCGCCAAATATTATGCCGGCATAGTTGTCTCCGTCAAAGCGGGCGACCGTGGGGGTGCAATCCACAGCCTGGTTTACCATGACCGGCGTATTCGGTAGATCCGTTCCGTCCGCGTTGAGGATGTAAACAGTACCGTTGGCGGCGATTACGACGATCTCTTTGTTACCGTCGTTGTTCACATCGGCTACCACAGCGCCGGTTTTGATCTGGCCTCCCACAGCCTTTTGGAAGAACTGTGAACCGTCATGGTTGTATGCCAGGATGTATCCGGATGTGCTGGTGGTGACAATGATCTCAGGGTTGGGGTCCGCATCCAGATTGGCGATAGTAATGGGGTTTTGGGTGCCGCCTTGCATCGCAACCGGGAACCCGTTCAGGTTTTGGCCGGTGGCGCTGTTGATGGCTGACAAGTTGCCATTCAGGGTGGCTACGATGATCTCATGAATGCCGTCGCCATTCAAATCCGCTATGGCGGGAGGGCCTAAAACTGCTCCACCTATGCTGACCGGGAAATTGGGATAGGGTGTGTTGTCGCTGTTTAGGACGATCAGGTTTCCGGTCTGGGTGGCTGTGATGATTTGCCGTGAGTTATCGTTTCGCAGGGATGCGATCACAGGGCCGCTGCGTAAAGTGCCGCCGGCGGGGGTTGTCCAGAGCACTGTTCCCTGTTGGTTGAAGAAGACTATACTGTTGTTTTGCAGGCAGGCGGCGAATTCCTTTATTCCGTCTCCATTCACGTCGGTCATAGCCAGAGATCCGATGACGGCGCTGGAAAGCGAGATGGGAAATCCGGGCATCTGCGTGACGCCATCTTTCTTGAGGGCATGGATATTTCCCGCCTGGTCGCCAAACACTATCTCAAGGTCGGGATCGGAGTCCAGATTCACAAGTATCGGGCTGCTGTTTGACGCGCCGCCGAGATTGAAAGGCCATCCTTCCTGGATCAGCGAAAGCTGCACCGTAAAAGTCAGGGTCTTGGTGTAGGGGAACGATGCCGACGCGTTGGCAGATAAGACCAATTCGAAGGGGATGGGCTCGGAGGGCAGGCCGGCGACAGAGCGGAATGTGAAGGGTTGATTGTGATTCCACATGGTGCTGCCGGGAAAGAGAGTGCCATAACTGGCTGTATTCTGCTCGATGGTGATGCCGGGATAGTTGCAGGTAAGCGTGGCGCTCAGGTTTTCGGCTGGCAACCAGGCCAAACCGGTGTAAGGGTCGAGATAGTTATTCAGAGACACTTTGAGACGAATCAACTCTCCAGGGTTGGGGATGCCGTCTCCGTCACCTTCCAGTTCTTCGATTGTTGTATCATCGATGGTGATATTTGGGATCTTGTCAAACATAGTGGCTGCGAAGGCATTGATGCGGCCTGTGCCAAGCTTGCCCACATAATCGGGGTTGACATCGTAAATATAATCCGCGGTGTTCATCAGCCGATCCATCAGTGCTCCGGGAGACAGGGTGGGATGAAGGGCTTTCACCAATGCTGCTACACCCGCCGCTACAGGGGATGCCATGGAGGTGCCGTTGTAGGCATCGTAACCGTTGCTTTGGATGATAGTGGAGAGTATCCCCTCACCTGGGGCGCAGATATCTATTGGCGCGCCATAATCGGAGAAATTAGATTTTACATCGTTCGGGCCGGTTGATGCCACGCATAGGGCGTTGGTGCAGTCAGCAGGATAATCCTGATAACTATTGTTGTGTTCCATGTCATTGTTGCCAGCCGCGGTTACAACCAAAGCTCCAAGGTTGGTGGCATAATTCACTATGGAATTGGGATAAGCTCCTGTACCCACGCTGCCCCAACTGCAGTTGATGATGTCCGCGCCCACTTCCGCGGCGTATTTCACCTGGTCGTAGGCAAAGGCAATGCCTTGGGATGGAGAGGTGTTTGAAGCCCCTTTGCAGGAAATGATAGATACTATCGGCGAGGTGCCAACCACACCGATGGAATTGTTGCCAACCGCTCCGGCGCAGCCGGCGACATGTGTGCCATGGTCGTTGGGCGCGTAGGTCTGGATGGGGTTGTTGTCGTTGTTGTAAAAATCCCAGCCCACCAGATCGTCAACCTTGTTTCCGCCCTCTCCGGCATCCAGTCCATTTCCTCCGGAGATCGTGCCGGCATCCCAATCGATGGACATGCCAGGAGATTCAGCGGGATTGATCCAGATGTTGCCTCTCAGGTCCGGATGGTTCCATTTCACTCCGGAGTCCGTGATCGCGACTTTCACTTCGTAGGAACCCAACACATAATCCCACGCGTCGAAGCTATTGATGCGGCTGTGGACGTATTGTTGGTGGAGCATCGGGTCGTTGGGCGTGAAGTTGCTGCGGTTGATTCCCTCAAATTCTGCCCATATCAAGTTGCTGTCTTTGGAAAACTCTGCCAGGGCTTTATCCATGCGGGAATTATCTTCCAGACGGATGCGATAGATGTTTTGCAGATAGACCCCTTTGTCGTTCCAGGTGGGAACCTTCACATAGGGGTGGGCCTGGTCCAGGGCAGTGACCTTGTATTTGGCTGCCAGATAATCGAATGATGGCATGCCGGTCTTGACCACGCCTGATTCTGTGGTATAGTTTATGGTTCCTCTGTCGTTGCCTACCGCTTCCTTTGTGAAGCAGGCGATTATAGTTTGGCTAACAAACAGGTCAGGATCGAATGAAAGCGCAAACGCTGCGCTGAATGCAATTATGAGCGTGATCAGAATTATCAGCTTTTTCATTGGCACCTCGAAAGTACTTTTTTGCACATAATTTGAACTTGGTTTTTTAGTCAATCACTTATTCCCGCGGGCTGGACATCAATACAATATAAGTTTCTCTTTGGCAGCCAGTTCTCTGCCATAGTGTTTTTTCAGGACGGCATGCTCGGGCAAGTCCAGTTCCGGGTCTGCATCGATGATGGAAAAAGCTTCCTCCCTGGCTTGCTTTAACAGGGGCTGGTCAGTCACCAGGCTGGCAAAACGGAACTGAGGGAGGCCGGACTGTTCTGTGCCAAACAACTCCCCGGGACCGCGCAGCTCAAGGTCTTTCTCCGCGATCAGGAATCCATCCGTGGACCTGGCCATGGTTTCCAGTCGCTCCAAAGCTATCCTGCTGCGCGGCAGATGTTCTATCAGATAGCAGTATGATTGCCTGGCGCCCCTGCCTACCCGTCCCCGCAGCTGATGCAGTTGGGCCAGGCCAAATCTTTCCGCGTGTTCCACGATCATCACCGAAGCGCTGGGTACGTCCACACCCACCTCGATAACAGTTGTGGACACCAGGATCCTGGTTTCGCCTGTCTTGAAGCTGCTCATGATCTCATATTTTTCCGCGGCGGACATCCTTCCGTGCAGCAGCCTGCAACTATACTGGGGGAACACCTTGGTCGATATGTGCTTGTGCAGTCTCTCGGCATCCAGTAGATCCACTTTGTCGGATTCCTCTATCAGAGGGCAGACCACATACACCTGCTGTCCCTGCTCAAGTTCTTTGGCAACCTCCCGATATACGATGTCGATCTTGTTGTTAGAGCGGATAAAGGTCTGCACAGGCTTGCGCGTGGGTGGCAACTCATCCAGCAGACTCATTTCCATGTCGCCAAACACGGTAAGGGTTAATGAGCGGGGGATAGGCGTGGCGCTGAGGTAAAGCAGATCGGGATGGTTGTCCTTTCTGGCCAGGGTAGCTCTTTGCTGCACGCCAAACCGATGTTGTTCATCCACCGTGACAAAACCCAGCTTAAAGAAGGAAACATCCTCCTGCAGCAGGGCGTGGGTGCCGATCACGATGTTCGCGCTGCCGTCGCTGATCTCCCGTTTGATCTGCGCTTTGCCCTTGAAGCTGCCTCCCTTGAGCAGGCAGACCTTGACCGGTAGCTCTGCCACGAGATTTACGATGTTGGCATAGTGCTGGTCAGCCAGAATCTCCGTGGGCGCCATCAGAGCCGCCTGATACCCGTTCTCCACAGCAAGCAGCATGGCAAACAGCGCCACTATCGTCTTTCCGGAACCCACATCGCCCTGAACCATCCTGCTCATCTGCCGCTCGGAACACATATCGGCGAAGATTTCGCGCAGCACTTTTTTTTGCGCCCCGGTCAAAGTAAATGGCAGCTGCTTTCGCAACCGGGTGGTCAGGTCACGCTTGTTCTCAAATGCTATTCCCCGCGTGTGGCTGTTATGATGCCTTTTATGCCGGGCCCAGAGCAGTTGCGAGTAAAACAGCTCCTCAAAGGCGAAGCGCTTGCGCACCTCCGGCACCTTACCGGGTTCCAGGGTAAAGTGCATCTTTTGCAAAGCCTCCTTGCGTGGCAGAAAGCCATATTTATCCAGCAGACAGGGGGGCAGGTTTTCCTCGATGCTTTGCGTGTATAGCTCAAAAGCGGAATAAACTATCTTACGCAGCAAGGCTTGGGTGAGATTGCCGGAAAGGCCATACACGGGCAGATGATCCCTTTTTTTCCAGAAATCGCCTTCATCTTCCAATCTATCGACAAACTCCACCTGCGGATGGACCAGTTGCAATTGCCCGTTGTATTCGGTAAGCTGGCCGTTCAGCCAGATCGTTGATCCTGGTTTGAATTGTTGTGGGAATCCTTTGGGATAGCTGAACCAGGTGCAGACCAGAGTGGAGCGCGCATCGCTGATGCCCACGCTGAGTATGCTTTTTCCTTTGTGGGTCTTGCGTTCATCCACCCAACTCACCATCGCGGTGAAAGCCGCCCTGTCCCCGTGTCTAAGTTCTTTTAGCTTAGGTTCGATCTTGCGTGAGATGTAGTCCCTGGGGAAGTATTCCATCAGATCCAGCACATTTCGGATGCCCAGTTTGGCCAACTGGCGCGAGCGCGCTTCTCCCACCCCTTTAAGATACTGTATCTGGGTCAGGGTGCCCTGACTGGTTGCCGGTGCTGATTTTTCCATTTGCCCCATATTCCATCAGGCCGATTTTTTGTCAACCTGCTCCTAAAATGCAGGAAATCCCCTCTCTAATCGGTATGAATTATACCGGACTCTATTCCAGGCAGCCTTTACAGCTTTGCCGGACAAGTTTTTTCCTTGACCGGAGCGGGGGCATGGATTAATTTGTCTTGGAACATTGCTTGTTTCTATGTGACTTTTTGTTTTTTTCTGCTTCAACCTTTGAAGCTAACAGACTGATATTAATCTCAGGAGATAACCATGACTATATGGAAACGCATTATACCGCTTGTTCTGGCGGTGTCCATGATGTCCTGCGCGGTGGCGCAGACCAGGGCGGGCAAATCTGCTTTGATTGACCCTGCCGGCCCCAATCCCGTAGTTGAGGTGGTCAACAAGGTTCGCGAAGCCGTGGTGCAGATCAAGGTGGAATCCAAAGTTACGGTCCAAAACTACAGCAACCCCTTCTTCGACGACCCCTGGTTCCGCCAGTTCTTCCCCCAGCAAAGGCAGCAACAGCGCCCCGTAACATCCATGGGCAGCGGTTTTGTGTATGAATACAATCCCCAGACCCGGGAAGCTTTCATCATGACGAACAACCACGTTGTGGAAAAAGGCAAGGAAGGAACGATCACTGTTACCCTGGCAGACAAGATCTCTTATACCGGCACCGTGGTGGGACTGGATCCCAATACAGACGTGGCTGTGATCAAGATCAACGTCAAGGAAGGGGAGAAAGTAACCATCGCCCCACTGGGAAATTCTTCCAACCTGCAGATCGGGGACTGGGCGATCGCCATCGGCAATCCTTTCGGCGACAGCGGGTTGGACAGGACTGTCACCCTGGGTGTGGTGTCTGCCATCGGCAGGTCAAACCTTGATTTTGGTTCCGGTTCACCCATCTATCAGGACTACATTCAGACCGACGCGGCTATCAACCCCGGCAACAGCGGCGGCCCTTTATTGAATATCGCTGGCGAGGTGATTGGGATTAACTCGGCGATCACCAGCACCAGCGGCGGCAACATCGGCATCGGCTTTGCCATCCCTGTCAACCTCGCCAAACGCGTGGTGGAAGACCTTGTTGCCAATGGCAAGGTGACCCGTGCCTATATCGGCATCTCGCCCCAGGAAATCACCTCTGACCTGATGGAAGCTTTCAACCTGGAAGAGGTTTCCGGTGTACTCGTGGCGAAAGTGGAAGAAGATTCCCCAGGACACAGGGCAGGCTTGGAAGTGGGGGACGTGATCGTGGAATTCAACGGCGAGAAAGTTCCCAACGTGTCTAAATTCCGTATTGCCGTGGCGACCTCCAAAGTCGGCACCCGGGTGCCGGTTAAGATCATCAGGGAGGACAAGGAACGCACTTTGTATATCCAACTCGACTCATATCCCGAAGATGGCAGTGTGGCAAGCGCGGATAGCCCTGCGAACAACGGCAGCGTGGGAATTACGGTGGAAGCGAGGGATTCCGCTTATGCCAAACGCAATAACATCAATGTGGACAAAGGCGTGATCATCAGCGCCATCGAGGGCAACTCCTCCGCGGCCAAAGCTGGCCTGCAGGTGGGTTATGTGATCCTCAAGGTGGGCAGGCAAGCTGTGGAAACTCCCGAAGAATACAGTTCAGCCATCTCCAAAGCAATGGAGAAGATGAAAAAAGACAACCGTAAAACCATCACCCTCTATGTGATGGATCGCAATAAAAACGAGCAATTCGTGGTTCTGCGCTTCGATTGATCCCGTACCTAATACAATAATAATTGAGCCCTGCCCAGCGGGGCTCTTTTTTGCGCCGTGACCGTAAAGCCTATCAGCAGCGTGGCTTATCCATCCTGAAAAATGTATAGAGGATTTAGCCCGCGGAATAGTATAATCTATGAAACGCCGGCAGCCTGTGATAAAGAACTTTTCCGGTTCAAGCCGCTGGATGCTGGTAACAAGATGGCACAAAGCTCAGTTTATCCCTTGGGGAGCTTGACAGTCAACCCCCGGGGCAAACCGGGACTAAGCTGCCGCCAAGGAGTTTAAGATGCGCAAGATACTCATTCTTTGCCTGCCATTGCTGGTGCTGGCCTCATGCTGTGTCCATGTAGATAGGCCGCCCTTCCTGGCAAGGTTTCAAAACATGCTCTATACAAACATCAGTGTCAGTGTTGATGGATACGGCACGAAAGTGATCGCCCCCGGGGAAACCGCGACATTCATGATTGACAGGCGGGACCAAGTGTATCATTACGAAGCCGAAACTCACGGCAGCACAAGCAATGGCGAGATCACGGGACTGGTTGTGGAGTGGTCGCTTACCCGGGACATCGTCGGCGAATCCTACACCACCTATCTGATTACGGCGGAAGACCTGTTCTTCCTTAAAATGCGCAACACAGGCTATCACGACTTGCATCCGCTGTATGTCAATTACGGTTTGCCCGCGGAGACTGAGGACAATATCACCATTCCCGGGAACGGGCTCACCTACAATGTCGGTTACTACAAGGCTTTCGGCAGAACCAGGATTCAGGCGGACTGGCTGGACATGCCCACGGAATACACTTACTGGCAAAACCGCGTCCATTTCACCTTCCCCTGGACCGAAAATCAATCAATCACCTTGCGCAACGATTTCAAAAAAGATGCCTCAGGCAAACAGATTGTCGAGGTCAGCAGCGAAACCAGTTCGATAAAAGTTGATCCGCGGGACGGCGAACCTTTTGGCGTCGATGCCGGTACCGCCCGGATAGCCAAATAAGTGAAACAACATATATCACAGCTACGTGGGGCGGAAGCGATTCCGCCCTTATTTTCCGGAATAGTTTATGCAATCAGCCGGAAGTCACGCGGGACCTGGTTTGCCCGCCTTTGCATAATGATCTCAAGCTCAGGTCTTCCTGGGGTCAACCTTAACTTTTATAGGGATGACTTAAGGATGATAGGCTAACGTGTTGATGTGTCGAATGATAGCGCTCAGGGAAACTAATGTGTTTTGATGGATAAATTCCACAAAGGCAAACGATATTGGGGCAGGGATATTGTTTATCAGGCAACAATAAATTCCCGGAATAATTATGGTCAGGCATCGATAATTCCTTGCTGTTTGCTGGTTTCCAACCCGGCGAAAACAGCCTGGTAGGCGCAGATGGCAAGAGCCACGGCTACGTTGAGGGAGTTTTTCCAACCCTGGACAGGCAACGAGACATGCATCCCACACTGGGACAGTACGTTGGGATCGATGCCGAGGCTCTCATTGCCAGCCACGATGGCCAGGGGGAGGGGAAAGGTGGTCTCGAAGACAGACGCCGCGGATGGGGTGGTTTCCAATGCGCAGAGATGGTAAGCCTCGTTTTTGGCTGCCTCAACCGCTTCAAGGGTGTCGGCAAAGCGCCGCCAGTTCACCCGCTCTGTTGTGCCCATCGCCGTCTTTTGCAGGGCATTTCCAGAGGGATCCGCGCAAACTCCGCACAGCCAGACCTCTTTGATGGACAGGCATTCGGCAGTCCGGAAGATGGAGCCCACGTTGAAAGCCGAACGCAGATTATCCAGGATCAGCACAATTTGCGAAGCCCTTGCCAGAGCCGCCGGATCAGCTTCCCGGGGGCCGTCATTCCAGGCTTGGGACAGGTTGTAATCCCTATATTCGATCCCTCTCGCGGCTTGATATCTGGCAATGGCCGCAGATATTTGATGCCTGTCGCTGGCGGTATCGAGAGCGGCGTAAAGGGCTTGGGCGGATTCCGGCAGAGGCGGGGTGATCCAGGCCAGGCAGTCCTTGATATTGTCAATGAGTCCGGTTTGCGGATCAGGTGATGCCAGACGCTCATCCAGGCTGTCAAGCAGGCGGCTGATGGCTTTAAGTTGATGTTCGAGGCTTAACGCTTGAAACTTTTTTCTGCTAAAATGCGCAATGGGTTTCATCGCTCAAGCATCTGAATCAATTTGGCGGCAGTCAGCAGATTTTCAGCGATATAGTCCGGCCGGACAGTCCAGCTATCCAGGCCGTCAAGCATTTCCCTGGCTCCCTCTCCGCTGAGCAAAAGGATGGTCTTCATGCCCGAGTTGTGCCCAAACTCCACATCCGTGCGGCGGTCTCCGATCATCCAGGACAGTCCTGCCTCAAAGACATGTTGTCTCCTGGCATGTTTGAACATCCCGATGCCGGGTTTGCGGTCTTCATGCTCAATATTATAGGGGGGCACCACGCCATCCGCGAAATATGGGGAATAGTAGATGCCGTCGAGGCTAACCTTCTGTTCGGCAAGCAGTTGTTCCATGCGAGCCAGCACCCTTTCCAGAGTGGGAATATCGAAATATCCCCGGGCTATGCCGGATTGGTTGGTAACCAAAAAAAGGAGGAATCCCATCTTCTTCAGCAGGCGCAAAGCCTCCCCCGTGTAGGGATAGAGCCGGTAAAGGCCGGGATCGTCCAGATAGCCGAACTGATCGGGGCTGATACAGCCATCCCTGTCCAAGAAAACGGCTCTTCTAATAGTTCTTGCTGTCACGGGTCTGGAATCTCAGCGCGTCGGGCAGGCTGGTGTTGAACAGGGCTATCCGGTATTCCCAGTATTCGTTGCGGGTGGAATAGCTCACCTCCAGTTTCCAGCAGTGGAGATCGCGGCTCAGGTTAACGCTTTGCGAGATCAGGTCTTTCTCTTTCAGATTGTAGTAGTTGCCATAAGTAACATACCAGTTGTCGGTTACTTTGAGGGAAGCGTTGAGGCGCAGGTTGCTGGAACTGGGTTCAAAGATATCTTTTTCGCCGGAGATGTCCTGGGAGAGGGTCAGCTTCCAGTTCTCGCTGGAGCTGGTTCCTGAGGTTTGGGTGGCGCCGCTCCTCAGGCTGTCAGAATGTTCGTAGGGGCTGAATATCTTGTTCTTTTCGCGGCTGAAATACCTGGTGTAGGGCGCTGTTCCGCTGAGCGAAATGGAGTGGGAGAAATACTGGTTATTCATCTTCCACTTGCCATCGCGCAGCTCGTAAGGATCCTGGCTGAAGCTGAATTGGGAGGAATAGCCCAGGTTGAGGGATTTGAGGTTCAAGGCTGAACCCGGCAGCCTGAAATTTCCCAAACCGAAGGTTCCGGGACTGAAGTTCAGAGTGTGCGAAACAAGGCCCAGTTTCTTTTCCTTCTGCATGAGATTGACGGAACCGCGGGAGTTGAAGGTCAGGATATCGCCAGTCTTTTTGTTGTCTTTGCCATATTTGAGCTGCCATTTATGGTTCAGGCCATAGCTTAGGGCTGCGGTTTTGCCGCTGCTGTTCAGGCCGATTCCGCCAAAGCTGTAGAACCTGCTGTTATCCGAGAAATCCGGGCTGTAGTTCAAGCCCGCGCTTGGGGTCATGATGTGGCGCAGGGAACGCAGCCAGCCCTGGCGGAAGTTGCGGATACCATAGATGTTGAAGTTGGTGTTGGCATAAACCCCGTAGTCGTTTCCCCGCACCCAGTTGTCCCCTTTACGGTCGCGGTCAAACCAGCTTTCGCTGTAGTTCAACCCATTCTGGAAATTGAGCCATCCCCTGAATTTCCAATTGTAGGACAGGCCCAGGCGCTGTTTAATTCCTGCGAAATGCTGAGTGAGGTAGTTTGTGTTGGTGGTGTCGGCGGGGTCTATCTCATTGTTCCAGAAAATATCAGCCCAGCCACGGTCGGGATTCCTGCTCGTTCCGGTGTGATCCATGCGGAAGCTGTAACTGTAACTCAGGTTGCTCCACCAGGCGTTGGGGCTGCGTGTGGGATTGTACAACAGCTCATACACAGGGCGGGTTGGCGCGGAAAAACTGACCGCGGGCAGAGAAACCGAAATCCGGTCGTTGATCAGGTCTTCGGTGTAGGTGGCGCCCACATTCAGATAGGAACTGAGCAGGGGCTTGCGGTAGGAAACGGTCGAAGTGACCTTCTGGGCCAGGCTTTCGTCCAGATTGTAGCTGTCTTCCCAGATGCGTTTGCTGCTCACGAAGTCCAGATTGACGTCGAAAGTGGATTTCTCACCCAGTTCATGGTGATGCCTGGCACGCAAAGACCAGTCATAATTGGTCTCGTACTGGCCGATGTTTTTTCGGTAGGAAGCATCCAGAGAACCGGAGTAGAGGTAGCGCTTGATATAGTCAGTCGTCAGCCGGGTTTCCCAACCGGTCTTTTCCATCAGGTCCAGGCTGAGGATTACGTCAGCATAGCTTTTATACGGATAGTACCATGCTATATTGCGCAGGGTTTTGCCATCCACATAGTTGTATCCCGGTTCAGGCACCAGGAAGCCAGCTCTGCGGCCGCGCTTGATCGAGAGTGTCATAAAGGGAAAGTAGAACACGGGAAAGTGGTTTACATAGGCGATCACGGGCTTGCCTACTATCTTGTCGCCCCGGTAAATGCGCAGTTGCTTGCTGGAAAACCAGAAGTCCGGTTCGGCGTGATCGCAGGTGGTGTAACTGCCATTGTCCACATCGTAGATGTCATCACCCGTCTTGCGTATCTCCTGGCCTGAATAATAGCCGTTTTCCAGCCTGCTGACGCCTCTGGAAAGCAGTCCGGTCTGGCTGTCGATATCGTAGGCGACAGTAGTTCCCAGCAAGATCTGGTCTCCGTCCTTCATCACCGTGTTGCCATAGCTGTAAGCTTTCTCCGTCTTCAGATCGAGCATAAGGGAGTCGCTGCTGATATCGAAGTTATGATAACGCACGCTGGAACTGCCAAAGAGGCGTATCTGTTCTGCGGAATAATTGTAAGCCACGCTGTCCGCGGCGTAAAAAAGGGAGTCCAGTTTCGCCGGAGCCAATGAGAGCGTATCCTGTGCGGAAGCGAGATCGGTAATGTTTAACGGTGTCTCGCTCTGTCCCCACAGCGTTGCCAGAGAGAGCAGGAGGAGCAAGGGCAGGATGAATCTGCGGGTCATCCAATTACACCAAAGATATCCGGTTCAGAGTCGTCGCAACCGCTGAGGGGGTTGTCAAAATCGTATCCCACGCTCAGCACAAATACATCGTTGACATTAGTGACCAAAAGCGGGGAAGGTAAGATGTGATGAATTTTCCTAAGCGCTGTGAAGCTGTCGTTATCCCGTAAAACCCAGGTCATGCCTAAGCCTTGCCGATGCAACTGTTTCAGGCTGTTGCTGTCAACCATCGACCCTCCGCTGCCGGGCAGGTTGTCGCTGCCGTCTGTGGCAAAGCAGAACAGGGCGCAGTCTTTATAGCGTGCCAAAGCGCTGGCCATGGACAGAGCGATATGGCTGCAACGGCCGCCTGATCCCGAACCCTTGACCTTGACGGGTGTTTCCCCTCCCAACACTTGCAGGTATGGCCGTTTGAGCTTGTAGCGGGGTCTGTGGGCACGTTCCAGCATATATTTCAGCTTGGTGACGAAACCTGTCGCAGGACGATCCTGGAACCCAGCCTCCAGATGCACCTGGAATCCCTGCCTTTTCAGATCAGAAGCGAGTTCCGACGTGAAACTGGCATTGTCGCCCACGATGTGGTAAAACACTTTTTTGGAGCCACTCTTGAAAACCCAGGCATCACCTTGTTTCCTGCCCTTTTGCGGGGGAGTGAATGGCCCTGAGGCAAGCACATGGGGATCATTGCCAGGCACATCAGACACGGCGAAGACGTGCACATTGGAGCAAGCAAGCAGCTTGAGAGCTTTGCCGCCTTTGACCGCGGACATATCCGTTCTTTTCCTGTTGACCTCGTCAATGGCGCTGCCGCTGGAAATAAGTTGTTTGTGGGTATCAATCAATTGAGGGAGCGTCATATCAGGGGGCAGAAGCTCAAAGAGGGCGGAACCGCCTCCGGAAAGCAAGACCACGAGATCATCCCCGGCTGGGATGCTGCGCAGCCAGGCTGCGATCCTGCCGCTGTGGGCAATGCTGTTTTCGTCGGGTAGAGGATGGCCTGCTTCCATGATTCCCAGATTCTGGATGTTTCCAAGGGAAAGCCCGTAGCGGGTGAGCACATAGCCATCGTAGGGGATATCCCGCTGTTGCAAATGCAGGGCTGTCAGAGAGGCCATTTTCCAAGCCGCCTTTCCGATGGCGAGAATCCTGACCCGGGACGCAAAAACCTGTTTGCCAAGTAACTCAGTCAGATGCGGATACTGGCAAAAAAGGTGCATGCGCCGCGCGTAAGTATCGTAGATGATATTGTGAAGAGAGCTCAATTATAATACCTAAAACAATAATTTTCACCCTTAAAATGTCTTATCCGATTTAGTCAAGTCCATTTTTTGCGACCCGTTTGCGGCCTTGCCGTCCGGAGGGTTCAAATGTAGTTTTGTCCACCCGTATATAGGTTAGATAACTGCAATAAATAAAAATCCTTTACAAAAAAGGGCAGCAGAAAATTGTGGATACTTAATCGTCCTTAGGAGTATAGTTATGTCAGACAAGGTGAGTGAAACCAGCAGCAAATCTGCTATCAAAGAACTGAGAGAAGATTATCTTCGCCTGCTCGAAGAATCCTTTCAAAACAATGCGGAATTCAAAAAAGGCGACGTCGTCGAAGCCCCCATCGTCAGCATCAATGAGAACTATATCATTGTGAACCTGGGTGGCAAGTTCGATGCTTACGCCGATGTCAGCGACTTTGCCGACGAGAAAGGCGTGCTTGGCTACGCCGTCGGAGACACCCTGAAAGGTTATATCGTGGACAGCAACGATCAGGGTTTCGTTATAGGCAAAAGCCTGACCAAACAGCATGTGGACAAGAAATCACTACTGGACGCGTTTGAACGCAAGATTCCCGTGTCCGGAAAGGTCTATGCCGTCACCAAAGGCGGTTTCAATGTTGACGTGTTGGGAGCAAGGGCTTTTTGCCCCGCATCCCAGATCGCTTTGCGCGGCGCGGAAAACAACGAAGCCTACATCGGCAGAACCATGGATTTCCTGGTGATTGAGTGTTCCGAAAGCTGTCGCCGCGTTGTGGTTTCCCGCCGTCAACTGCAAGAGGCGCAGGAGCAGGAAAAGCGCGCCGCGGCTCTTGAACAGCTAAGCATCGGCAGCGTAGTGACCGGCACCGTGATGCGGATGACCAGCTTTGGAGCCTTTGTCGATCTGGGCGGCGTTGAAGGCCTGATGCACGTTTCGGAGATTTCCTGGCAGCATGTGTCACGTCCCCAGGAAGTCCTCAAAATAGGACAGCAGGTGGAAGTGAAGATCCTGGACATTAAAGGCGACAAGATTGCCCTTTCCATGAAAGCCTTGCAGGAAAACCCCTTCACAGCGGCTCTCAGTGAAATAAAGGAAGGCGACACGATCAACTGCCGCGTCCTCAGGCTGCACAGCTTCGGCGCTTTTGCCGAGATCAAACCCGGAGTGGAAGGTCTGATCCCCATCTCCGAAATGAGCCGCAGCCGCAATATATCGCATCCCCGCGAAGTGGTGAAAGAGCAAGACTACGTGGAAGTGCAGATCTTGCGCATCGATCCGGAAACCCAAAAGATTTCCCTTTCCCTCAAGGCTTTGCAAGCCGATCCCTGGGACAATATCGATGAACTGGCCCCGCTGGAAAAACCTTTTGAAGGCATCGTGGAAAGCTCCACAAATTATGGCGTGTTCGTGACCATCACCGAAGGAATAACCGGGCTTCTGCCACGTTCCCGGATACGTAAAACTGACAACTTTAACCCCGGCGACCCCATCACCCTGATGGTTACAGCCG
>Ga0302248_1000161_pt1 | contig 72864 bp, 50 predicted proteins | sample AAG_UR_Leu_MG_FD_193528 | JGI IMG/M metagenome (GOLD analysis project Ga0302248, IMG submission 193528) | Enriched activated sludge microbial communities from anaerobic digester in WTTP, New Holstein, Wisconsin, United States - AAG_UR_Leu | ecosystem: Engineered > Bioreactor > Anaerobic >...
ATGAAGCCGGAAGATCAGTTGTGGCGGTTTCGAAATCCACGAGATGGCGTCACTGGCATAGCGGTTGTAAGAGGCTCTGTGCCTGTTGCCGACTTCAACTTGGTGACAACGGATCTCTAGGCGGGTAGATCATGAGCAAGAGTCACAAGGAACGCGACCAAGTCTATGCCGTTCTCCGCTGGGATGGCTTCCAAGCCCCCGACTCCACGCCGGAGGTCCAAGTGACGGTCAAAGAAGTTGTCCGCAGCCGAGAGTTGGCTGAAGCAGAGGTCGTCCGACTCAACGCGCTGAACGAAGGCAGGCTGGTTCGCTACTGGTGGCAGCACACACGCCTCTTCCCTGATGGCAAGTCTGCAGGTAGTTGATCACTCCTCTGCCTGGTGCCCCCTTGCTTCCCCTCCCTCCCAGCGGATAATGGGGGGCACAAGGAGAGAGAACTTGAGCAGGAGAGATCAGCTCTACACATGGATTCTTCAGCGAGGATTGGAGGCAATTTGCCGAGCTGCGGAGAAGGGTGAATCGGATTGGTGTCGTGCCGAAGCAGACCACATTCACAACGTGCCCGCACTCATCGGCAATCTTGATGAACAGAAGCACGTGTACTACTTGGCTACGGAACGGACCGACTATGTTGAGTGGGTGCAGACCGTTAAGAGGCCAGAAGTCTACGAGTTTGTCAAGAACAGCTACATGCCAACTTGGAAGGAGCTTGAGAAGCTTGCTGGGTGGGATGAGTTGCTGGCGCGAGGCGATTGCACAAGGCCCAAACCAAGCCACTGACGCCGATCTTGTCCTCATCGCGTTCCTTGCTTCCCCTCCCTCCCAGCGGATAATGGGGGCATGGCAAAGACGCGTTTAAAGGCAGGGTTTGTCTCTTGTTCGGACGATGGCAACGTTGTGATGGTTGGCTTCGCCGATCAGCAGCACGACACCAAAGCGTACATCCTGCTCCAGAGAAGCCTGCATCCGACTGCCCAGGACAGAGCCGCAGGTGAAGATGATGTCTATATCGAGATGGACGATCAGCTACACTCAGCCTACGGCGGGATCCGGAGTATCGTGTTGTCTGGCGATAGGCTGACCGTCTGTCTTGGTGACAAGACGGCTGCGCTGCTTCGCGCCCAGGACATACTCGAAGTGGAGCTGAGTGGGGCGCAGGGCAACAGAGCGCAGCTGGCGGACATGCTTGCTCGCCTGTGCAGCGGATACGTCCAAGTCTCCACTCTCCCGTAATGCCAGCAGGGCGCCTGCCTCTCGTCCTTGCGCCCCCTCCAGCCTGGGGGATAGAGCTGACGAAACTTCGCAATTCCTGCGATCTTCGCGATAGAAACTGCTGCAGCCCGTGGCTCAGAGGCGCGTGATTCCCGAACCCTTTTGGCTCAATTCTGGCCCGTTTTGGATTTCGAGCCAAAAAGAAAAGCGCAAGCCATGAGCTTGCGCTGGTTAGCAGGGGTGGTGGGCAATACTGGATTCGAACCAGTGACCTCACGGGTGTGATCCGTGCGCTCTAGCCAGCTGAGCTAATTGCCCACCCGGAGATGGATTCTAGCCCGGGGGGAGGCCGTGTCAAGCCTCAGACTGCGCATGCCGGCGCCGGTCAGGGACGCGGCTGGCGGCTGGCGGCTGGTGCCGACCGGTCACTTGGCCGGCAGCACCCGCGTCTCGTGGTCCTCGCCGCCCTCCTCGTGGGCGCCGCCGACGGCGTGGCTCAGGCGCTTCCAGCGGCCGGGGTGCATCAGGACCAGCACCATCCCGCCCGCGATGTTGCCCAGCGTGACCGGCAGCAGGTTGTGCCACATGGTGCCGAAGGCGCTGAAGAAGGTGCCCTTGGCCATCAGCCCGGCCGACAGGAAGTACATGTTGGCGATGCAGTGCTCGAAGCCGCAGAGCACGAAGACCATGATCGGGAAGAATATGCCCAGAATCTTGCCGATGACGCTGCGCGAGGCCAGGGCCAGGATCACCGCCAGGCACACTAGGATGTTGCAGAGCACCCCGCGCCAGAAGGCCTCCATGAACGGCATGGCGATGCGCATGTCGGTGTTGGCCACCGCCCAGCCGCCGACCGCCGACAGACCGCTTTCCGCCTTGGAGTCGCACATCAGCCCCGTCCCGTACATGGCCCCGGCCAGCGCCACCGCCCCCAGGAAGTTGCCGAGGTAGACGAAGAGCCAGTTGGCCAGCACGCTCCGGGCCTTCACGTTGCGACCCAGGCCGGCGACCATGAGCACGTTGCCGGTGAAGAGCTCCGAGCCCGGGACGATCACCAGGATCAGCCCCAGGGCGAACACGCTGCCGCCCAGGATGCGGGTCATGGCCGCCGGGAGCTTCGGGTCGACCCCGGCCCAACCGTTGACCGTGCTGCAGGCGATGGCCCCGAAGCCGATGTATGCCCCGGCCAGCATCCCCAGGAACACCATCCGCGGGATGTTCTCGCGGCCCTTCTTCTCGATTATGTTGTCGAGTTCCTTGGCGATCTCGGCGGCGTTGCGATCCCCGGTGATGATCACGCTCCTGCCCCTCCTGTCGGCCGGCCGGGCATCCCGCCCGCGGCTGATGCCCCATTGATACTTCCCCGCCACCCGGGACGCAAGCGCCAAAGCCGCAGCGCCCGGCTTGCACTTGGGCTCCGTCCGGAGATACTGATCCCCGGCGCGGGCCGCCCGCCGGCCGCGCCGGGAGGCCCCCATGACCGGCATGACGATCACTGCCGTCCGCCATCTCCTCCGGATCGCCGCTCCGGCAGCCCTGCTGGCCGCAGTGGCTCTTCTGGCGGCAGGGTGCGAGGTGCGCAACATTGACGAGGTCCGTCCAGGGATGGTCTTCACCGAGGTCGAAACCGTCATGGGCAGCCCCGAGCAGAAGATCCACGGCGACCGGCTCGACGCCGGCAAGACCACCTGGGTCTATCCCCAGGGCAAGGTGCTCTTCCAGGGCATCTTCGTGATCAAGGTCGAGAAGGCCGGCGACGGCCAGACCATCACGGAGCGCGCCGAGCAGCAGAAGTCGGGGCGTTGACGCCGACCTGCGGAGCGGGGTCGGGAGACTCTGCGGGCGAGTGGCGGAACGGCAGACGCTGCGGCTTTAAAAGCCGCTGACGGGCAACCGTCGTGGGGGTTCAAGTCCCCCCTCGCCCACCAGCCTTCGCTCGCCGCGCAGCGGGAGCGAGGCTGCCGCGCCGTGGCTCCGCCAGGAGCGAATGCGGGCTTGCGCTTCCGCGCACCAAGTGCGCCGCGAGCTTCGGCTCGGCACGCCAGCGGCCGGGAGAAGGGCGACGGGCCCTCCGCTCGCGGCGCAGCCCGGCCCATGAGTCATCCGACTCTGTTTGACAGCCCCCGCCGCCGGGCTACACTGGTGGCGTCAGGCGCCGGTGGGAGACACGTGCAGTGCTCGTGACCGTCAACGATCAGGATGTGGAGCTGCCCGACGGCGCCACCGTCGCCGAACTGCTCCGTCGCCTGGGCCTGGAAAAGGCCACGGTGGCCGTGGAGAAGAACCGGGAGATCGTTCCCCGAGCCCGGCACGGTTCGGAGCGTCTGACCGCCGGCGATCGGCTGGAGATCGTGACGCTGGTGGGCGGCGGGTGAGGGCAGTTGCCGGCACCGGGTCCCGGCAGGCCCGCTGATAACTGACAACTGGCAACTGACAACTTGCAGCGGAGACAGGAATGGACGAGAAGCTGAAGCTGGGTCCCTACGAGTTCTCCTCGCGGCTGTTCGTGGGCACCGGCAAGTACGCAACGAACGAACTGATGGTCGAGGCCCTGGCCGCCTCCGGCACCGAGGCCGTCACGGTGGCCGTCAGGCGCGTGGACCTCTCCGGCAAGTCCGGCAAGACCATCCTGGATTTCATCGACCGGAAGAAGTACACGATCCTGCCGAACACCGCGGGCTGCTTCACCGCCGAGGACGCCGTCCGCGTGGCGCGGCTGTCGCGCGAGGTCCTGTCCACCGACTGGGTGAAGCTCGAGGTCCTCGGCGACCAGCAGACCCTGCTGCCCGACCCGGTGGGGACGCTCTCGGCCTGCGAGCAGCTCACCAGGGAGGGCTTCTGCGTCCTGGCATACACCTCCGACGACCCGATCGTGGCCAAGCGCCTGGAGGCCGCCGGGGCCAGGGCGGTGATGCCCGCGGGCAGCCCCATCGGCTCCGGCCAGGGCATCCTCAACCCGACCAACATCCGCATCATCCTCGAACGCGCCGGGGTGCCGATCATCGTCGACGCCGGCGTGGGCACGGCCTCGGACGTGGCCCTGGCCTTCGAGCTCGGCGCCGAGGGCGTGCTCCTCAACACCGGCATAGCGCTGGCCAGGGACCCGGTGCGCATGGCCCGGGCCATGAAGGCCGCCGCCGAGGCCGGCCGCGACGCGTTCCTGGCCGGTCGCATCCCGCGGAAACTCTACGCCAGTGCCTCGAGCCCCATCGACGGCACCATCGCTCCCGCCAAGAAAGGCTGACTGCAACCGCAATGTTCAAGCTCTACAACACCCTGACCCGCGCCAAGGACGAGTTCGCGCCCATCGCCGCGCCGGCCGTGGGGCTCTACACCTGCGGGCCGACCGTCTACAACTTCGCGCACATCGGCAACCTGCGCACCTACGTCTTTGAAGACGTGCTCCGGCGGGCGCTCGCGCGCTTCGGCTTCAAGGTGAAGCACGTCATGAACATCACCGACGTGGGCCACCTCACCTCCGACGCCGACACCGGCGAGGACAAGATGGAGCTCGGTGCCAGGCGCGAGGGCAAGACCGCCTGGGACATCGCCAGGTTCTACACCGAGGCCTTCACCGCCGACTGCCGGCGGCTCAACGTGCTCGCGCCCGACGTGGTCTGCAAGGCCACCGACCACATCCCCGAGATGATCGCGCTGGTCCGCCGTCTCGAGGAGAAGGGTGTCACCTACCGCCTGGCCGACGGCATCTACTTCGACACCTCGAAGTTCCCGGCCTACGGCGCCATGGCCCGGCTGGACATCGACGGACTCGAGGCCGGCGCGCGCGTCGAGATGGTCGAGGGCAAGCGGAACCCCACCGACTTTGCGCTCTGGAAGTTCTCGCCCAAGGACAAGCAGCGCCAGATGGAGTGGGACGCACCCTGGGGCCGCGGCTTCCCCGGCTGGCACATCGAGTGCTCGGCGATGAGCATGAAGCACCTCGGCGAGCAGATCGACATTCACTGCGGCGCGGTCGACCACATCGCCGTCCACCACACCAACGAGATCGCCCAGAGCGAGGCGGCCACCGGGAAGTCACCCTGGGTGCGCTGGTGGGTGCACGGCGAGTTCCTGGTGCTGGACAAGGGCAAGATGGCCAAGTCGGGGGGCGGCTTCATCACCCTCGACGCGGTGATCAAGAAGGGCTTCGATCCGCTGGCCTACCGCTACTTCCTGCTCCAGGCCCACTACCGCAGCCAGCTGATGTTCTCCTGGGAGGGACTGGAGGCCGCGGCCAACGGCTACCGCAATCTGCGCGAGACGGTGCTGGGGCTCAAGGAGCAGTTGCCAGTTGCCAGTTCCCAGTTGCCAGTCGGGAAGCCGGCCACTGACAACTGCCAACTGACAACTGGCAACTACGGCGAGCGTTTCGACGACGCCGTCGCCGACGACCTGAACATGCCCCGGGCGCTGGGGACCCTCTGGGAGGCGCTCAAGGACGGCGGGCTCTCCGCCGCCGCGAAGCTGGCCCTGGTGGCCCACGCCGAGCCGGTGCTGGGCCTGGGGCTGGACCGGGTCGAGGCCGAGAAACCCGCCGAGGTCCCGGCGGACGTGGCCGAACTCGCCGAGCGGCGCGCCGCCGCCCGTAAGTCGAAGGACTTTGCCGCCGCCGACGTGCTCCGCAAGGAGCTGGCCGCGAAGGGCTACGAGGTCGAGGACCGGCCCGGCGGCAAGTGGCTCGTAAAGCGAAAGTGAGCCGCCCATGAGCGTCCCCGCCGCCGGCATGCCCGTGTCCACCACCTTCAGCATCGAGGGCTTCCGCATAACCCGGTACCTGGGCATAGCCCGGGGGATCATCGTCCGCGCCCCGACCATCCCCCAGGGCATCGTCGGCGGCCTGGAGAACATCTTCGGCGGGCGCATCGACGCCTACACCGAGATGTGCGAGCAGGCCAGGCAGCAGGCCTTCGACCTGATGCTCCGGCACGCCTGGGAGATGGGCGCCAACGCGGTCGTGGGCATGCGCTATGATGCCAGCGAGGTGGTCTCCAAGGGCTCGGCCACCGAGGTGCTCTGCTACGGCACGGCGGTGGTCATCGAGCCGATCGGGCCGGGCTGAGTCCGGCGGGGGGCTGATATGGGCGCAGTCGAAGCATCGGCCGGAGGCCGGCCGCGCGTGGTCGTCAGCAGATGCATCGAGTTCGATCACTGCCGCTGGAACGGCCTGGTCATCGCCAGCGATGCGGTCAAGATCATGCGGCCGCACATCGAGTTCCTGCCGGTCTGCCCGGAGGCGGAGATCGGCCTGGGCTGCCCGCGCGAGCCGGTGCGGCTGGTCGATTCCGGGGACGGGCCGCGGATGGTCCAGCCGGCCACCGGCCGCGACTGCACTGATGACATGAAGCGCCTGGCCGCGACCTTCCTCGACGCGCTGGCCGGCGGGGTCGACGGGTTCATCCTCAAGAGCCGCTCGCCGTCCTGTGGGGCCGCCGACGCCAAGGTCTACGCCCGGAGCGACTCGCGCATGGCCCGGGGCAAGGGCCGCGGCCTCTTCGCCGCGGCCGTCCTGGAGCGCTTCGGGCACCTGCCGGTGGAGGACGAGGGGCGGCTGCGCAATTTGACCATCCGCGACCACTTCCTGACCCGCGTCCACACCCTGGCGCGCTGGCGCGCGGTGCGCGCCTCGCTGCGCATGGACAGGCTGGTCGGATTCCAGGCCGCCCACAAGCTGCTGCTCCTGGCCCACAGCGAGACGCTCATGCGCCGGATGGGCCGGCTGGTCGCCAACCACTCCGACCGGCCGGCCGCCGCGCTCTTCGCGGAATACGAGGGCCTGCTGCACCAGGCGCTCCGCGAACCGGCCCGGCCGGAGGCCTGCATCAACGTGCTCGACCACGCCATGGGCTACTTCAAGAAGCGCGTCTCCGACGCCGAGAAGCGCTTCCTGGCCGGGGAGATCGGCCGGTATCGCGCCGGCCGGGCGCCGCTGTCCGTGCCGGTCGGCCTGCTCCGGGCATGGATCGTGCGGTTCGGAGAGGAGTACCTGGCCGGGCAGACGTTCTTCCTCCCCTATCCCGAGGAACTGGTGTCCGTGACCGACTCGGGGACGGGGCGGAAGCTGCGGTAGCCGGCCGTGGCGATGGGGCGGGCTGAAATCCTCTGGCCGCGCTACGGCCCCCGGCTAGAATCGCGGCACCGCAATGGGAACGGAGATCTAACCCGATGAAGACTGCCGAACGCCGCACCAAGATCGTCGCCACCACCGGGCCGGCCACCGACTCCGACCGGCAGCTGTCCGAGCTGATCCGCGCCGGGGCCGACTGCCTGCGCTTCAACCTCTCGCACGGGGCGGCCGCCGAACACGTCGCGCGGATCCGCCGGGCCCGGGCCGCGGCCCGGAGGATCGGACGGCACGTCGCGGTGCTCGTTGACCTTTGCGGGCCGAAGATCCGCACCGGCCTGGCCCCCAAGGAGGGGGTGAGGCTGCAGCGCGGCACGGTCATTGAGATCCTGCCGCGGCCGGTCGAGAGCACCCCGAGGCGCATCGGCATCAGCTACGCGGGCCTGGCGCGCGAGATCCGGCCCGGGCAGCGCATCCTGCTGGCCGACGGCCGGATGGAACTCCTGGCCGAGCGCGTCTCCGGCGGGCGGATCCTGGCCCGGGTGAAGACCGGCGGCGTACTCACCTCCCGCAAGGGCGTCAACCTGCCGGGCGCCAACCTGTCCGTCCCGGCGATGACCGCCAAGGATCGCTCGGACCTGGCCGCCGCGGCCGCCGTCCGGCCGGACTACGTGGCGCTCTCGTTCGTGCGCTCGGCCGCCGACCTGCGCCGCTGCCGCCGGGCCATGAACGCGCTGGGGCTGGCCGACGCCGGCCTGATCGCCAAGATCGAGACCCCCGAGGCCGTGGCGGTCATCGACGAGGTCATGGCCGAGTGCGAGGGGGTGATGGTGGCCCGCGGGGACCTGGGCGTCGAGATGGACCCGGTCGAGGTGCCGACCGTCCAGCGCATGCTGGTCGAGCGCGCCGCGCGCAGCGACCGGCTCTGCATCGTGGCCACCGAGATGTTCGAGTCGATGATCGAGAACCCGCGGCCGACCCGCGCGGAGGTCTCGGACGTGGCCAACGCCGTCCGCGACGGAGCCGACGCGGTGATGCTCTCGGCCGAGACCTCCACCGGGCGGTACCCGTTCGCGGCGGTCGGGCTGATGGGCCGGGTCCTGGCCGAGGCCGAGCGGGCCTTCTCCGCCTCCGGCGTGCTGGCCGGGCGGGCCGCGCTCGAGGGGCGCGGCGGCGTCACCGACGTGCTGGCCCTGGCCGCCAGGCTGGTGGAGACCCACCTGCCCGGCGCCGTCCTGGTGGCCGCCACCGAGACCGGCCGGACGGCGCTGTTCCTCTCCAAGAGCCGGCCGCCGGCGGCCATCCTGGGGATGTCGCCGTCCGACCGGGCGCTCCAGCGGATGGCGCTCCAGTGGGGGGTTCTGCCGGTTCCGAGCCGCCGCTGCACCCGCCACCGGGACCTGATCCTGGCCGCCGAGCGCGCCGCCGTCGTGCACGCCGGCGCCAGGCGCGGCTCGCACGTGGTGGTGCTCTCCGGCACGCCGCTGGGCGTGGGGGGGAACACCAATACCCTCCAGCTCCGCAAGGTCGGAGGTTGATGCAGAATGAGGAATGATGAATGCAGAAAGGAGCCGGCGGCCCCGCCGCCGCTTCTCCGTCATTCATCACTCACAATTCGTCATTCTGCGCTATTCGCAACATGGTGAAGGATCCCCGCCAGGAACTCGGCGCCGCCGGCGAGGACGCCGCCTGCCGGCTGCTCCGCAAGTCCGGCTACCGGGTCCTGGAGCGCAACTGGCGCAACAAGTGGGGCGAGATCGACGCGGTCGCCTGGGAGGCCGACGAACTGGTCTTCGTCGAGGTCCGCTCGCGGAGCTCCGAGGGCTTCGGCACCGGCGCCGAATCGGTGGATCCGCGCAAGCAGCGGCAGATCGTCCGGGCGGCGAAGATGTACTTCCAGGAGAAGCGGCTCGACCCGGTGCGCCAGCCCTGCCGCTTCGACGTCGTCGAGATGCTTCTCGGGCCCGACGGGGCCTGGAAGGGCGAGATCATCAAGGGGGCCTTCGCCGCGGAGTGAGCCGAACGCGGGCACGGGGCAATCCAACCACATAGGACACAGAGTACACCGAGGACAACGACACTTGCCGTTGTTGTTCCGAAGACCTAAGGCCTAAGGCCGAAAGCCGGTCCTCGTGCCGTCCTCCGGGTCCTCTGAGGCCTCTGTGGTTTGATCGTGCCGCAGTTGTTTCAACAGTCTGCCCGTGTAGAATGGTCGCGTTCTCGCGCAGCACCCCGGAGGAGCACCCTTGCTGGTCGACAGCCACTGCCACCTGGACTCGCCGGACTTCGACGCCGACCGCGCCGCGGTCCTGGAGCGCGCCCGTGCCGCGGGCGTGGGCCTGATGCTCAACCCCGGCGCGGACCTGGCCACCAGCCGCCGGGCGGTGGAGCTGGCCGACGGGCATCCCGAGATCTACGCGGCCGTGGGGGTCTCCCCGCACGAGGCCGAGGACCTGCCGAAGAGCTGGCTAGACCAGCTCCGGGCCCTGGCCGAGTCCAGCGACAAGGTGGTGGCCATCGGCGAGATCGGCCTGGACCTCTTCCGCAGCAAGGTCCCCCAGAAGGCCCAGGAGGAGGTCTTCATCGCCCAGATCGGGCTGGCCTGGGAGCTGGACCTGCCCATCATCGTCCACTGCCGGCAGGCCGACGATCGGGTTCTGGAATTGCTCCAGGAGCACTCCAGCGAGGGGCGCCTGCGCGCGGTGATGCACTGCTTCAGCGGCGACGAGAAGCTGGTGCGCGGCTCGCTGGCCCTGGGCTTCTACATCAGTTTCGCCGGATCGCTGACCTACCCCAAGGCGCGTCCGACGCGGCGCGCCGCGGAGCTGGCGCCCGACGACCGGATCCTGGTCGAGACCGACGCGCCCTACCTGCCGCCGCAGAGCGTGCGCGGCAAGCGCTGCGAGCCGGCCATGATCGCCGAGACCGTCGAAAAGCTCTCCGCCGCGCGCGGCGCGACCCGCCGGGACATCGAGCGCATCACCGAGCGCAACTTCCACCTGGCCTTCGGGCTGCCGATCATCAAGCGCGAGCAGCTGCTCTACCCCATCGGCGAGACCCTCTACGTCAACCTGACCAACCGCTGCCCGAACTCGTGCGGCTTCTGCCCGCGGCAGCACGGCCGCTTCGTGCACAGCGGCCACGATCTGCAGCTGGGCCGCGAGGCCGAGCCGGCCGCGTACGTCCAGGCCATGGCCGGCTTCGAGGACTTCAGGGAACTGGTCTTCTGCGGCTTCGGCGAGCCGACCGCGCGCCTGGAGGCCCTCAAGGAGATCGCCCGCGCGGCCAAGGCCCGGGGCATGGCCGTCAGGCTCGACACCAACGGCCTGGGCTCGGTGCTCAACGCCCGGAACATCGTCCCGGAGCTCCGCGGCCTGGTCGACGAGGCCTGGGTCAGCCTCAACGCCCCCGACGCCCGCGTCTACCAGCGCCTGACCCGGAGCGAGTTCGGGGAGTCGGCCTACGGCTCGGTGGTGGAGTTCGCGCGCAAGGCCCAGGCCGCCGGCATCAAGGTGACGGTCACCGCCGTGAACTGCCCGGGCATAGACATCCAGGCCTGCCTCAAGGCCGCCAAGCGGCTGGGGCTGGAGTTCAGGTCGAGGAAGTACAAGAAGCTGGGGTGAGGCCGGTGCGCCGGCTCACCTGATGGTCTCCCAGAGCCAGATGGCCAAGGCGGTCAGCACGGCGAGCCCGATCAGGATCAGCAGCAGGGCTGCGCACCCCGGCCAGGCTCTTCTGCAGTAGCCAAGCGGCCCGTGATCGGCGCCGGACGAGCGGAAGGACGGCCACCAGGGGCCTTCTCCCGGCTCAGCCGCCATCGGGCGCAACGCCCAGATACTCTTCCAGCGACGGGTTGATTCCCGCCGGAGCGCCGCCATCTCTGTCCCAGAGGTAGATGCCCGCGCCGCCGTCCCGGCCTCCGAACCCGGCCTCGGTCAGCCGGCGCAGCAGCGCCGGCGGCTGGAAGGCCGGACCGAAGCGCGCCTCGAGCCCGCCCAGTTCGGCCAGCGCCCGGGCGAGACCGTGACCGTCCAGCGCGGCCAGGATGCCGACGCGGTGGTTGAGGCAGTGCAGGCAGGCGCGGTCCACGTCCGCCGCAGAACTCGTGCCCTCCTCGACCACCCGGAGGGCCTCGTTGGCCATGGCCAGCCAGGCGCGCCTGGCCGCCTCGGCCGGGTCCTCGGGCGAAGCGCCGGCCGGCGCTCCGCTGCGCAACTCGGCCGCCAGCGGGTTGGCGCCCCGGGGCCGCCCGCCGGACCAGAGAAGGAATCCGGCCCCCGACTTGGCGCCCAGCGCCCCCCTGCCGACCAGACCGTCGAGGATCGCCGCCGGCTCGAAGCCCGGGCCCAGTTCGGCCCGGAGGATGCCCATGGCGCCGCGGACCGTGTCCAGGCCGATGAGGTCGGCGAGCATCAGCGGGCCCATGGGCAGCCGGGGACCGGCGGGATGGATGGACGCGGCCCGGTCGAGGGCGACCGGGTCGACCCGGCCCTCGCCGGCGGCCGCGGCGGCGGCGTTGAGCATGGGATAGAGGATGCGGTTGACCACGAAGCCGGAGCGGTCGCGGCAGGCCACGGCCTCCTTGCCCAGGCGCGCGGCCGTCGCCAGGGTGGTTCGGAGGGTCTCCGCCGAGGTGCGCAGCCCGCGGATGACCTCGACGCCACGCATGCGCGGCGCCGGATTCATGAAGTGCAGGCCGGCCACCTGCCCGGGATGCGGGTAGCCGGCGGCCAGGCGGGTTATCGGGATCGAGGAGGTGTTCGAGACCAGGACCGCGTCGGGCGCCAGCACCCCGCCGAGCAGGGCGAAGACCGCGGACTTGGCCTCGATTCTCTCGGTCACGGCCTCGACCACGAATCGGCAGCCGGCCAGCGCCCCCGGGTCGGCCGCGACGGTCAGACCCTGCGCTGCTGCGCCCAGGGCCGCGGCCGCGGCATCGAGCTGCGCGCGGTCGCTGTCGTGCAGGACCACCCGGTCGAAGCCGCCACTGCCGACGGCGACCTCGGCGATGCCCCGGCCCATGATCCCCGCGCCGACGACTCCGAAAGACGCCGTGCCGTCGCCCATCATCCCCCTCCAGGCCGGCAGCCCGACTTGATCGGCTCCGGGCACCCCGTACAGAGTTCCCAGCGCCGCTCCTCGAGCCCCCCGCCGCCGAGCATGGCCAGCAGCTCGCCGGCGCGGCGCTCGGCGGCGGCGAGCTCGGCGTCGCCTGCCGCCACCGACGCGACCTTTCCGGCCGCCAGGAAGGCGATGGCCGCCTCGACCGCGGCGCCCGGCCAGGCCCGCCGGGCGGCGAGCGCGTAGAGCCTGACCTGGAGCTCGTGCCGGCGCGTCGCGCGCGCGAGGTCGGTGCCGGCGTCGCGGTCGGTCTTGTAGTCGAGGACGAGGACGCGCTCCGGCGCCGCGGGGGAGCCGCCCTCCAGGACCAGGGCGTCGGCCTCCCCCGAGACCAGGGCCCCGCCGATCCTCAGGTGCAGCTCGGTTTCGCGGAGCAGCCGGCCCTCCCGCTGCGCCCGGGCCAGGCGCCCGGCGGTATCCGACTTCAGGAAGCGCGCGACGAGCTTGGTGGCCTCGTTGCCGGTTGCGGGTCGCGGGTCGCGGGTTGCGGGTTGGGAACCCTCGGACCTTGCACCTTGAACCTTGGACCCTGAACCTGCTCCCGCAAAGTCCATCCGCTCCAACAGCTCGTGCACTTCGGTGCCAAGCTTCGCGCCGCCCGGCGAGGCATGGTGCTCGCCCGGCTCGGCGGCGTCGGCCGCGGGGGCGGCGCGCGCGCCGTCGAGCGCGGCCAGGCGCTCCAGGACGTGGCGCCGGGGGCAGCCGTCCATCTCGGCGAGCTCCGTGACCCGGGCCTCGAGCGCCCCGCCGGCCTCGAGGGCCGGAGCCGCCAGGCGCCGGACGGCCCCGTCGGCGGCGGCCAGGTCCGCGGCCGTTGGCTCCAGCCCCTCCGGTGGCCGGGCGGCCGCCTCCGGGGCGAAGCCCGCTCCGAGCTTCCCGGCGAGGGTGACCAGCCCGCGGCCCGGGCGCGCCGCGGAGGCGTCCGGCAGGCCGATGGCAACGCCGGCGAAGGCTGTTGCGGGTTCCGGGTTCCGAGTTCCGGGCTCCTGAACGCGGGACTCGGAACCGGCAACTTGGAACTCCGTGCCGAGCGCCGCCCTGATCCGGTCGATGTGCCTGCCGGAGCCCAGGGACGGTTCGTCGAGCTTCGAGACTCCGGAGAGTATGAGCCGCTCACGGGCGCGGGTCATGGCCACGTAGAGCAGGCGGTCCTCCTCGGCGGCATCGGCCCCGGCCGTGCGCAGTTCCACCAGCCGCGAGCCGGCCGTGTCGGAGCGCTCGCCGAACTCGTCGGCCAGCTTCAGGCCCAGCCCCAGGTCGGCGTCCAGCGCCGGGCCGCGCGCGCCGCCACCGCGGATCTCGCGGCCCAGGTCGGCCACGGCCACCACCGGGAACTCCAGGCCCTTGGCCGCGTGGACGGTGAGGATGCTCACCGCGCGGCCGGGCTCGAAGGCGGCCGCCGATTCGCCGTCGGCGGCGGCCGCGGCTATGGCCCGCGAACGCCGGAAGTGGTCGGCCGCGGCGGCCAGGCCGCCGGAGTGGGCGGCGAAGCGCCCGGCCTCGGCCACGAAGCGCCGGAGGTTGGCGTGCTCGGGAAGCCCCCGCCGCCTGGCCAGGATCTTCTCGAAGTAGCCGGTCCCGGCGGCGACGTGCTCTATGACCGCCGCCGCCGAGGAGTGCCCGGCCATGGCCCGGGCCTCGGCCAGCAGTCCGGCGGCCAGCTCGACGGCCGCGCGATCGGCCGCGGAGAGCTCGGCGGGCAGCCGGCCGGCCTCGGCGGCGGCGGCGGGGCCGCCCTCGGCGCGGGCCAGCCAGAACAGGCCGTCGTCGGAGAGGTCGAAGAACGGGCTGCGCAGGACGGCCGCGGCCGCGGTGTCGTCGGCCGGATCGGCCAGCCAGCCCAGCAGCGTGATCAGGTCGGTGATCTCGACGCGGTCGTAGAACTCCCGGCCGCCGCCCGCCTCGGCCGGCACCCCGCAGGCGGCGAAGGCCCGCTCCAGGGCGCCGAAGGGGCCGCGCGTCCGGCAGAGCACGGCCACGTCGCGCGGCTCGATCGGCCGGCCGGAGCCGGTCTCCCGGTCATGGACCTCCGCGCCGCTCTCGATCAGCGCGGCGACGTGGGCGGCCAGCCGGTCGGCCTCGCGCCAGCGGGCCCTGGCCAGCTCCAGCTTGTCCTGGGGGACGACCAGCAACTCGACGGCCGGAAGCGGCAGACGGCTGGCGTAGCGCGCCGCAGCCGTCAGCGGCCGGAACTCCCCGGGCCGGAGGCGCTCGAAGAGGGCGTTGGTGAAGGCCAGCACCTCGGGCCGGCTGCGGTAGTTCTCGGCCAGCTCCAGGACCGCGCCGTCCGAGGACGCGGTCTGTTCCAGGTGCCGCCGGAAGACCCCGACCTCGGCGTGCCGGAACCGGTAGATGGACTGCCGGACGTCGCCGACCGCGAAGAGCTTCCCGGGGCAGCCGGTCCGGAGCAGCTCGACGATCTCCGCCTGCAGCCGGTTGGTGTCCTGGAACTCGTCGACCAGGACGTGCCGGTGGCGCCGGCGCAGGGCCTCGGCCACGCCGCGGTGCCTCTTGAGCAGGTCGCGGGCCAGGCGCAGCATGTCCTCGTAGTCGACCAGGCCGCGCCGGGCCTTGAAGGCGGAGTGCTCCCGGATGGTCGTGGCGGCCACGCCGTAGAGCGCGCGCCGGGCCGGCTCGGATTCGAGCTCGGCGGCCCAGGCGGCCTCGGAGAACCCGTCGAGCGCCTCCAGCGCGGCCTTGAGCGCGTCGCGGCGGGTCCGGCCCTCCGGCGAGAGCTTCAGCAGGCGGGAGGTGCTCTCGCGGACCGCCAGGAGCGTGGCCTCGTCGCAGGCGCCGGCGCGCAGCGCGGGCAGGAGTCCCCGGGCGGCGGAGAGCTTCTCCGCCGACTTGCCGGAGAGCCGCTCGGCGAGCAGGCCCTCCAGGGCCCCGGCGGCGGAGGAGGAGGTCTCCGCCCGGCGGCGGTCGGCCTCCGCCCGGCGCGCGGCGCGCTCTCCGGAGATGTCGGCGGCCAGGCCCGCCAGGCGCTCCGCCCCGTAGCCCAGGGACTGCTCCTGGCGGACCAGGGCCATCACCGCCGCGCGCACGAAGTCCTCGCCGTAGCGGGCGACCAGCGCGAAGAACTCCGGGTCGCGGCCGCGGAAGTGGTCGGCGAAGGCCGCGTCCAGGAAGCGGTCGGTGTCCACGTCGGTGGGCACGCGGAACTCCGGGTCGACGCCGGCCAGGAAGAAGTGTTCGCGGATCAGCGCGGCGCAGAAACCGTGAATGGTGGTGATCTCGGCGCGCTCGGCGGCCCGGCGCTCGGCCTCCCAACCCATCCGGCCGAGTTCCGCGGCCACGCGCTGGCGCATCTCCGCGGCGGCCAGGACCGTGAAGGTGATGGCCAGGATCTCCGCCGGCGGGACGCCGTCGTCGGTCACCAGCGACACGTAGCGGCCGACCAGCAGGCTGGTCTTGCCCGACCCGGCGCCGGCGGACAGCGCCAGGTCCCGGCCGCGGTCGCGGACGGCCAGGGTGCGCCGATCGGCCTCGGAGCGCGGCGGTTGGGCCTGGCCGCCCCCGGTTCCGCCGCCGGTGGTCCTTCTTGCCATCGCCGCGATTATAGTCATCCTCCGCGGATCCATCCATTGGCAATTGGCCACCCGCGGCATTGACCACCGTCCGTGAATGGGCTATACTCTCCCCTGCGCGGGGACAGCCGGCCCCGCCACGGGATGTGACTCCCTCTCCGGACGGAGACCGCCCTGAAAATGACGCCGCAGGAGACCCGTTTCGTCAAGAGCCTCATCGACAGCGGGGTTATCTCATTCGCCGCCGCCGCGCAGCTCGAGAACGCCCGGAACGCCGAGCCGGAGGACTCCGGCCGCCAGGTCTGGGACCTGGCCGTGGAGCTCGGACTGGTCGGCCCCGAGCAGGCCGAGGAGGTCCGGGCCATGGCCGGCGGCGCCTCCACCCAGTCACTGGCGGCGCGCGGCACGGGCAAGCGGCTGGGCAACTACGAGCTGATCAGCAAGCTGGGCCAGGGCGGCATGGGCGCGGTCTACAAGGCCCGCCAGGAGAGCATGGACCGGCTGGTGGCGCTCAAGGTGCTGCCCAAGAGCCTGGCCCGCAACGAGGAGTTCATCACCCGCTTCCTCCGCGAGGCGCGCGCCGCCGGACGGCTCTCCCACCCCAACGTGGTGGCCGGCATCGATGCCGGCTTCGCCGACGGCTTCTACTACTTCGCGATGGAGTACGTCGAGGGCGCGAACCTCGGCAGCGTCCTGCGCGAGCAGGGCCCCCTGCCCGAGAACACCGCCGCCGAGTATGCCCGCCAGGTGGCCCTGGCGCTGGACCACGCCCACGGCACCGGCATCGTCCACCGCGACGTCAAGCCCGAGAACATCCTGGTCACGGCCGACGGCCAGGCCAAGCTCTGCGATCTGGGCCTGGCGCGCTCGAGCGGCGAGGACATGCGCGTCACCCAGGCGGGCATGGCCGTGGGCACGCCGTACTACATCAGCCCGGAGCAGGCCATGGGCCGGGAGCCCGACGCCCGCTCGGACATCTACTCGCTGGGCTGCACCCTCTACCACCTGATCGCCGGCCGGCCGGTCTTCGACGGGCCGAACCCGCTGGCCATCATGCAGAAGCACATCGCCGATACGGCCGCGCCCCTCGGGGAGGCCCGTCCCGGGGTCAGCCGGGCGATCGAGGCGGTTGTCGGCCGGATGATCGCGCGCGAACCGGCGGAGCGCTACCAGACCGCCGCCGAGGCCGCCGAGGACCTGGGCAAGGCCGTCTCGGGGGGCGTGCCGGCGGCGCTCGGCTCCGCCATGGCCGCGCGCCGCCGGGCCGCCCGGCAGGGGACCGGCTCGACCCGCTCCACCCGTTCGCTCCGCCAGGCGACCGGTCGCCCGGGGACCACCGTCCGCCCGGCCGGTGCCGTGCCGCAGGGCCAGGACGACGCGGAAGGCCAGGGGCTCGAGCCGGTGGCCGGGTCGCGGCGGACGCACTGGCCGCTGATCATCGCCGCCGGCCTGCTGGCCCTGGCCTTCGGGCTGGGCGGGATGCTCTGGGGCCTCCACGAGGGGCGTCCGGAAGGTCCGTCCGGGGGCGCAGGCGGCTCAGGGAACGCGGGCGCTTCGACCGCTCCCGATCCGGCCGAGGTCGAACGCCAGCGACGGGCCAGACTGGCCGCCGAGCTCGAACTCGTCCGGGCGCTGGAGGCCCGCAACCCCAAGGCCTACGCCAGCCTGGTGGAGAAGTACACGGAGCTGGCCGGCCGGGCAGGGGGGACCGAGTACGAGTCCGCCGCCCGGGAGGCCCTGGCGGCGATCCGCGCTCGCCAGGAGGCCGACCAGTCCGCCGAGCGGCTCAAGGCGCTCGAGGATGGGCTCGCCAAGATCAGGGCCTTCGAGACCGCCAGCCCCGAGCAGTACGGCGAAATCATGGACCGCTACTCCCGGTTCGCCGAAGGGGCCCGCGGCACGCCCTTCGAGGCCCGGGCCAGGACGGCCGGAGACGAGGTCCGCCGGCGCCGCGACGCCCGGGCCGCCGACTCGCTGGTCGAGCTGGTCCGGCAGGTGGAGCGCCATCGCTCGGCCGGGAACTTCGGCAAGGCCCTGGAGGCGGTCGCCGCCTTCCCGGAGGGGCTGGCCCCGTCCGTGCAGGACAAGCTGGCCAGGCTCCGGGACGAGACCCGGGCCGTCGGGCAGAAGCGCGCGCAGGACCTCTTCGCCCAGGGCCGGACCCTGGCCGCCGCCGGGCGGTTCCCGGAGGCCGCCGAGTTCATCGGCGCGGTGCGGGGCCTGGGCCTGCCCGGTCAGGAGAACGACGTCCTGGCCGCGCTGGCCGAGGTGGAGCGGCTCAAGACCGACGCGGCCCGCCGGGCGGAGGCCGAGGCCCGGAGAAAGTACGACGCCTACGTCGCCGAGTTCGACAAGCTGGTCAAGGCCGGCCGCATGGGCGAGGCCCGCCAGCTGGGCGAGAAGGCCGCCCGGGAGCTCGGCGGCGAGTTCGGCCGGCGCGCCCAGGCCGATGCCGCGCTGGCCTCCGGCGCCGAGGGCTTCATGACCGACCTGCGCGCGCGGCTGGCCGCCCAGAAGCCCGGGGCCCTGTGGCTCAACACTCCGCTGGGCATGACCGGCTCGCTGCAGCGCTACGACCCGGATCGCGACACCCTGGACGTCAAGCTGGCGGCGGGCAGCACCACCCTTAGGCTGGCGGAGTTGCCGGGCGAGGAGCTCGTGCAGGTCCTGCGCAAGTCCTCCGGCGGCGCCCTCTCCCCCGAGGCCTCGCTGCGCGCGGCCTGCCACCTGCTGGCCGCCGGGAGGGGGGCGGGGGTCCGCGAGCTGCTGGCGGCAGCCGCGGCGGGAGGCATCAAGACCGCCGACCTCGAGACCCGCCTGGCCATCACCGAGCGCGGCGCGAAGGAGGTCGAGGCCGAAAGGCTGCTGGCCGAGTTCGACCGGAGCTTCAAGTCCTCCGGCTGGGCGGCCGCCGCCGCGGCCGGCGAGCGGCTGCTCAAGGACTTCGGCGATGCCGTCGCGGTCAAGGCCCGTCCGGACCTCCCGGCGCTCGTCGACCAGGCCCGCCACCAGGGCTCGCCGCTCCGGGAGCTCACACTGACCCTCCAGGAGGGGCAGCCGGTGCCGGAGGCCGGCCTCGCTGCCTACCGGGGCACCGCCTGCGGCATCATGTACGCCTACGAGCCGCACGCCGACACGCACGCCAAGGTCATCGATGGCCGGATGGCGGCCGGCAACCTGCACTCTCCGGTCGTGCGCTTCGCCGTGACCAGGCGGGAGGGCGGCCCGCTGCCCGACGACGCCGAGATCCTGGATGCCCGGCTGGCGCTCTGCAGGGTCGGATCCTATGCCCCCTATCTGGAACTGCGCCGATTCTCGGCGGACTGGAGCGAGAAGGAGCTGACCGCCAACTCCGCCGCCGCCGGCCGGCGCTGGAAGACCTTCGGGGGAGACGTCGAGGACGAGCTGGTGGCCAGCCTGGAGTCGCGGGAATCCGCCGCCAGGGCCGGCAAGACCTCCGAGGAGCTGTGGAACGCGCCGTTCTGGTGGTACGAGTTCGATGTCACCGCCGGACTCCGGGCGGCGCTCAAGGAGGGGCGGAACTTCGGCTGGCGCATGGACCTCTTCCTGGACAAGGCCAGCCGCAAGGACCACGGGAACCTCACCGCCTTTGCCGGGGGCACCTACGAGCGGGACCCGGCACTGCGCCCCAAGCTGATCCTCAAGGTCCGCTGCCGCGGGCTGCAGGGTGGCTCGGCAACGCCCGTGGCTCCCGCGCCCACCCCCGGCGGCGCCTTCCGGGCCGAATGGAAGGAGCTGAAGTTCGCCAGGGGCGAGGCGCCCTCGGCCCGCACGCTCGGCTGCTCGGCCCTGGCCTACGATCCCAAGCGCAAGCGTTCCGTCCTCTGCGGCGGCATGTATCCCACGGGCCAAAACGACGTCTGGGCCCTGGACCTGGCCGCGGTGCGTTGGACCTGCCTGCAGAAGACCGACCTGGCCAGCCCGGAGGCCAAGGAGAAGCTCCCTCCGCCCATGCACCCGACCGATTTCCAGTGCCTGGCCTACGACGAGGCCGCGGACGTCTACCGGTACTCGTTCTGGGAGTGGGTCTTCGACCCCAATGCCAACGCCTGGCGCAAGGGGCCCGGCAGACCGCGGGGCATGGAGGGGGTCATGGCCCGGGGGGTCTGGGCCTACGACCCGGAAGGGAACAGGTTCCTGGCCCTCAACGGTGGGTACGCCGGGTTCATCTACCCCGACGCGACCAAGTACGAGCGCGTACCGCGGATTCCGGAACCGCAGACCTTCTACGACGGCGGGCTGGTCTACGACCGCCGTAACCGGGTCTTCGTCCTGTACGGCTGCATGGGTGCCGAGAACCGCCTGGAGTTCACCAATACCTGGGCGTTCGACCCGGCCACCAAGAAGTGGACCAAGATGCGCCCGCCGCAGAGTCCGCCGCAGCGCGACCTGCACAAGCTGCTCTGGAACGACCGTCTCGGGGTTGTGGTCATGTGTGGGCAGGCCAACATCCTGCAGCGGCACACGGAGGACGTGTGGGTCTACGAGACGGCGGCCGACCGCTGGACCGAGGCCAAGGCGGCATCCTCGCCGCCCTCGATCGGCGCGACCGCCTACGACGCCTCGCTGGACCTGGTGGTCAACCTCAACCGCGAAGGCCAGACCTGGGTGCTGCGGTTGGAGCGTTGAGTTCCAACCGCAGATGGCGCGGGGGATCGCAGAGTAGTGCTCGATTGCGATCCAAGTGGCGACGCCAGTGACAACCCCGATCCGTGTCCCATCCTCTGCGTGACTCTGCGCCCTCTGCGGTGGAGAGCCCTCGCCGCCGTCAGCCGCCCCCCGGCAGGTGGATCCGGAAGACGCTGCCCTCTCCGACGCGGCTTTCCACGCTCACCCGGCCGCCGTGGGCCTGGGCGATGTGCTTGACGATGGCCAGCCCCAGGCCGGTGCCGCCGGCCTGGCGGCTGCGGGCCTTGTCCACCCGGTAGAAGCGCTCGCCCAGCCGCGGCAGGTGCTCCGGCGCGATGCCCTGGCCGCGGTCGCGCACGGCCACGGCGGCGCCGCCGCCGACCTCGGCGCACCCCTCCACGTGGATGGGCGAGCCGGGCTCGCTGTACTTGACCGCGTTGTCGATGAGGTTGACCACCGCCTGCTCCAGGAGCGGGGGGCTGGCCCGCACGGTCAGTTCGTTGGGGCAGTCCAGGTAGACGGCGACGCCCTTGGCCCCGGTCTTGGCGGCGCAGGCCTCCACCGCCGCGCGCAGCACGTCGCGGAGCGGAACCTCCCCCAGCTCCAGGGGGCGGTCGCCGCCCTCCTCGATCCGCGAGAGCAGCAGCAGGTCGCCGATGATCGAGTTCAGGCGGTCGGCGTGCCGGGCGACGATCTCCAGGAACTTCCGGGCGTCCTCCGGGTTCTCGGCGGCGCCGTCGAGCAGGGTCTCGACGAAGCCCTTGATGGAGGTGATGGGAGTCTTGAGCTCGTGGGAGACGTTGGCCACGAACTCCTGGCGGACGGTCTCCAGGCGCCGCAGGCGCTCGGCCATGCGGTTGAGGGCCTCGGCCAGGCGCGCGGCCTCCCCGGAGTCGGAGACCGTCAGCCGGGTGGCGAGGTCGCCCCGGGCCAGGCGCTCGGCGCCCAGCCTGATCTCCTCCAGCGGCCGGCTCATCCGGCGGTAGACGACCAGTCCGGCGCCAGCCGCCAGCAGCGCCACGGCCAGCCCGCCCAGCCCGATCTGGAGGTAGATCACCCGGAGCGCGCGGTTGATGTGGGTCAGGGGGACGGCCGTTCGGACGGCCCCCGCGCCGCGCCCGCCGGCCTCCAGCGGCACGGCCACGTACATCATGTCCTCGCCGAGGGTCTCGCTGTGGCGCGTGGCCAGGCCGGTGCGGCCGGAGAGGGCCGCGCGCACCTCCGGGCGGTCGGCGTGGTTGGCCATCGCCGCCGGCCTCTCCTCGCTGTCGCCGGCCACGCGGCCGTCGGGCAGGATCACGGTGATGCGGGTGGCCGCCGCCCGGTCCAGGCGCTTGCACTCGGCGTCCAGCGCCGGCGCGTCCGCGCCGCCGTCCGGAGGGAGCAGCGCGCCGAGCCGACCCTCGACCAGCCGGGCGCGGGCCTCCAGGTCGGCGGCGGTCTGTGCCAGGTAGAACTCCCGGGCCTCGCGCGAGGCGTACCAGCCCACCGCCGCCAGGGAGAGCGCGGTGATCAGCAGGTAGGCGGGGTAGATCTGCCAGAGCAGCCGTCGCGCGGCCATGGTCAGCCGGCCTCTTTGGCCCGAAGGATGAAGGATGAGGGATGAAGGATGAAATAAGGCGCGGCAGTGCACTCCGCCATCAGCCTTCCGCCTTCATCGTTCATCCTTCCGCCTTTACTCTTCGAGCCGGTACCCCACTCCGCGTATGGTCTCGATGTGCCGCCCGGCCGCCCCGAGCTTCTTGCGCAGGCCGGCCACGTGCACGTCCACCGAGCGGTCGGTCACCGCGGCCTCGGTCCCGCGCGCCGCATCGATGATCTGGTTGCGGGTGAAGACCCAGCCCGGGCGGCGGGCCAGCAGGTGCAGCAGCCGGAACTCCGTGTTGGTGAGTTCCACGGCCCTGCCGCCCACCGCGACCGTGCGGCGGCCGGGGTCGATGGTCAGGCCGTGGACCGCGATGGGCGCCTCTTCGGCCAGGGCCGGCTCGGCGCGGCGGCGGAGCACGGCCTTGACCCTGGCCACCAGCACCCGCGGGCTGAACGGCTTGGTGACGTAGTCGTCGGCCCCCAGCTCCAGCGCGGCGACCACGTCGGCCTCCTCCCCGCGGGCGGAGAGGATGACCACCGGCACGGCGGAGGTCCGGGCGTCGGCCTTGAGCCGCCGGCAGACCTCGAAGCCGTCCAGGCCGGGCAGCATCAGGTCGAGGAGCACCAGGTCCGGAGGGGCCTCGGCCGCCGCCTTGAGGGCGGCCTCGCCGCTGGCCACGCAGGTCACCCGGCAGCCGTTGCGCACCAGGTTGTACTCGACGAGCCGGAGGATGTCCTCCTCGTCGTCGACCACCAGGACGCGCTCGTTGGCCATGCCGGCTCTCCCTGTGCCCGGGTGCGATTATAGCCGGTGCCTCCGCGGGCGGCAACCGCGGGCGCCCTCCGCGCCAGGACGGCGGTTGCGCCGGCGCCGGCGCGGGGGATAATCGGCCCCGGAGGATCAGACATGAGCGCAGCCGCAGCCGCCGACCGTTCGCCGGTCACCCACTTCGTGGCCGTGCTCCTTTCCGAGCCGGAGAAGTGGCTGAACGACAAGAGCTACTACGGCCCCATGCTCCAGGGGCTCAGCGAGGGCCTGCTGGAGCGCGGCTACTACATGCGGCCCATCGACTGCCTGCACGAGTACCAGCGCGCGCACTTCCTGGACTCCAGCTCCGGGCTCTACGCCGGCGCGGTCTTCCTGGGTCCCACCTACCCCTTCGTGGACTTCATCCGCCGGGCCGCCGAGCGCGTCCCCGGGCCCAAGGTCCTGCTCGACCACCACATCGAGGGCATGGGCATCCACAGCATCCGCGAGGACGCCGAGGCCGGCATGGGCATGGTGGTCCGGCACCTGGTCGATCTGGGGCACCGCAGCCTGGCCTACCTGGACCTGGAGGACCCCGGCGCCAACCCCTGGAAACGCCGGGCCATCGATCTGGCCCTGCAGGACGCCGGTCTGCCGGAGCTGGGCGCCGGGCGCGTGGCCGGGTGCCGCAACAGCTTCCTGGACGCGGCCAAGGCGCTGGAGTGGCTGCTGGCCCTCTCTCCCCGGCCGACCGCGGTGCTCTGCTGCGACGACATCCGGGCCCTGCTGCTGCTCCAGGCCGCCGCCGAGCACAGCCTGCGCGTGCCCCACGACCTGTCCATCACCGGCTTCGGCGACGCCGCGGTGCGCTCCGGCCGCAGCCAGATCCTGACCTCGGTCAGCGTGGATCCCGCGGCCATGGGCCGGAAGGCCGCCGAGATCATCGCCGCCGGGAAGGACGGCGGCCCCCGGACCATCCTGATCCGCCCCGAGCTGGTGGTTCGCGGTTCGACCGCCCGCCCGGCGCCCTAGCAGCCCGTTGAAGAAGTGGCGCGACCCCGCCATCTTCTCAACGGGCTGCTGGAACCCTGCCCAAGACCTCGCAGGGCTGGGTTCCAGAGAACCACGGACGGCGGACGGCCAGCGGTGTATCCCCGGTATGCGCCAGGGAGGATTGCCCTCCCGGCGCCTTTCGGACCCCGGACATACGAAGGAGTTCTGCGCATGGCGACGGCCAAGAGCGGTGCCCGGATTGCGGTCGGACTGGTCCTGTTGTGCCTCCCGGCCATGACAAGTCGGGCGGCGTTCTGCGGCGAGAAGGCCGGCGCCCCGGCGGCCGCGCCCGCGGCCTCCGGCGGCGGCCTGGCCGTGCTCTCCGGCGACAGCAATCTGCGCATCTTCCAGTGCTTCCGCACTCCGGTGGCCGTCGGCAAGGACGGCCAGACCAAGACCCCGGCCGACCTGCGCTCGAAGGAGGGCAAGCCCATCGCCGAGTTCGCCTCGCCCCTGCCGCCGGCCGACTGGATGAAGCCGGAGTTCGACGACTCCGCCTGGGACCGCGAGAAGGCCCCCGTGGAGACCGGTCCGGGCGGGGCCACCGGGAACAGCCACGCCGCGCGTCACACCGCCACGGCCAGCTCGCTGATCTGCGCGCGCAGCAAGTTCTTCGTGGAGGACCCGGCCCGGGTCAACGACCTCAAGCTCGACCTGGAGTTCGTCGGGGGCGCGGTCGTCTATCTCAACGGTCAGGAGGTGACCCGCGCGAGCCTGCCGGCCGGTGAGCTCAAGCCCGAGACCCTGGCCGAGAAGTACCCGGACGACCTGTACTGCGAGGACGGCGGCATGTTCCTGCAGGACATCAGGAAGAACCAGGCCGGCTTCGACCGCCGCTACCGGAAGATCTCCGGCCTGGCCCTGCCCAGCAAGCTGCTGAAGAAGGGCGCCAACGTCCTGGCCGTCGAGCTGCACCGCGCCCCGGTCAACGAGGCGGCCATCGAGGCCAAGCGCGTGGCGCTGCCCGGGGGCATGTCGGTGATCCCGGGCATCTGGTCCTACGTGAGCCTCAAGGACCTGGCGCTCACCGCCGGGGCGGGCTCGGCGGTGACCCCCAACACCGAACGGCCCAAGGGCGTCCAGGTCTGGAACTGCGCGCCCTTCGACACGATCATCTCCCACGACTTCGGCGACGGCGGCGACCTGCTGCCGGTGACCGTCTCCTCGCCTCGGAACGGGGTCTTCTCCGGGCGGCTGGTGGTCAGCTCCGACGCGGCCATCAAGGGGCTGAAGGTCTCGGTCTCGGAGCTGACCGCGGCCGAGGGCGGCGGGAAGATCCCGGCCTCCGCCGTGCGCGTGCGCTACGCCGCGGCGGTCGAGCCGGGCAAGTCCTGGGCGCCGGCCTTCCGCTACGACGCGCTGTTCGAGGCCATCCCCGCGGAGATCCCGGTGTCCAAGGCCCCCGCGCCCAAGGAGTTCTACCCCCGCAACCACGGCAAGTACGTGGGCAGCGGGCCCATCCAGGTCATGCGCCGGAACCAGACCCCTGGAGCGCTGGCCCCGCTCTGGTTCACCGTGCGGGTGCCCAAGGACGCCAAGGCCGGCCGGTACGAGGGCCGGATCACCCTCTCGGCCGACGGGCTCAAGGCCACCGAGGTGCCGCTGAAGCTGACCGTGTCCGAGTGGGCCATGCCCGACCCCAAGGACTTCCGGCTGATGCACTTCGCCTACCATTCGGAAGACGCCATCGCCAAGCACTACGGCGTGCCGCTCTGGAGCGACAAGCACCTGGAGCTGCTGGGCAGGTCCATGGGCCTGATGGCCGAGGTCAATTCGCGCCAGGCGATCGTCAACCTGGCCATCAACTTCTACGGCGGCGACAAGGGCGGCGTGGACTGCAGCAACGAGGAGTCCATGGTCCGCTGGGTGAAGCAGGCCGACGGCTCCTGGAAGCACGACTACAGCGTGCTCGACAAGTATCTGGAGACGGTGGCCAAGCACGTCGGCAAGCCGACGCTGCTGCGCATCAACTGCTGGGGCGAGGCCGGCCAGAAGGACGGCAAGCTGACCCACAAGGGCCTGGTCACCGCGGTCTCCTCGCTGGACCCGGCCACCGGCAAGCTCGGGCGCGTCGACCTGCCCGTGCCCGGCACCGAGGAGAGCTTCAACTTCTGGAAGCCGGTGCTCGACGAGGTCCGCAAGAAGGCCGAGGCCCGCGGCTGGTGGGACGTCACCGCCCAGGGCTGGAACAGCTACTGCTACCCGCCCATCCCCGAGGTGGTCAGCATGCACAAGAAGCTCTGGCCCGACGGGCAGTGGAGCTACACCGCGCACAACGGGACCCTGGGCATGCGCTTCAACGCCGTGGAGAAGGGCGTCTACATGCCCACGCGCCAGGCCGACTCGGTCTGGACGCTCGGGCCGCTGAAGCCCCGCAACGGGAAGGAGCTCCTCAAACCGCGCCCCAACATCTGGTGCTTCACCTGGCGCACCATGATGCGCGACTACTCGGACCTGACCCTGCTGCGCAGCGTGCCCGAGGACGAGATCCTGCGCGCCCAGGACGGAGTCAGCGACTTCGGCGCCGACATCTTCCCGGTCAAGGACGAGCGCGGCCGCTTCCGCGAGGTCGGCAACGGCCGCGGGACCGGCGGGCCGGGCTGCAGCACCCTGGCCATGCTCGCCCCGGGGCCCGACGGCCCGGTGGCCACCGAGCGCTTCGAGATGCTCCGCGAGGGCACGGAGATCTGCGAGGCCATCCTGTTCCTGGAGAAGGCGCTGCTCGACGGCAAGGCCTCCGGCGACCTGGCCGCGAAGATCAACCGCTGCCTGGACGAGCGCGGCGAGGTCTACATCAACAGCTGGCCGTCGGGGCGGTTCGAGCGCGACCTGAAGACCCTGGAGCTGGCCGGCCAGGCCGCCTCCGGCAAGTAGGGCTGAGCCCCGCGCCCCAGGCCGGGATCTTCTCGTTCTCCCTGGGAACGGTGTCCCGGCCGGCACAGAGGCCTGGGGCCAGCAGCGTTCCGGGGACGAACATGCAACATCCAACACGCAACACTCAACACGCAGTGGGACAGAGGAAAGAGCCGATCCGTACTTCGGAGTAGTTCATCGACGAAACTTTCCGCTATTCACTGCATGTTGTGTGTTGCGTGTTGCGTGTCGGGTGTTCGCCTCCCCGTACCGAGCCGCCAAGGCGCGGGGACAGAAGGGCCGTGCGTTGCCGGCAAAGGCCCTTGACATGCCGCGGGCCGGGTGATACACCGGGGCGTCGCCACCGCAGGGGCGGGGGCGCCGGAGGCCGCGTATGCCGACGATACTCCACACCGCCGACGTGCACCTGGGCCGGCCCTGGTCCGGACTGGAGCACTGCGCCTCGCGGCTGGCCGACCTCCAGTGGCGCTCCTTCGAGCGCCTGGCCGACCTGGCCCTGGAGCACGAGGTCGCGGCGCTGGTGGTGGCCGGCGACCTCTTCGACCGCCCCGGGCCGGAGGCCGCGCTGGTCGAGCAGGTGCGCGGCGCGCTCCGGCGGCTGACCGACGAGGGCATCGCCGTGGTGGTGGCCCCCGGCACGCACGATGCGGCCGCCTCCTCGCGCTCGGTCTACCGCACCGACTCCCTGCCGGCCGGGGTGCGGACCTTCCTCAATCCCCGCCTGGGCGAGCGCTTCGTGGTCGAGCGCGACGGCTCGGCCGTGGCCTTCCAGGGCCTGGCCTGGGACCCGCAGTCCACCCCGGCGGCCTTCCTGGCCGACTTCCGCCGGCCTGACGACGGCGCCTGCGAGGTGCTGGTCGTGCACGGGGAGGTCGGCTCAGCCCGGGCGCGGCGCAGCCAGGACCTGCCGGCCACCGCCGAGGAACTGGCCTCGGCCGGCGCGGACTACGTGGCCCTCGGACACCGCCACGCCTTCCTGGAGCTGCGCCTATCCGGGCGGCTGTGGGGCGCCTACCCCGGCACGCCCTTCGGGCTGTCCTTCCGCGAGCCGGAGCTGGGCACCCGCCGCGCCGCCCTGGTGACTCTCGAGCCCGGCCGCGAGCCGCGCGTCGAGCCGGTGAGCACCACCTCCGTGGAGTGGATGCGCCTGCCCATGGACCTGGCGCACTTCGGGTCCCGCCAGGAGCTGGTCGCGGCGGTGGCCGGCTCGGCCGGCGGGGAGCGCCTGGCCCTGGTGGAGCTGAGCGGGGCGGCCGCCTTCCCCCTGGCCGTGGAGGAGCTGGAGGCCGAGCTGCGCGGCCGCTTCATCCACCTGGCCGTGGAGGACGCCTCCGTGGAGGTCTCCGCCCAGGTCCTGGAGCGGCTGAGCTCCGAGCAGTCGGTGCGCGGCATCTTCGCGCGGCGCATGCAGGCCCGGCTGGCCGCCGCCCGCGACGAGGCCCAGCGCGCCGAGCTGGCCGAGGCCGTTCGCGAGGGCCTGCGGGCCCTGGCCGAGGACGGGGCGCTGAGGCACTGAGCGGCCAGGCGGATGCGGTCGGCGGTGCCGCCCCTACTCCCACCCCTCGAACATGGCCCGGAACCGCGCCCTGGCCTCCTGGGCCCTGGCGCGCAGTCGCTGGTTGCGCCGGGTCTCGGCGTAGAGCACGAATCCGATGATGACCAGGCCGACCAGCAGCAGCCAGACCCAGTCGGAGACGTTGTGCTCGATCTTGAAGTGCACCAGCTTGACGAAGCCCTCGCCCGCGAAGGCGGCCACGCCGGCGATCAGGTAGGCCTTGCGCCGCATGATCATCCCGGCAACCGCCGCGGCCAGGGCCAGGCCGAAGGCCGAGAGCATGTGGCCGAGGTGCTCCGGCGAGTTCCGGTCGATCGACAGCGCCAGCGACGGGGCCAGGGCCAGGACCAGCCCGGCGACCGCCGCGGCGGTCCCGGCCGGGCGCCCCCAGCGCCGGGCGGCCACCAGGTGCGCCCAGAGCAGCACCAGCCCCGCCACCGGCACGGTGTAGGGCTCGGCGTAACCGACCTCGAAGCGGTGTAGCACCAGGTAGTAGCTGCCGAGCAGCATGGCCGCCGCCGGGTAGGCCGCGGCCAGCGAGCGGCGGCAGACCGCCACGATGGCGAAGGCCGCCGAGGCGGCCAGCGTCGTCCAGATGGCCGCGTCCAGCGCCCCGCCCGAGCGGTCCAGGTAGACGTCGTGGCGGACGGCGATCCAGGCGGCCGCCCCGGCGGCCAGGAGCATGCCGGCGAACATGGCCGGGCGGCGGGTCCGCTCGCCGCGGCCGGAGAGGCTCCCGGCCAGGGACTGCAGCGCGCCCAGCGCCGTGAGCCAGAGCACGTAGTGGTCCGGCGGCACGTGCAGCCTCCGGAGCATCGAGAAGAAGGCCACGGTGAAGGCCGCCGACGCCGCGGCGGCGAACCAGGGCGACTTCAGGAAGGCGGCGACGGCGCCGTAGAGCGCCGCGGCCACCCCGAAGGCCAGGGCCGCCACCATCGGCCGGTCGGGGAAGAGCAGCGCCTGCCAGAGGGCCAGGACCGAGACGGCCAGCCCCACGCCCAGCGCCGCCCAGCCGCGCGGGCCGTGCCCCCGGCGCATGAGGACCAGGCCGTAGGCCGCCAGCGGCGGGACGATGCCCATGATCCAGAGCGCGCGGTAGGGCGTGCCCGTCGAGAAGACGCGCAGCACCAGCAGCCAGGTCCCGGCGGCCAGCGCCGAGCCGGCCAGGTTGAAGCCGGCCGGCCCCGGCCAGGAGCGGGGCAGCTCCCGGGCGAAGCTCAGGGCCAGGTGCACCGCGGCCAGCAGGCCGAAGACCCCGACCGCATTCCAGAGCGGAGCCTCCCGCCATAGCTCGGGCGCGGGCGCCCGGTCCAGGGAGAAGACCAGCGCCAGCAGCACGGCGCCGGCGGCTGCCGGGACGGCCAGGTCGAAGGCGCTCGTGCGGAAGACCGGCCACCCGCGCCGGGCGGCCAGCAGGCTCAGCCCGTGGAAGGCCAGCGGCAGGGCCGTCGCCAGGAGCCCCAGGTGGCGGCGGGGTAGTTCCAGGTCCTCCAGGGCCAGCAGGTAGGCGGCGGCGGCCAGGGCCAGCGCCGCGTACTCCGAGGCGGCCCGGCCGCGCCGCAGCGCCGCGTGGACGTGGGCCGCCGCCGCGGCCAGCAGGAAGAGCTCCGGCCACAGTCCGGCCCTGGCGTGGAGGATCTCGATGCCGGCGGCGGTGACGAGGCCCGCCGTCCAGGCGAAGGCCCAGGCCGCGGGGGCGGCGCCGGGGCCGCCCGACCTGCGCAGCTCGCAGCCGATGGCGTGGAAGATGGCCGCGCCGACGGAGGCGATGAGCAGCACCGGCAGCACGCCCCAACCGGCGGCTCCGAGCAGCCCCGAGAAGAGGGCCGCGGCCATCGCCGCCCCGGCCGCCAGGTCGGAGGCGGCGCCGGCCAGGGCCTTCCATGATCGCTCCCGGCCGAAGTCGCCGATGAAGTGGTAGGCCAGCGCCAGGGCGGCGGCCGCGGACCATAGGAACCTCCCGGGCAGGCCGAGCTGGAAGGCGAGCAGGCCGCAGGCCGTGCCGGCGAGCAGCAGCCCCGAGAAGCGCGCCGCGGCCAGCTCCGCGGCCTCGGCGGTGAGCAGGTGCAGCCCCGCCGCCGCGGCCACCGCGACCAGCGCCAGCCAGCGGTCCTCCGGGCGGTCCAGACAGACCGCCAGGGCAAGGCCGAGCGCGGCGAGCGCCGCGAGGTTGCCCCAGACGAGCGCCGGGGCCCGCAGCCGCCCGTCGCGCAGCAGCCCCGCGGCCGATGCCAGCCCCGCGCCGGCCAGGACCGGCGCCAGCCACGGCCAGTCCAGCCCGGCGGCGCGGGCCGCGGCGATGATCGCCAGGTGCGCGGCGGCCAGGGCCGGCCACTCGGTCCTGCGCCCGGACAGGAACGCCTCGCCGGAGTAGAGCAGGGCCGCGCCGAGCAGCGCGGCCAGCGCCCAGCGCGCCCAGGGCGCCGCCCAGAAATCCCCGGAGCGGGCCAGGATGCAGGTCAGGGCGACTGCCGCGCACAGGTCGCCGATGACCGGCAGCGCCGCGGCCTGGACCCTGCGCGCCTCCCCCCTGCGGGCGGCCAGCGCTCCCAGGACGGCCAGGGCCGCGGCCAGGAGCACGTACGCCGTCGGGGCCGTCTCGAAGCCGGCATCCTGGCGCCTGAGCAGCAGCGCGGTCTCGAACATGGCCAGCAGCCCGGCCATGATCGTCCCGGCCGGACTGCCGCGCAGCAGGGCGAAGGCCGCGCCGGCCACGAGCGGCCAGGCGGCGGTCAGGATCAGCGTGTCGAGTGAGGAGCGCGCCCCGGAGCCGTCCGGCCGGAAGCCGTCGACTGCGCTGGCGCCCAGCGCCCAGAGCAGGGCGATGCTGCCGGAGACCCATCCGGTTGCCAGGTGGGGCACGGTCCAGATCCCTCCGGCGCGCCGGGAGGCGCACGCGGCGGCCATGGCCATGGCCGCGGCCAGGAGCATCAGCCAGGCGGGCCATTCTCCGGATGGGACGCCCGCGGCCCGCAGCGCGGCCAGCAGGATGACCGGCTTGAGGACCGCGGCGGGGATGAGCAGCGGCCAGGCCCGGGTCAGTGCGGCGGCCAGGACGAAATGGATGCAGCCCAGGGCCAGCGGCGCCAGGACGGCCGCGGGGTTTTCGCGGGCGTCCAGCAGCCCGGCGCCCAGCCAGAAGCCCAGGTGCAGCAGCAGCGCCGCCGTGGCGCCGGCCATGGCGAAGGCCTCCGCCGGGGCGAGCAGCAGGTCCGGCAGGCCGGCGCGGGCGGCGTCCCCATCGGCCCGGGGCGGCAGGCGGCGCCTGATCCAGGCGGGCAGCAGGCAGGCCAGGAAGAGGAGCAGCAGCGGGCCGCTCCAGTGGCGGCACTCCAGGCCGGCGGCGTCGCAGCCCCAGCAGACCGCCGCCGCCCCGGCCAGGTAGGCGATCCAGACGAAGAGCTTCTCCCGGACCAGCAGCGCGATGGCCGCGGCCACCAGCCAGCAGGCCCCCGAGCCGATCAGCCCGAGCGCGCCCCTCGACAGCCCGGTCAGCCCGTAGTTGTGCACGGCGAAGAAGTCGATGGGCACGGCCAAAACGGCCAGCGCCAGCATGGCCGTGCCGGTGACCGCCAGCTTGGTCTTCAGGCGCAGCGCCAGCCCCCCGGCCAGCAGCATGCCGGCGTAGGCCGTCAGGATGGCCACCTTGGTCGGGTCGCGGAGCGCGCCCCAGGCCGAGGTGATGAAGCCGATCAGCCCGACGTTGAAGACCAGGATGCCCAGGTTGGCGAGGATCCGGAGGTTCTTGTCCTCCGCGTACCAGGGAATCGCCGGGACGGGGATGGCAGGCTCGGCCGCGGGCTCCGCGGCGCCGGCCGGGACGGGTGCAGTTGCGGCGGCCGGAGGCTGCGTCGCTGCCGCGGACGGCGGAGTGGGCGGGGCCGGCTCCGGGGACGGCGCGGAGCTCACCAGCCTGGCCATCGGGATGGCCGGCTTCGGATCGGCCATGGCCTCCCGGATGAGCCCTTCGATCTCGCCGATCTCGGCGGCCAGCGCGGCGGTCAGGTGTACGGCGTCGGACGCGGGCAGCAGCCCGCGCTCCGGCCAGGACTTCACCTCGGCGACGGTCGCTTCCAGGAACTCGATGCGGCGGCGGCCCTGCAGGCAGGCCAGGTGGACCCTGGAGTGGACCGGACTGGAGCCGGCCCGGAGTTCGGCCACCAGGCCGCGCAGGACGTCGGCCGGCGTCGGGGCCGGATGGGCGGTTCCGCCTCCTCCACCGCCGCCTGGTTCCTGGGTCATGGCCGGTTCCCTCGCGCCGGGGCCATTCTAGAACCCATCCCAGAACCTGTTAGGGCCGCGTTGCGGGCTGGGCCGGGTGGATGCAGGGCGCGAGGAGGAAGCCGTATCCGCAGCGATACGGCGACGACGAGCCCCTCGGCCATGCTCGGGGCCCTGAGCGAGCCCGATGGCGAGTCGAAGGGCAACACCGCAGACGTCCGGCCCCGCCCGCAACCCGGAGGGACGCGGGTCTTGAGCCCGGAGGCTTCGTCGTTCGTCGTCGCTGTGTCCTTCGAACACAGCTTCCTCCTCTCTCCTCGCCTCCGGCCTCAATCCCTCGCGTCGCGACCCTACCAAGTTTTGGGATGGATTCTAGTTGCCTCGTCCGGTTGCGCCAGTGGCGGCGCCATCGGCGCCATCCCGGCCAGGGCGCCGCAGGCCGCGCCGACCAGGTGGGCCAGCGGCACGGGGACCATCCCGGCGGCGGAGCTGTCCACGAAGACCGCCGTGCCGGTGGCCAGTTCCCAGGCGATCTTCCCGGCGAAGGCCAGGGCGGCGGCGGCCGCGGCCAGAGCCCAGAGCCGCCGGCCAGCGGCGAGCTTCTCGCGGAGCACCTCGGTCGCCAGCAGGGCGAAGAGCATGGAGTCGAGCCCGGACAGGCCGCGGTAGCGCTCCATCCCGGGGATGACCAGCCACACCGCGGCGGGCACGAGCAGCGCCGACAGGGCCAGCCCCAGCCATAGGCGCCGCCGGGAGCGGCCCTCGCAGGCCGCCCCCAGCAGCGCGAAGACGACCATATCCCAGATCAGGTGCTCGGCCCCCCAGTGCGTCCAGTGGCAGGTGACCAGCCGCCAGAGCTCTCCGGCGGCCAGGGCCGAGCGGTCGTATTCGAGGAGTCTGGCGGCACCCGGCACCAGGAAGACCGCCAGGGCCGCCGCAGAGAGGAGGAGCGAGGCGCCCGGGAGGCGCCCCGCCCGCTCCGTTTCCGACCGGCGGTGGGAGGAGGGCTGCACCGGCCGGGTCTCCGTCATCCGCGCCTGCCGTCCCTGTCCCGGCGGCCTCCGGCGGCCGTCCCGGCCGCCAGGGCGGCCAGGAGCAGGGCGATGCCGCCGGTCAGCGGATCTATGGCTCCCCCGCCGCCGCCGATGTGCAGGTCGATCCCCCGGCTCGGGCGGGAGCGCTGGGGCGCCGAGGCCACCGGGCTGCCCGGCGCGGACGAGACGGCCGGAGCCGCGGCCGACGGCGCCGCCGGGCCCTGCCCGCCGGGAGCCGCCGCCTCCACCGGCCCGAGCTGTTGGGCGGACTTCTGGCGCAGCCGGCCGAGCTCGGCGCGGACCCGCTCCTGGGCCTGTCGGTCGCGCTCCAGCCGGGTGGCGTTCCGGCGGGCGATCTTCCAGCGGGCGAACTCGGCGTCGTTCTCCAGGACGATGAAGGAGGTGTACTCGGTGGCGATCGAGTAGCCCTCGCCCAGGCGGATCACCTGGTCGAGCACCGGCGTGCGCGATCCTGAGCGGTCGGCCTCGGCCAGCAGGTCCTGGATGCGGTGCCACGCCCACATGCGCTCGATCTCCGGGTTGCCCTCGTCCTTCTCGGGCAGGTTGAGCTCGACGCTCTTGCGGAAGTCGCGTCCGGAGATCTCCGCGGAGAGATTGCAGGCCACCGGCCCCGAGCCGCGGTAGCGGCCGTAGAGCCTGATGGGCTGGCCGTGGTAGAGGTTGGGGATCCGCTCGGGGGCCAGGTCGTAGACCCGGCCCTCGGCGAAGGCGATCTTCACGTTGGCGGCCACCGGGTAGCTGAGCTTGCGCCGGAAAGCCCGGGCCTGGCGCTCGAAGTCGTCGCCGGAGGAGATGAAGGCGGCCAGTCCGCCCGAGTCCTCGGCCAGCTGGGTCAGCAGCGGCCGGTTGACCTCGTTGCCGACTCCCACGCAGAAGACCCGGGAGCCCTGCGGGCGGTTGCGGATGAGGCCCAGCAGCTCGGCGCGCTCGGCCTGCTCGGTCAGACCGTCGCTCAGCAGCACCACGTTGAGCACCCGGCCGGACTCGGAGTAGCGGTAGGCCGCGGAGACCGCCGGATTGAGGGTCGTGCCGCCGCGGGCCTCCATCGTACCGAGGTGCCGGACGGCCTTGTCCAGGCTGGCCGCGTCCGGCGCGGCGAGCCTGCCGAAGAGCGTAGAGGGCTGCAGGTTGAAGGTGATGACCTCGAAGCGGTCCTTGTCGCCCAGGGACTTCATGAAGGCGCCGAGCGACGTGCGGCTCATGGCCAGCTTGCCGTCCGTGCCCATCGAGCCGGAGACGTCCAGGATGAAGACGTAGTCCATGCCCTTGTCCAGCGGCTCGAGGTCCTCGCCCGGAGTGAGCGTCAGGCAGAAGTAACCGTCCTCCCCGGCGGGGCGCGAGGCGACGAAGTCCAGCCCCGTCCGGGGCCGGCTGAGGTGACAGGCCAGGACCAGGTCACGGGCCAGCGAGCCGCCGGTCGCCTCGAGGCTGGCCTGCACGTAGTTCTCGGTGTGCCGGGCGGTCGCAAACTCCTTCGGGTGGCTGGGGCTCTCGACGGCGACGATGGGCACCTCGCTCTTCATCTCCAGGCTCAGGCCGAACTTGCCCTTCACCCGGGCGTCGGCCGGCTGCCGCGCCGAGGTGGCCAGGGGGTAGACGTAGGTGGCCCAGTCGTGATCGAAGTCCAGCTCCTGGTAGTAGGCGATCTGCACCTTCTGGAGCGCGTTGGCCGGGATCGGGAAGATGCGCATCTCGAAGGTCTTGTAGCTGGTCTGCTCCAGCAGCCCCGGATCGCGGTTGACTCGCCGGTAGCTGTCGTAGACCTCCCGGGCGCGCGCCTTCTCGACGACCTCGCCGACCATTTCCCGGCCGTTTATCCACATGCTGAAGTTGGAAACCGAGGCTCCCTTGGGCACCGGGAAGGTGTAGAGCGCCTCCACCTGCCGGTTCTCCGTGTTCCTGAACACCTGGGTTACGGTGGTGACGACCACGCCGTTGTTGATCACCACGGCCACGGTGTGTTCCTCGATCTCGAGTACGCCGCCGTTGCCGCCGTCGGCGATCAGCAGCCCGGCGGCCTCGGCCCTCCCGCCCAGGCCCGCGCACATCCCGATCGTCAGGACGACGCCCCAGAGCCATCCGGGGGTAACGCCAGTGTGCCTTCCGTCCGTTAGCAGCATGTCATGCCCTCCTTTGTGCCGATAGGAAAGCGCACTGGATGCCATGAGTCTACAGAATGCATCTCGCGCTAAGGCGTGCCTTAGGATTACTATGCTGATGTCGCCAACGTCCTAATTGACATAATATGCTCATGCATATACATTCTATGTCGAAAGCGAGGGAGAAATGGCAGGAATCATCTCAGCTGAGGAACGTGTTTTCCTGGAGACGGCCACCGGGCTGATCTACAGCAACCCGTTTCTCCCGGAGTGGATCGAGCGCGAGCGGCTTGTCCTGGGCGGGGACTTCATCGACGAGGGGCCGGTCTGGAGCATGACCGACCCCGGTTCGGAGCGCCGCGCCAATCTGCTTCGGATCGACCGGCGCATGGCCGACATGGCCGACGGCCTGCGCCGCAGGATCGAGTCCGGCGGCGGCCTCCCCGATGAGGACCGGGCGCTCTACGAGGATGTCGTGCTGCTGATGCTCTACCAGCGCTACAGCGAGCGCTTCCTGAAAATGGCTTTGGAGGCGCTCGAGCCTGGCGGGGCGGGCCGGTGCCGCGCGGACTTCTACGACGAGTTCGCCGCCCTGGCCAGGCACTACCTGGCGCCTTCGGTCGCCTCCGCCGCGGTGATCGAGGAACTGCCCCACATCTTCGCGATCTTCTTCCAGATCCGGCGCGCCTTCCACCACATCTACTCCTTCATCGTCGGCCAGTCGCTGCCGGCGGCCAGGCTGCGGGCGGCGGCGTGGCAGTCGGTCTTCACACACGACATGCGCCGTTACCGGCGGGGCCTCTATCGGCAGATGGGCGAGATCACCACGCTGATCACCGGGCCCTCGGGCAGCGGCAAGGAACTGGTGGCCAGGGCCGTGGGCCTGGCCCGCTATCTGCCCTTCGACCTCCGCACGCGCAGCTTCGCGGCCGGCCCCGGAGGAGCCTTCCACGCGCTGGACCTCTCGGCCCTGAGCCCGACGCTGATCGAATCGGAACTCTTCGGCCACCGCAAGGGGGCCTTCACCGGCGCCCAGGCCGACCACCCGGGGTGGCTGGAGGTCTGTCCGCCGGAGGGCGCGGTCTTCCTGGACGAGATCGGGGAACTGGCGGTGTCGCTGCAGGTCAAGCTGCTGCGCGTGCTCGAGACCCGGACCTTCCAGCGGCTGGGCGAGACCGCCCCGCGCCGGTTCCAGGGCAAGGTGATCGTGGCCACCAACCGCGACCTGGAGCGCGAGATCTCCGCCGGGCGCTTCCGGGCCGACCTGTACTACCGGCTGTGCTCCGACGTGATCGCCACGCCGTCCCTGCGCGAGCGCCTGGCCGACTCCCCGGGGGAGCTGCACAACCTGGTCCTGCACATCGCCAGGGGGGCCGCCGGCGAAGGGGAGGCCGAAAACCTGGCCGCCGAGGTGGAGGCCTACATCGCCGGGCACCTCGGGGCGGACTACGCCTGGCCCGGCAACATCCGGGAGCTGGCCCAGTGCGTGCGCAACGTGCTGGTCCGCAAGGAGTATCGGCCGGCGCGGCTGGAGCGGCTCGACGTCCGCGAGCACTTCCTGGCCGAAGTAGCCGCGGGCCGGCTCTCGGCCGGGGAACTGCTCGGGCGCTACGCCGCGCTGGTCCACAGCCGGACCGGCTCCTACGAGGAGACCGCGCGGCTTCTGGACCTCGACCGGAGGACGGTCAGGGCGCGGATGGATCGGGAGATGCTGGCCGAGCTGGGCGGGGGGTAGACTTCGCCGGGTGCCGTGCGTCGCGCGGGCCAGCCTCGGCGCGCTCGGCCATGGGCGGCCGCCGGGGCATCTTCTTGCCCGGGAAGACCTGCGCAAAGAGCGCCTTCAGGTACCGGCCCTCCGGGAAGTTGGAGGCCACCGGGTGGTCGCTCGCCGCGCCGGCGTACTCCAGGACCTTGAGGGTCGTCCCGGCCTCCCCGGCCGAGTTGCGGACGATGCTCATGAAGGCGTCCGGGCTGATCAGCCCCGAGCAGGAGCAGGTGACCAGGATCCCGCCCGGCCGGACGGCCTCGATGGCCAGCTTGTTGAGGTCGCCGTAGGTGCGCATGCCGCGGGATATCTCCGCACGCACGCCGGCGAGCTTGGACGGGTCGGCGATGACCATGTCCCATTTCCGCCCGGCGGCCGCCGACTGCCGCAGGAAGTCGAAGGCGTTGGCGTGGACCAGCTCGGGGGAGACGCCGTTGAGCTTGGCGTTCCTTCCGGCGGTGTCCAGGGCCTTCTCGTCGAGGTCCACGCCGGTGGCCCGGGCCGCTCCGCCCAGCAGGGTGGAGATGGTGAAGCCCCCGGTGTAACAGCACAGGTCCAGGACCTCGCGGCCCCGGGCCATCGCCGCGGCGCGGCTGCGGTTGTCGCGCTGGTCCAGGAAGAAGCCGGTCTTGTGGCCGCTCTTGAAATCGACCCACATGCGCAGGCGGTTCTCGCGGATCTCCACCCCGTCGGGCGCCGGGTACTTGCGGACCAGGGGCGCGAAGCTCACGCCCTCGACCTCCTCGGTCCGCGGATCGGGACGGAAACAGACCCAGGCGTTGGGGTAGAGCTCCTGCAGGACGCGGATGACCGCCGGCCCCAGCGCGAGGTAGCCGGCGCTGAAGGGTTCTACCACCAGGACGTCGGCGAACTTGTCGACGATCAGCCCGCTCAGACCGTCGCTCTCGCTGTGCACCAGGCGGTAGCTATCGGTCACCTCGGGCAGGCGCAGCACGCTCTCGCGGAGCGCCTTGGCCTCGGTCAGGCGCCGGCGGAAGAAGTCGTCGTCGATCTGCTCGGCCGGGAACTCGGTCAGCAGGCGCAGGGCGATGGTCTTGGCCGGGTTGTAGATGCCACGCCCGACGAACCCCCCGTCGCGGTCCCGGGCCTCGACCAGCGTCCCCGGTCCCACCCGGCGGTCGGGGTGTCCGACCATCTTGCCGAAGACCCAGGGGTGGTTGGAATTGCGCTGGGTCTTGAGTCGGACTACGGGCAGCTGGGCCATGGGAGGGGACCTTTCAGTTCCCCCAATATCCCCGGAAAGCTCCGGGGCGCAAGGGCATCTTGAACGGCCCCGGCGGTGGCTGCCCCACGGGCCAAGCAGTCAAAATAGTGAAAGCAAAACGCAGGAAAAGCCGCCGGCGGATATAAGTGTCTGCACGGCAAGGCGATGCGGCTCCCGGCGCGGGCGTTTTTGCCCTTAAGCGTCCCCTGGCAACGACCGATAACCTAGTGGCGCTGAAGGCTGAGAGGGCGTCCCGAAGTCTGTCCTCGTGGGGCGGGCTGCGGGATGGATGGCAGGGAGGGTTAGGCGATGACTCAAGCCGCCACCAGCATCACCGGTCTGATATCCGGCATCGATACGGCCAGCATCGTCCAACAGCTGATGTCCATCGAGCGGCGGCCGCTCGACCTGCTTCAGGAGCAGATCGACAAGGCCAACGCCCAGAAGACCGCCTTCACCAACATCAACACCAACCTGCTGGCGCTCAAGACCGTCATGGACGAGCTCTCCAAGAGCGACCTCTGGAACTCCAAGTCCACGACGGTCAGCGACAGCGACGTGGTCTCGGCCGCCGCTTCGACCAACACACCGGTCGGCACCTATACGTTCACGGTTTCGCAGCTGGCGACCGCCGGCCAGGTCGCCTCGGGCGGCTATGCCGACAGCGATACGACCGCGGTCGGCGCGGGCTCATTTGACATCACCGTGGGCTCGACCACCAAGACCATCACGGTCAGCGCCACCGACACGCTGGCCGACGTGGCCGCCGACATCAACGGCCAGGGTCTGGACCTGACCGCCGTGGTGGTCAACACCGGCCAGGGCGCCACGCCCTACAAGCTGGTCATGACCAGCAGGCAGACCGGCGAGGACAACGCCGTCACCGTCAGTGCCAACACCTCCGGGCTGACCTTCAGCGACCTGACGGTGGCCCGCAATTCGGTCATCAACTTCGGTGCGACCAACCCCATCCAGATCGAGTCGGCGACCAACACGGTCACCTCGCTGGCCCCGGGCCTGACCCTGGAGCTGAAGGACACCTCGGCGGCGCCGATCAGCGTCGTCGTCTCCGGCGACACGTCGGGGGTGACGGCCAAGGCCCAGGATTTCGTCACCAAGTACAACGCGGTCATGAGCATGATCTCCAAGTACAGCAGGTACGACACGGAGAACAGCAAGGCCGCCGAGCTCTTCGGCAACAGCACCCTGCGCTACCTGCAGCAGGACCTGGCGCTGGCCATCAGCACCGTGGTCGACAGCCAGCCGGCCGAGACCAACTCGCTGACCATGGTCGGCTTCAGCCTGGACTCCGGCGGCACGCTTTCACTGGACGAGGCCACTTTCGCCGAGGCCCTGGCCGACAACGCCGACGGCGTGACCGGCCTGTTCTCCGCGGTCACCAACCGGGCCCTGGCCTCCAACGGCGGGGGCATCTCCGGGCCGGCCGGCGAGCCGGGCTTCGACGTAAACGACCTGATCGACGGCAGCGCCGACTCCGAGGACTTCGGGGCCGGCGATGGGTTCATGACCTCCGCGCTCCCGGCCAGCTTCACGGTCACCTTCGACCGCGCGCGGGACATCTCCCAGCTGATCCTGCGCACCATCAACAGCGCGGCGATGCCCTCCGCCGACTTCGGGGTCAGCGACTTCAGCTTCGAACTGCAGTCCTCGGGCGGAGCCTGGAGCACGGTCAAGTCGGTGGCCGGCTTCACCGGTGCGGCCTCGCTCTTCTCGTTGGACCGGCCCCAGTCGGCCGTCGCCATGCGTGTGACCGTCAGCGGCACGAACGCGGCCGATGGCATGGTCCGCCTGCTGGAGCTCTCCGCCAACGAGGAGGAGGGCGTCGCCCACAAGGTCTCCAACGTCCTCGACCAGGTGACCCGCTACGGCGACGGCCAGATCGCCACGGAGCAGACCTCCCTGGACGAGAAGATCTCCTCCATGGAGAAGCAGATCGAGGACATGCAGGCTCGGTTGGACGCCAAGGAGACCAGGCTTCGCGCCGAGTTCACCGCCATGGAGTCGGCCATGGCCAAGATGCAGACCCAGAGCCAGCAGTTCCTGGCCCAGATCAACGGTTCGTCGTCGAGCTGACAAGCGCGGGCGATCGAAAACGCAGCGGCCCGCCGGAGCGCTCCGGCGGGCCGCTGCGTTTTCGCGGGGAGGGGGCTTGGCCCGGGAGCGGCGCCTCAGCCCTCCATCAGCTCCTTGATCTTGGCCTCCAGGTACTTGTCGACCTCGGTCTCGTTGTCCTTGGTCAGGTCCTGGACGTCGGTCTTGCTCTTCTCGCAGTCGTCCTCGGGGACGCCCGACTTCTTGGCGGCGTCGATGCTCCGGTTGGCGTCGCGGCGCACGTTGCGGATGGCCACCTTGGCGGCCTCGCCGTGCTCCTTGACGAAGGCCACCAGCTGCTTGCGGCGCTCCTCGGTCAGCGGCGGGATGACCAGGCGGATGACGCCCTTCTCGACGATGGGCGCCAGGCCCAGCGAGCTGGCCCGGATGGCCTTGTCGATCTCGGCCACCGCGGCCTGGTCCCAGGGCCGGATGACGATCATCCGCGGCTCGGGGACGGTCACGGTGCCCACCTGGTTGACGGGCAGGCTCTGGCCGTAGTACTCCACGCGCACGCCGTCGAGCAGCCCGGCCGAGGCCCGGCCGGTGCGCACGCCCTTGAGCTCCTTCTCGAGCACGGCGACGGCATTCATCATCTTCTCGCCGGCTTCCTCGTAGATCTGGGTGAGGTTCTCTGCCATGGTTCTCTCCTTCCGTCAGGCCGCCCGGGGCGCGCTCCCGCCCCCTGCGGCGGAGCTACTTCCTCTTGGCCCTTCCGCTGGCGGCCGGCCTGGGGGCCTCCGCGTCGCCGACCACCGTGCCGATGTCCTCGCCGCAGACCGCGCGCCGGATGTTGCCGGGCTCCCTGAGGCTGAAGACCACCAGGGGCATGCGGTTGTCCTTGCAGAGGCTTATGGCCGTCAGGTCCATGACCCGCAGGTCGCGCTGCAGCACCTCCATGTAGGACAGCCGGCTGTAGCGCACCGCCCTGGGGTCCTTCACCGGGTCGGCGGAGTAGACCCCGTTGACCTTGGTGGCCTTGAGCAGCACCTCGGCGCCCAGTTCGCAGGCTCGCAGCGCCGCGGTGGTGTCGGTGCTGAAGTAGGGGTTGCCGGTGCCGCCGGCCAGGATGACCACCCGGCCCCTTTCGAGGTGGCGCAGCGCCCGGCGGCGGATGTAGGGCTCGCAGACCGCCCGGCATTCGAGCGCCGAGAGCACCCGGGTGGGCGTGCCCAGCCGCTCGATGGCGTCCTGCAGGGCCAGGGCGTTGATGATGGTCGAGAGCATGCCCATGTAGTCGGCGGTGGAGCGGTCGATGCCCCACTTGGAGCACTGGGTGCCGCGGATGAAGTTGCCGCCGCCGATGACCACGCCGAGCGAAACGCCGGCGGCGGCCACCTCGGCGACCTCCGCGGCCAGCCCGCGGACGCGCTCGCCGTCGATGCCGGCCTCGTGCGGCCCGCGCATCACGTCCCCGGAAAGCTTCAGGAGCACCCGCTTGTAGACCGGTTTGAATCTGGGCATGCCTGTCTCCTTGGGGCCGGGATTGTGCATCCCGGGCGCCGCGGCGTCAAGTGCAGCGGCCCGGGACGCAGGAGCTTCCCGGACAGGCCTGCGGTTCCGCGGCTGGCTGCCTCCTGAAAACGGCGGCGGTGGCCGGCCCGGGCCCCGAAAACACGAACCCCGCGGACGTTTCCGTCCACGGGGCTCGATGGCTGCTGTGGCTGGCGCCGCGGTCGGCTACTGCCCGACCTCCATGCGGCAGAAGCGCCGGACGACGATGTTCTCGCCCAGCTTGGCGATGAGCTCCTTGACCAGGTCGCCCACCTTCTTCTTGTCGTCCTTGTAGTAGGGCTGGTCGAGCAGGCACTTCTCGGCGAAGAACTTGTCGAGCTTGCCGGTGACGATCTTCTCGATGATCTCCGCGGGCTTGCCCTTGCTCTGCTCGGCGACCTGGGCGCGGTAGATCTCCTGCTCCTTGGCGACCAGCTCCGCCGGGACCTGCTCGCGGCTGACCGCCACGGGGTCGGCGAAGGCGATGTGCATGGTCAGCTCCTTGAGGAGGGCCTTGAACTCCTCATTGCGGGCGACGAAATCGCTTTCGCAGCCGAGCTCGACCATCACCGCGACGCGGTTGTTGAAATGGACGTAGGCGCCGATGGCGCCTTCCTTGGTGGTGCGCGAGGCCTTGCTTACCGCCGTCTCCATGCCCTGCTTGCGCAGGATCTCCTTGGCCTTGTCCTTGTCGCCGCCGGCCTGGGCCAGGGCGGCCTTGCACTTCATCATCGGCAGGCCGGTCTCGTCGCGCAGTTCCTTGACCAGATTGGCTTCAACGACCATGTGCTGCATCCTTCCTTAACTTGCCTTGGTTTCGGTTTCCGCTGAACCTGAACCCGTCGTCCGGCTACCTGCGGAACGGCGGACGACCACCGCCGCCGCCGGGCCCGCCCGGGCCGCCGGGTCCGCGCGGGGGCCGGGGGCCGCCGCTGCCCGGAGGGGGCGCCGAACGCTCGGTCCGCGGGGGGAGCGACCCGCCGCGCTGAGGACTGATCGCGCCGCCGGGCGCGCCCATGGCCGGATCGGGGGGGGCATCCGCCCCGCGTTGACGGACGCGCTCGCGCTGCTGGGGTGGACCGCGCCGGTCCCCGAAGTCCGAGCCTCCGCGCCCGCCGCCGGGGCCGCCGCGTCCGCGACCACCACCGCCGCCGCCGCCACCACCGGAGCCTCCGCGCCCGCCGCCGGGGCCGCCGCGTCCGCGACCGGCACCGCCGCCTGCGCCGCCGCCCTCGGGACGACGCCGCTGGCCGCCGCGGCCGCGACCGCCGCCCATGCGGGCGCCTTCCTCCTCGTCGCCGCCGAAGGACACGGCCACCAGGCCGGGCCGGCCCTTACCCTCGGACTCGGAGGGCGCTGCCACGTAGGTCTTGGCCTCGCCCTTGCCCTGGATGACGGCCTCGGCGAGCTTGACCAGCAGCACCTCGACCGAACGGATGGCGTCATCGTTGGCCGGCACGGGGATGGTGATCGGCGTGGGGTCGCAGTCGGTGTCGAGGACCGCCACGATGGGCACGCCGCAGCGTTCGGCCTCCTTCACGGCGATGGCCTCGCGCTTGGGGTCGATCACCAGGAGCGCGCCGGGCATGCCGATCATGTTGCGGATGCCGGAGAGGTTGCGCATTACTTTGCGCTTCTCGCGCCGGTGGTAGGACAGGGCCTTCCTGGAGTAGTCCTCGGTGAGCCCGGTCTTTTCAGCGCTCTCGAGTTCCTCCAGGTACTTGATCCGGCTGCGGATGGTGCCCAGGTTGGTGAGCGTGCCGCCCAGCCAGCGCTGGGAGACGTAGGGCATGCCCGCGCGGGAGGCCTCGCGCTCGACCACCGCGGCGGCCTGGCGCTTGGTGCCGACGACCAGGACCTGCCGGCCCTCCCGGACCACCTTGCGCAGGAACGCGGCGGCCTCGACCAGGCCGCGGATGGTCTCGCGCAGGTTGATGATGTGGATCTTGTTGCGCTTGCCGTAGATGTACGGCTCCATCTTGGGGTTCCACCGGCTGACCCGGTGCCCGAAGTGCGCGCCGGCCTTGAGGAGTTCGTTGGCGGTGATAATGGGCATTAGGAAACAGACCTCCCGATCCGCTCTCGGCACTAAAGGGGCGGTTGCGCCGGAAGCGCCCTTATCGGGCGACATAGCCGGGACCTGACCCGTGCCGCAGCGGAAAAGAAACCGTGCCAGCCGACGCCGGGCGGGAAACCCCGCCCCGAACCGCATCAGACTGAACACAGGGCATTGTAGCGGGGAAGCTTCCGGCGGCAAGGGGAAAACGGGGATGGCGAAGAGGGCTCTCGGCTTTGGGCTTTCGGCTTTCGGAACGACCACGGCAGGTTCATTTCCCCCGAAAGCCGAATGCCGAAAGTCGAAAGCCGGCTGTTATCGCCTCGCGCTCTTGACCCCCGCCACCCACCCGGCGATAAAGGCGGCCTGCTTCTCGCGGACCGGCTCGGTGAAGTGGACGTGGTCGCAGTAGATCTCCGGGCCCAGGTTGGCGGTGAAGGTGTAGAGATCGATCGAGGGAACGCCGGCGGCGGCCATGACCTCGTCGGCGGCGCGGTTGTAGGCCGCGCAGTCGGCGGCGAAGCGGTGGAAGCCGACGTTCCGGGAATTGTGCACGGCATCGTCGCAGGGCGTGGTCCTGATCCAGACCAGCCGCGGGCGCGGCCCCATCGACGCGGCCGTCCGGACTATGGCGCGCAGGTTCCTGGCGTATTGCTCGAGCGCAACCTGACGCGCGCCCGTCGCCGGATCGGTCTTGATGTCGTGCAGCCCGCAGTTGACGAGCAAGAGGTCGGCGTCGATGCCCCCGGAGCGGGCCTTGGCCTCGAGGAAGGACAGGACCATCCCCGAGTCCCCGCCGTTGGCGCCCTGGGGTTTGTCCAGATTGAGGAGAGCCTCCTCCTCGCCCTCCTTCCGCGAGTACTCGGCGATGCCCGAGAGGAAACGCGCCAGGTGCGGCCCGTAGTGGATCGAGATGCTGTCGCCGATGACGTAGACGTTCATGTGATGCATGGCCTCCGGCGGAGATTCTCGCCGATGGGGGAGAAGGCGCAAGGACGCCGGCAGGCCGCGGGGGCCCGGCGAGGCTCACCGACACTCATATTCGTAGTTGCTGCTGCGCCACGGAGCATCCGGCTCCGAGAAGACCAGAATGCCCTGGGGCGCGGGGACTTCGCCGCTTACCAGGGAGATGGCGTGCTCAAGCTCACGGGCCGTGCCGGTGTTTCTCTTGCTCTGCAGCGCGGCCCGCAGCGCCGGCAGGGCTTCCTTGGCGGCCGGCCCGATCCGTCCCAGGGCTCTGATGGCCGCGGTCACCTCCCAGTAGTGCTCCGACTCGAGCAGCCCGGCGATCTTGATTGCGGCTGGCGCGGCGGCCGGGCCCATCTGGCCCAGGGCCTCGCACGCGCTTGCGGGATGCTGGTCGTGGCCCGGGCCGAGCGCCGTTATCAAGGCCGCCAGCGGCCTCTCCGCCCGCCCGTCAATCCGCCAACAGGCCAAGGCGGCATCGCAGCGAGAGGAGGCGCTCTCGTGGGCGTAGAGCCGTTCGAGCGCCGTCAGCGCCGCCGACGCCGCGGGGCCGATCCGGCCCAGGGCGTCGGCGGCATCGTGCTGCAACAGACCGTTCTCGGAAGACAGGAGCGCAGCCAGCCGGTCAGTCGCGGGGGCGGCCCCCGGGCCTATGGCCCCCAGGGCCCTGGCGGCGGCCACCTTAGCCTTCTCGTCGCCCTTGTCCAGCGCGCGGACCAGCACGGGCACCGCGGCGGCTCCGGCCCGACCCAGCGCGAAGCCGGCTCCGGCCTGGCGGTGGTCGTGGGTGTCGGTTTCCAGCAGCCTTTCGCCCAGCGGGGCGAGGGCTTCCGGCGGCACGGTCCCGATTCTGACCAGCGCCCAGGCCGCCGCGGTGGCAACGTACGGCCGCGTGTCCTTGAGCTGTTCGCAAAGCGCAGGCAAGGCCGGCTTGGCGGCTGGCCCGAGCCTGCCAACCACCCAGGCGGCGCTCTCCCGAGGCTCCGTCCGGGGATCGGCCAGTGCAGCCAGCAGCTCCGGCATGGCCACCCCAGCGCGCGGCGCGATCTGGACGAGCTGGAACACTGCATCGCCGATCCGCCTGGGATCCTCGCTGCGAAGCAGCCCCGCCAGGGCCCGCACCGCGCCGTCGTCGGTTCTGCCCAGTATGGTCAGAGTGACGAGCGCGTTGCCCCTGACGCGCTCGTCGGGATCGTCCAGTGCCGTCAGGGCGATGGGCACGACGCGATCCGCCTGGGCGCCGATCCTGGCCAGGCCCCAGATCGCATTAGCGCGCATTAAGGGATCTTTCTCGGCTGTCAGGTCGATGAGCCTGGACGATGCCGGAGCGGCATCGGACCTTAGAAGGCCGAGGGCCAACGCAGCCGCCTGGCGCGTCTTCTCGTCGGGGTCGTCGAGCGCGGCGATCAGCGCGGGGACGGCCGGCCGGCCGCAGCAGTGCAGGAGCCACGCGGCCCGGTTCCGCTGCGGCGCCCAGCGGAGCGGCATGTGCATGTAGAGGACCAGGCGCCACCGAGCCTCGTCCGGCGTGCCCAGCTTCGCGGTCCACTCCTCGGGCGTGAACGTCGGCAGACGCGGCGCGATGCCGTCCTGCGATGCTTCGGTCAGCACCCGGTGAGTTCTGCGCAGAGCGGCGAAGAGGAAGGCCCCGGCCAGAAGCGCGGCCAGGAAGAGGACGAGCGCGGCGCTCCAGAGCGCCATCGGACGCCAGGTGCGAAGCGGCTTGGCCGGGAGCTCGGTAGGCCCGGCCACTTCACTTCTCCCCCGCCTTGCTCCGGATCTCTTCGATCGCCGCGGCGGCCAGCTCCCGGTTCTCCTTGTCCTCATCCTCGAGCGCCTTCTCGAGGACCGGGATGACCTCGGCGCCAGGAAGCGGCAGCCGCGGGGCCCTGCGCAGGGCCATGGCCCGCACGTTGACGTCGGCGTCGGTCGCGGCTCGGAGCACACGCCTCGCCGCCTCCGGGCTCGCGCCCCGGATTGCGAAGAGCGCCCGCAGATAGCCGTGGCGCTCGGATTTGCCCTCGGCATCCAGGGCCCGGAGAAGCGCGGGGACCGCCTCGCGCGCGTCGGCGCCGATGGCCTCGATCGCTCCGGCGGCGGCCTTGCGCACATGCCGGCTCTCATCGGCCAACAGCCCCGTCAGGATCGGCACCAGCTTGCGTCCCTCCGGCCCCGCCGAAGGCAGGCAGGGTTCGTCTTCACCGTAGGGGAAGAGGTCCGGTTGGGGCCAATCGTCGAACGTGAACTCAAGGCCGCTGGAGTCTCCGATGCTGCAGCAACTGCGGTGAAAGTGCGGGAAAAGCTCCCCCTCGTGGGGGCGGTTCTCGGTGGCCCAGCGTGCCGAGCCCGATGGCAACTCTCGCATCCGCCAGCAGCAGTACCCCATACCCTCGACCGCGCGGCTCCGCATAAACTCGCTGGAATCTCTCAGGGCCGTGAGCAGGTTGGGGAACGTCGGTTCCGACAGCCCCGACATGGAGATGGCTTCGACCGCGCAGATGCGAACCGCCTCGCTGCGGTCCCGCATCGCTGCGCGTAGGGCGGGGAGCGCCCTGTCGCCGCAGTAGCCGAACAGGTAGGCGGAGCAGGCCCGCACCTCGACGGGGGCCAGTCGGTCGGAGGAGTTGAGCAGTGCCTGGAGCCGGGGCCGGGCCCGCTCGCGGCCGCCGAGCGCCCCGAGCGCGATGCGCAGGTCAATGGTCTTCTCGGCGCACTGGCCGACCACCTTCCGGGCGTGCAGAAATGGCCAGACCACCCCGAAGCCCAGCCAAGCCGCGCCCGTTGCCAGGATGATCCCGGCGCTCCACAGCGCCATCGGCCGCCAGGTGCGGGGAGGCGGAGTGGCCAGCTCGACTGGCTCGGCCATTTCAGCAACTCCCCTCACTTGCCGGGATTCCCCGCCAACGACTCGATAACAAGGTCGTTGCTCTTGATCGTCACTTTGGGCACCAGCTTGAGGCGCCTGGCAATCTCCAGAGCCTCTTCCTGCGTGGGCTTCTCTCCCAGGTCGCCATCCCAATTGGTGCCGTCCGTGGAGTACACAAAGCGCAGGCGGTACCTGCCGGGCTTGCGGAAGGTCTCGTCGGAGAACCTGTACAGTCCGCCTTCCAATCCCCTGGCATAGGGATCGAACTTCCCGCCGGCGGGCACTGGAACCAGATCTGCGACTCGTAGCCGGTTCTTGTTGCCACAACGGACCTCGAGAACCTGTCCGTCCTGGCCGTCGGGGTCTGTGATCTCGAAATAGCAGTGCGGATACCTCATGCGATGCAATGAGCCGTCCAATACGCGGGCGAGATAGATGTCCTTCCCGGACTCATTGGCAATGCGTACAGAGCAGCTCAGCGTCTTGCCCGGTTGCCAAGTGCTGCCGTCAGCAGTGAGAACGCATCTGATGGCCTTGGGCCCAGAGTCCGGCGCGCACCTCGCTTGATGGCAGGAGGATGGCGCCAACACAACCACCGCCACAACCGACGCACGGAGCAACCTGATCATGCCTTGCGCCTCACCTATCCAAGAGTAGGACGCCGCGCCTTGCCGAGTCTTAGATTCATGATGATGCCGCCGTCCACGCCGCCATCGGGCGCCAGGTGCGGAGGGGCTGGTCCTCGGTTCCTGGCCCTAGAAGCCCCGAACCAGGAACCAGGAACCAGGAACTAGGAACCGCTCAGTCTGTCCCTACTCCCCCTGCCTCCCGTCGACGAGCGGCGTCTGCTTCGGCCCGGCTACTTCGCCGCAGGTCCGGCCGGCTTGACCAGGTCCTTGCCAACCTCGAAGGCCTTGCCCAGCGGCTCACCCAGCTTGAAATACTGGCGCGAGCCGGGGTCGAAAAGGAATGGCTTGAGCTTGCCAGCGTCGAGCGAGCCGTCCGGTCCCAGGACCGCCGGGTCGGCCTTGATGTCGACGATTTCGCCGACGAACATGGTGTGCAGGCCGAGCTCGAAGCTATTGAGCAGCTTGCACTCGATGATCAGCGGGAACTCCCCGACGTAGGGGGCGTCGACCAGCTCGCTCTTGACCGGGGTCAGGCCCGAGCCGGCGAACTTGTCGACCTCCTTGCCCGAGACCAGGCCGAAGTAGTCGGCCTGCCTGGCGAAGGCCTCCGAGGGGATGCTCACGGTGAAGGCCTTGCGGGCCAGGATGTTCCCGTAGGTGTAGGTGGCCTTGCGGAGCGACACCGTCACGCAGGGCGGCTTCGAGCAGCAGATGCCGGCCCAGGCGGCGGTCATGACGTTGGGCTTCCCGGCCGCGTCGTAGGTGCCCACCACCCAGACCGGGGAGGTGGGAAGGGTCTTCGCGCCCAGTGACTTCTTCTTCATGGCATCCGCTCCTTTGGCTGCTGCCGCCTGGTCCTTGGGCGCGTCCTGCGGCGCGCAGGCGCCCAGGGCTGCGGTCAGGAAAGCCACCGCGAAGAGCCTCGCCAGGCTCCTGCAGCTGCAGTTCGCGAGATTGTTGACCTTCAGGCTTTCCATGGTTGGCTCCTTGCCTGGTGACTCCGGTGGGCGGCTATCGGCTTTGGGCTTTCGGCTTTCGGCATTCGGAGCCCGGGGCCTCGCTGTTGTTCCGAAAGCCGAAAGCCCAAAGCCGAACACCCGCCGTCGGTCTACTTCACCACCACGTTCACCAGCCGCCCGGGGACGTAGACGATCTTCACCACCTGCTTGCCCTCGGTGAAGTTCTTCACGTTCGCGTCGGCCAGGGCCTGCTCCTTGATGAAGGCCTCTGCCGAGTCGGCCGGGACGGTCACCTTGCCGCGGAGCTTGCCGTTGACCTGGACGGGAACCTCGATCTCGTCCTCCTTGGCGGCGGCCGCGTCGTAGGCCGGCCAGGGCTGGGTCGAGACGCTGGGCGCGCCGCCGAGCTCCTCCCAGAGCTCCTCGGCGATGTGCGGCGCGAAGGGCGAGAGCAGCAGCACGAAGCGCCGGAAGTCCTCGACGCGCACCTTCGGCTCCTGGCCCAGGCGGTTGGCCAGGGTCATGAGCTGGGCCAGCGCGGTGTTGAACTTCATGGCCTCGATGTCGTCGCCGACCTTCTTGATGGTCTGGTGGAGCAGGCGTTCGACGTCCTTCTTCACCGGAGCGTCCGGCGCGACCTTGGCGGCCAGCTCCCAGACGCGGTTCAGGAACCGGTACATCCCGTTGAGGCCCTCGGTGCTCCAGGGGATGGCCTGGTCGAAGGCGCCCATGAACATCTCGTAGAGCCGGAAGGCGTCGGCGCCGAAGCGCTCGACCATCTCGTCGGGGTTGACCACGTTGCCCCGGGCCTTGGACATCTTCTCGCCGTTCTCGCCCAGGACCATGCCGTGGCTGGTGCGCTTCTTGTACGGCTCCGGGGTGGTCACCACCCCGATGTCGAAGAGGAACTTGTGCCAGAAGCGCGAGTAGAGCAGGTGGAGCGTGGTGTGCTCCATCCCGCCGTTATACCAGTCGACCGGCATCCAGTACTCGAGGGCCTGCCGCGAGGCCAGCGCCTCGGCGTTGTCCGGGTCGAGGTAGCGCAGGAAGTACCAGGAGGATCCGGCCCACTGGGGCATGGTGTCGGTCTCGCGCCGCGCGGCGCCGCCGCACTTCGGGCACTTGGTGTTGACCCAGGCGTCGATGAGCGCCAGCGGGCTCTCGCCGGTCTCGGTGGTCTGGAAGCGCTCCACGTCCGGGAGCAGGAGCGGCAGTTCGCGCTCGGGCAGGGCCACGACGCCGCACTTGGCGCAGTGGACCACCGGAATGGGCTCGCCCCAGTAGCGCTGGCGGCTGAAAACCCAGTCGCGCAGGTGGTAGGTGACCTCGGGCTTGCCAGCGCCCCTGGACTCGAGCCAGGCGGTGATCTGGCCCATGGCCTCGGTGTTCGGCGTGCCGTCGAACTGTCCGGAGTTCACCTGGACGCCGGGCTCCTCGTAGGCCGCCTCCATCTTCGCGGCGTCGAGCCCCCGGTCGGCCGGGCGGATGACCACCTTGACGGCCAGTCCGTACTTCCTGGCGAACAGGAAGTCGCGCTGGTCGTGGGCGGGCACGCCCATCACCGCGCCGGTGCCGTAGTCCATCACCGCGTAGTTGGCGACGTAGAGCGGGACCAGGTCGCCGTTGGCCGGGTTGACCACGTGCCGGCCGGTGAAGACGCCGATCTTCTCGGTATCGGGGTTGGTGCGCTCGGTGATGTCCACGGCCTTCATGCGCTCGGCGGCGGCCCGGACCTCGGCCTCCCCGGGCGAGCCGGGGAGGAGCCGCTCCAGGACGGGGTGCTCCGGAGCGACCACCATGAAGGTCACGCCGAAGAGCGTGTCCGGGCGGGTGGTGAAGACCGGCACTTCCACGCCCGGCACCTCGGCGGCCCTGAAGACCACCCTGGCGCCGACCGAGCGGCCGATCCAGTTGATCTGCTGGGCCTTGATCTTCTCGAGGAAGTCGATGCCGGCGAGGTCGTCGATCAGGCGCTCGGCGTACCTGGTGATGGCCAGCATCCACTGCTTGCGCATCCGGCGGACGACCTGCCCGCCGCAGCGCTCGCAGACCCCGCCGACCACCTCCTCGTTGGCGAGCCCCACCTTGCAGCTGGTGCACCAGTTGATGGGCACCTCCGCCTTGTAGGCCAGGCCCTTCTCCAGGAGCTTAAGGAAGATCCACTGGGTCCACTTGTAGTAGGCCGGGTCGGTGGTGTTGACCTCGCGCGACCAGTCGAAGGAGAAGCCCAGGCGCTTGAGCTGGCGCCGGAAGTTGGCCACGTTCCGCTCGGTGACGATCCGCGGGTGCGTGCCGGTCTTCAGCGCGAAGTTCTCGGTGGGCAGGCCGAAGGCATCCCAGCCGATGGGGTAGAGCACGTTGCAGCCCTGCATCCGCTTGTGGCGCGCGACCGAGTCGAGCGCCGTGTAGCTCCGCGGGTGGCCGACGTGCAGCCCGGCGCCCGACGGATAGGGGAACTCGATCAGGACGTAGAACTTCCGCTTGGAGGGATCGAAGCCCCGGTCGCCGGGGCCCGGGGCGCGGAAGGTGCCGCTGCGCTCCCAGTAGTCCTGCCACTTCTTCTCCACCGCTTCGAAACTGTATTCCGGCCTGGCCATGGAAAGACTCCCACCTCAGTTGGCGCCCGTCGAACCCTTTTCGGCGGTGCGGCCTATTCTAGAGGGCGGTGTCCCCGGCGCAAGCGAATGGCCGGAGCCGGGCAGTTTTCCCGGTTACAGGCGGGTTACAGGCGCCCGCCTCGCGCGTCTGTATAATGGTTCTGTAACGGGAGGGACCGCCATGAACCCGCACCGCCTCCGGATCATCGCCATCCTCTTCGGCTGCCTGGCACCCCTCGGGCCGGCCCCCGGCCCGGCCGCGGCCGGCGAGGAGGCCGCCGGGCCGGTCCTGATCAAGGACGTGCCCCACGTCCGCCAGAAGCCCGACTTCTGCGGCGAGGCCTGCGCGGAGATGTGGCTGCGCCGGCTGGGGCACGCCACGGACCAGGACCACGTCTTCGACCGCTCCGGAGTGGACCCGGTCCTGGGCCGCGGCTGCCGGACCCCGGAGCTCAAGACCGCGCTCGACCGGATCGGCTTCCGCACCGGCGACGTCTGGTTCAAGGTCGAGGCGGCCCGCGCCGCCGAGGGCCTGGAGGCCCAGTGGGCGCGGCTGCTGGCCGACCTCCGCGACCGGGTCCCGTCCATCGTGTGCATGCGCTACGCCGACCAGCCCGAGACCACCGAGCACTTCCGGCTGGTGCTCGGCTACGACCGGGCCAACGACGAGGTCGTCTATCACGAGCCGGCCGAGGACCGCGGGGCGTACATGCGCATGAAGCGCGAGCTCTTCCTCAAGCTCTGGCCGCTGAAGTACAGCGAGAAGGAATGGACCCTGGTCCGCCTGCGCCTGGAGCCGGGCAAGATCGAGGCCGGCGCCGCCGCGCCCGCCGGAACCTTCACCTCCGCCGACTACTGCCAGGAGTTCCTCCGGCTCAACCGCCTGGTCCGCGAGAAGCTGCCCGGCCAGGGCTTCGCCGGGCTGGTCCAGCCGCCCTTCGTCGTCCTGGGCAACGAGGACGCCGCGACGGTGCGGGAACGGGCCCGCGGCACGGTCCGCTGGGCGGCGGAGAAGCTCAAGGCGGACTACTTCCGCAAGGACCCGGCGGAGATCATCGTCGTCTGGCTCTTCAAGGACAAGGACAGCTACGAGAAGTGCGCGGCGGCGCTCTTCGGGGACAAGCCCTCCACCCCCTTCGGCTACTACTCGCAGACCAACAGCGCGCTGGTCATGAACATCGCCACCGGCGGCGGAACGCTGGTCCACGAGATGGTGCACCCCTTCGTCCACTCCGACTTCCCGGAGTGTCCGGCCTGGCTCAACGAGGGGCTGGGTTCGCTCTACGAGCAGTGCGGCGAGAAGGACGGGCGCATCTGGGGCTACACCAACTGGCGTCTGCCCGGGCTGCAGAAGGCCATCGGGGCCGGCCCGATCCCGACCTTCCGGGAGCTGACCGCCACGACCAGCGCCGAGTTCTACGGCAAGGACAAGGGCACCAACTACGCCCAGGCCCGCTACCTCTGCTACTGGCTGCAGGAGCAGGGCAAACTGGCCGGCTTCTACAAGGAGTTCCGCGACAACGCCGCCAAGGACCCCTCCGGCTACACCTTCCTGATGAAGGCCGTCGGCGAGAAGGACGAGGAGGGCATGAAGGCCTTCCAGAAGAAGTGGGAGGAGTTCGTCCTGGGGCTGAAGTTCCGGTGAGGGCCTGAGCGCTTAGCTCCGGCTGAACGGTCGGACCAGCCCGCGCAGGAAGTCGGCGGTGGGGCGAACCGCGGGCAGCTCGTAGAAGAGGTCCAGCGCCCCGGCCTCCGGCTTGGGATGGCGGTCCCTGACCAGGAAGATCATGCCCAGGGCGGGCAGCATTCGCAGGAAGACCGAGCACAGGAAGACGGTCTGCAGTTGGTGCTGGAAGAAGACCGGCAGGTGGTCGGCCAGGCTCCCCCAGACCAGCATGAAGCCGGCCACCACGATGCCCACGGTGGCCTGCATGTAGGCGAAGCAGCGCACCCTCCGGCGCGGGGTGGCCGTCTCCATGACCAGGTTGAAGCTGGCCAGGTTGAGCCCCGACCAGACCGCCCCGCCGGCCACCCAGCCGATGTACAGCGGCCAGAGCCGGACGTGGCCGTTGCCCAGGTACAGGAGCGGGATGAGCGCCAGCAGCACCGAGGTCACCCGGATGACCAGCAGGTTGCCCCAGCGGTCGGCCGCCCGGGCCCAGAAGCGCACGAAGAACATCGACGAGACGATGGCACAGATCGGGAAGGTCGCGTAGGTGAAGGCGTCGCAGCCCAGGTCCTTCATCACGTAGGCCGTGAAGAACGGGCCGGTCAGGTAGGCGCCGCCGTTGAGCAGCGCGAAGAGCACGGTGAAGTTGGCGAAGTTGCTCTCGCCGGTCTTGCTCAGGAACTGCCAGTAGCTGAAGTCCTCGGCGGGGGTCTTCTCGCCGCGCGCCGGCGGCTCGTGCTGTCGGGCCACGAAGAGGCTCGCGCCGAAGCGCAGCAGCGCGGCCAAGGCGAAGGCGGCGGCGAAGGCGGTCCATGGGGCCTGATCGCTCCCGCCCCAGATCATCCGGAAGGCCAGGCCGGTGCCCAGCGTGGCGGCGCCGCCCACCGGGCCGTAGATCATGCTGCGCAGGGCGAAGTAGCGGCTCCGTCCGGAGCTGGGCACCAGGTCGCTCATCCAGCTGGCCCAGGTGCCGTAGATCACGCTGCCGGAGACGCTGTAGAGGCAGTAGGCGGAGATGGCCAGCGGGATGCCCCAGTCGCCCAGGAACCCCGCGCCGGCCAGGAAGAGGCAGGCCAGCGCCTGCGAGCGGATGCCGCGGAGCACCATGGCCCGGCGGGAGGTCGCGTTGGCGGTCAGCCAGGGGGAGAACAGCTGACACACGCCGGACAGCAGGCTGGCCGCGCCGGCCAGGATGGCCACGGTCAGGTTGCCGGCTTTCAGGGAGATGAGCGCCGGGATGGCGAAGGTGTCGACCAGGGACAGGGTGACGGTGGTGAGCAGGCCGTCCAGGAACGAGTAGCGCAGTGCCCGGCGCAAGCGGCCACGGTCGGCGTCGCCGCTGCCGGCCTGACCGCCTGGGTCCGCTGTGGGCTGGGTCTCCGGGTCCAAGGTCGTCTCCGCGCCGCCGTCTCTCCCCGGTCAGTCACGGGGCCGGCCGGTGCCGTTAGGAGTTAACCGCAATCGCGCCGGATTCAAGTGCCGGCCCGGGCGCGGGCCGCCGCCCCTCCGGCGTTTGACGCCGGGGGGGTGCCGGGCTACCATCATGGGCGGGACGCGGAAGCCGGGAGGCGCTGAGATGGCCAAGCTGATCGTCACTTCCCCCGAGGGGCGGAAGTCGGAGCGCGAGCTCGAGGGCACCCTGATAGTCGGGCGCGCGCAGGACTGCAGCCTCCGCCTGGCCAGCGACACCAAGGCCAGCCGCAACCACTGCAAGATCGAGAAGCGCGGCTCCGAGTACGCCCTGAGCGACATGGGCAGCGCCAACGGCACGCGCCTCAACGGCGAGAAGATCGGCCAGCGCATCGAGGTCCTCAAGGACGGCGACGTGGTCGTGGTCGGCGGCACCAAGCTGGAGTTCGTCGACGGCTCCGGCGGGGCGGCCGCTCCGGCCGCGCCCGGGGCCGCCGCGGCCTCACCGGGCGGCGGGCTCCTCGGCAAGGTCAAGGGTGCGCTGGGCGGGCTCTTCTCCAGGGGTGGCGGTTCCGGCGGGGAGGGCGGGGGAGAGGGCGCCGGCGGCGCCGTCTTCGGCGACAAGACCATCACCTGCCCGTGCGGTGCGGTGCTCTCCACGGCCGCCAAGTCGCCGGGGCAGAAAGTCGGCTGCCCGCGCTGCAAGAAGATCTACGCGGTGCCTGGGAAGTAGCCCCGGAAAGAAACCCGCATGACCGATCAACGAGCCGGCGGCGCGGTCGCGCCGCCGGGGTTCCTGCGGCGCAACGGCGTGTACCTGGCCGCCTTCCTGATGGACGGGGTCCAGGCCTTCAGCGCCATCGGCAGCAGCTACCTGGCCAAGGAGACCTACCGCGCCGACAAGGCCGACCTGGGCCTGCTGACCCTGGTGGCGGCGGCCAGCTACGTCGTGGCCAGCCTGGTCTTCGGGCGGCTGTCCGACCGCTGGGGCCGGCGCCGGCTGATAGTCATGGGCGCCGTCCTGGACGCCGCCGCGCTGGCCGTCCTGGCCGGCGCCGGCAGCTTCTGGCAGATATGCGTTCTGATGGGCATCTTCTCGGTTGGCCAGGGGGCCTTCTGGCCGGCGCTCGAGGCGGACATCAGCGACCACTCCAGTCCGACCGAACTGCCCCGCAGGCTTGGCCGCTTCAACGTGGCTTGGTGTCTGGGGTTCGTGGTCGGCTGGCCGGCCGGCGGGATGCTGGGCCAGTCCCTGGGCGCCCGCCCGGTCGCTGCGGCCGAGGGGGCACCCGGTGCGGCCGGGGCCGCGCTGCTCGACCACTCCGGCGGGCAGCGCATCGTGCTTCTGCTGGGCGCCGCGCTGGCGCTGGTCGCGCTGGCCGTCTATCTGATGCGGGTCTTCGCCCCGGAGGACGTGCCGGCCGAGGCGCCGGACCCCGCCGCGCTGGAGCGGGCCGGCTCGCGGGCGGTGCCGTTCTGGACCATCGCCCTGGTGCTCAACTTCGCGGCCATGGGTCTCTCCGGCATGCTCCGCAGCCAGCTGCCCGAGGTCACCGGCGGGGACAGGAGCGCCCTGGGCGGGTTGTTCGGGGCCTGCTTCTTCGGCGCCCAGGTGGGCGTCTTCGCCCTGATGGCGCTGTGGCGGGGGTGGCACTTCCGGGCGGCGCCGCTGGTGGTGGGCAGCCTGATGGCGATCGCCGGCGGCGTGCTCTGTGGGCTCTGCCCGGCCCCGGCGCTCTTCGCCGCCGGCTGCCTGCTGGGCGGCCTGGGCTGCGGGGTGGCCTACTACTCGAGCATCTACTACAGTGTGGCCGCCGCCTCCGCCCGCGGCCACCGCGGAGGCATCCATGAGGCCGTGCTGGGCGCCGGCGGCGCGGTGGTGCCCTTCGCCGGCGGCCTGTTGGGGAACAGCCTCTGGGCTGCCCGCAGCTTCCCGGACTGGACCGCCGGGGTGCCCTTCCTGCTGGCCGCCGCGGTGCTGGCCGCAGGTCTGGGCGCGGCCGGGCTGGCCTACGTGCGGATGAGGCGGGGCCAGCCCGCCGCCCCCGCCGCCCGGCCGTGAAGCTGGCCTTCACCCCGGCCGACTTCGCTCTGATCGGCGTGGTCACCGCCATGGCCACGGCCATGGCCTACGTGCACTCGCCAAGGGCCAAGTCGGTGGTCTTCTGCCTGCCGCTGCCCTTCACCGCCGCGGTGATCTCCAGCGGCCAGTCGGTGGACCTCACCCACCTGGTGGGGCTCCTGCTGGTGCTGCTCTTCCCCTGGCTGGTCTGGCTGCTCCACGTCCGGATGCGCGTAAACATCTTCGTCGCCGACCTGATCGGGGTGGGCGCCTTCCTGGCGCTGGGCTTCCTCTTCGCGCGACTCCTGCCAAGGGGCGGCCAGGAGCGCGAGGCGCTCCTTTTCGCGGGGGGCTGCGTCGTCCTGACCGTCCTGTCCGCGGCCGGGCTGCTTCTGCCCCCCCGCATCGAGCCGGGCCACCGCAGCGCTCTGCCAGTGTATTTCAAGGTGCCGGCGGTGGTGGCCGTCGTTACCGGCATAATCCTGATCAAGGAGCCGCTGCGCGGTTTCATGCCCTTCTTCCCCTTCGCCACCATCTTCGCCGTTTACGAGTCCCGGCACAGCCTGCACACGCTGGCCTCGCGCATGCCGATCATGGGGCTGGGTTCGGTCCCGTTCCTGGCCATCGTCCGGGCTCTGCAGCCCGAGCACGGATACGCCTGGGCGCTGGGCGCGGCCTGGGCCTGCTACGTGCCGCTGGCCCTGCTCCTGGATCAGTACTACGCCAGGCGAGCGGTGGACGGGGTGGACCTTGTGGACGCAGTGGACAAGAGAGGGTGAACCCCGCTTCCGCTCTGTCCACCGCGTCCACGGAGTCCACACGGCCCACTTTCCTGGCTTTTCCCTTGACAAAGATACTTAACGGGGTGTAAAGTATTGTTAACCAGCCGGGGAGAGCCGCCGTGCCGACCAGGACCAGAGCCCAGACAGCGTCCGCCGCCGCCGACAACGAGGTCGGTTCGCGGCTGCGTGCCCTGCGCTCGGCCCGCGGGCTCTCCCTGCGGGCCCTGGCCGAGCGCTGCGCGGTGACCGCCGCCGCGCTCTCCCAGATCGAGAACGGTCGCAGCTCCCCGTCGGTCAGCACTCTCAAGAAGATCCTGGCCGCGCTCGACCTGACGCTGGCCGACTTCTTCACCGGCGGACAGGCCCAGGGCGCCCCCGAGGTCCCCGGCGTAGTGGTTCCGGGCGGTCGCCTGGTGAACGTGGCCTCCGGCCGCGGGCTGCAGTACCTGTCGCTGCCCGGGACGCGCGACGGTCGGGCCATCCAGATCATGCACGAGATCTACGCCCCGGGCGCGGACACCGGCCCGGAGCTCTACAGTCACGTCGGGGAGGAGGCCGGCTTCTGCGTCTCGGGGACCATCGAGGTCACCGTGGACGGCCGCGCCGAGATGCTCAAGCCCGGCGACGCCTTCTACTTTTCTTCGAACCTCCCGCATCGCTGGAGGAACGTCGGGGCGGCGAGCGCACGGATGATTTCCGCCTGCACGCCGCCGACTTTTTAGGACCGGTACAGGAGAGGAGAGAGAGGATCCCATGGCCAAGAAGTTGAAGTACTTCGTCAACGGGGAGTGGGCCGACACCAAGGGCGGCCAGTACATGCCCTGCTACAACCCCTCGACCGGCGAGCTTCTCGCCGAGGCGCCCAAGTGCACCGTCGAGGAGGTCAACGCCGCGGTCGAAGCGGCGGCCGCCGCCTACCCGGCCTGGCGGGACACCCCGGTCACCAAGCGCGTCCAGGTGATGTTCAAGATCAAGCAGCTCCTCGACCAGCACCTCGACGAGCTGGCCAAGCTGCTGGCCACCGAGATGGGCAAGAACCTCAACGAGGCCCGCGGCGACGTGCTCAAGGCCATCGAGGTCACGGAGCTGGCCTGCTCCACCCCGGTGCTGATGGCCGGCTACTCCCTGAACAACGTCTCCACCGGCTTCGACACGGTTGCCAACCGGGTGCCGCTGGGCGTCTTCGCGGGCATCGCCCCGTTCAACTTCCCGGCGATGATCCCCATGGGCTGGATGGCGCCGCTGGCCGTGGCCACCGGCAACACCTACGTGCTCAAGGCCGCCAGCATGGTCCCGCAGACCGCCATGCGCATGGCCGAGCTCTGGGCCGAGGCCGGCGTCCCCAAGGGCGTCTTCAACCTCGTGACCTGCTCGCGCAACGAGGCCGAGATCCTCCTCTCCCACCCGGCAGTCAAGGGCGTCAGCTTCGTGGGCTCGACCAAGATCGGCCTGCACGTCTACAAGACGGCCGCGGCCGCCGGCAAGCGCGTCCAGAGCCTGACCGAGGCCAAGAACCACGCCCTGGTGCTGCGCGACGCGCCCATCGCCGCCACCGCCCAGCGCATCGTTAACTCGGCCTTCGGCTGCGCCGGCCAGCGCTGCATGGCGCTCCCCACCATCTGCGTGGAGGAGCCCATCGGCGACGAATTGGTCGCCGAGCTGGTGGCCGTGGCCAAGAAGCTCAAGATGGGACCGGCGTGGGAGTCGACCACCGACCTGGGCCCGCTGGTCTCCGCCGACCAGAAGAAGTGGGTCACCGACTGGATCGACAAGGGCGTCAAGGAAGGCGCGAAGCTGGTCCTCGACGGCCGCGGCGCCAAGGTCAAGGGCTACGAGAACGGCTTCTTCGTGGGCCCGACCATCTTCGACCACGTCAAGGCCGGCATGCGCGTGGGCATCGACGAGATCTTCGGGCCGGTGCTCTGCGTCAAGCGGGTCAAGGACTTCGAGGAAGGCCTGGCCATCATGAACTCGAGCGAGTTCGGCAACGGCTCGGCCATCTTCACGACCAGCGGCGCGGCCGCCCGCGAGTTCGCCCGGCGCACCGATGCCGGCATGGTCGGCATCAACGTGGGCATCCCCGTGCCGATCTCGCTCTTCCCCTTCACCGGCCACAAGCAGAGCTTCTTCGGCGACCTGCACTGCATGGGCCGCGATGGCGTGGCCTTCTTCACCGAGACCCGCGCGGTCACCAGCTACTGGTTCAACGCCGAGGACCTCAAGGGCAAGAAGGTCGGGACCTGGGAAGGCTCGATGACCAGGACCTAATGCCGCCTGCAGTTCAGGCGGCATTGGAGCAGGTGAACAGTTGAACAGGTGAGCAGGGGAGGCTGAGAGGGCGAAGCGGGGACTGCGCCGGCGATGCCGGATTGCCTCACCTGCGGTCTCCTGCTCACCTGATCACCTGTTCACAACGAGAACGAGAGGATTGGAGAACGGATGAAGACCAAGGAACTCTACGACCAGTACGTGATCACCAGCATGGTGGCCGGCTTCGAGCCGGTCGAGGTCGCCTCGGCCGCGGGCTGCACCATGCGCGCGGTCGACGGCAAGGAGTACCTCGACTGCTTCAGCGGCATCGCCGTGACCAACGCCGGCCACGGCCACCCCAAGGTGCTGGCCGCCGCCGAGAAGCAGATGAAGGAACTGGTGCACTGCTGCACCTACGTCTACTACAGCCCCAAGGCTGGGGAGCTGGCCAAGCTCCTGGCCGAGATCACCCCGGGCAAGCTCCAGAAGACCTTCTTCTCCTGCTCGGGCGCCGAGGCCATTGAGGGCGCCATGCGCCTGGCCAAGCAGTTCACCAAGCGCAAGGAGGTCGTGGCCCTGACCCAGAGCTTCCACGGCCGGACGGCCGCGACGCTCTCGATCACCGGCAACCGCGGCCGCAAGAAGGGCTCGGGCCCGTACCTCTCCGGCGTGGCCTTCGCGCCGGCGCCGTACTGCTACCGCTGCCCGTTCAAGCTCCAGCCCGACAGCTGCGGCACGGCCTGCGCCCACTACGTGGACGACGTCCTCAAGTACCAGACCGCCGGCGACGTGGCCGCCTTCGTGGTCGAGGGCCTGATGGGCGAGGGCGGCATCCTGCCGCTGCCCAAGGACTACCTCAAGATCGCCGTGGACATCGTCCGCAAGGACGGCGGCGTCTTCATCTGCGACGAGGTCCAGAGCGGCTTCGGCCGCACCGGCAAGCTGTTCGCGGTCGAGCACTCCGGCGTCGAGCCCGAGATCATGTGCATGGCCAAGGGCATCGCCGACGGCTGGCCGCTGGCGGCCTTCATCGCCCGCGCGGACATCGCCGGCGCCTTCACGCCCGGCGACCACCTCTCCACCTTCGGCGGCGGTCCAGTGAGCTGCGCCGCGGCCATCGCCAACATCGGGGTGATGCGCGACGAGAAGCTGCCCGAGAACTCCGCCGCCCGCGGCGAGCAGATCATGGGGCGCCTGACCAGGTTCGCCGAGAAGAACCGGCTGGTCGGCGACGTCCGCGGCAAGGGCCTGATGATCGGCGTCGAACTCGTGAAGGACAAGAAGACCAAGGAACCGGCCGGCGACGAGGCCAAGAAGGTCCGCGCCGCCTGCCGCGAGAAGGGCGTGCTGGTGGGCCTGGGCGGGACGCTGGCCAACGTCATCCGCGTCCAGCCACCGCTGGTCATGACCGCCGCGCAGGCCGACCAGGCCGCCGAGACCATCGAGAAGGCGATCAGCGAAGTCAGCAAGTAGCGCACCGGGGCAGTTCCGCACCGCCGGCCACCTCCGCTCAGGGGTGGCCGGTGGTCTTTCCGGGTGCTGGCAGCTGTTGTATGGTTGTCCGTACAAATATGCCAACCAAGGGCGGTTGATGGTGTACTACCATGCATTGCGCTTGTCCGGACATCTTTAGGAGTTCGAGCATGATCCAGCTGCGAACCGTTGGCGCCGGAGTTCTGTCGTTCCTGGCGGCAGGTTGTCTTGCCGCTGCTGGCGGTGAATTCGAGGTCAAGCTGACCGTGCAGGAGTCCGCGGGACTGGCCCGGACCGCCGAGCCGGTCTCCGGCGGCATCCCACTGCCGCGTGGGGCGGTCAAGGATCCGGCGGCGATGAAGCTCCTCGACGCCGAAGGCAAGGAGGTCCCCGCCCAGTTCTCGGCCATCAACCGCTGGGCGGCCGACGGCAGCGTGATGTGGCTGCTGGTCCAGTCGACGGCCACGGTTCCGGCCAAGGGGCAGGTCGCCTACACGCTCAAGTCCGGCGCGGCCGGCACCAAGCGGAGCCTGCTCAAGGTCGAGGACGGCGCCGATGCGGTGACCGTAGAGACCGGCAAAATCAGGTTCGTAGTGGGCAAGAAGAAGGCCAACCTCCTCGACGGCGCCTGGCTGGACGCTGACGGAGACGGCAAGTACGCCGATGCCGAGCAGGTGGTGGTCTCCGATCCGCGCGGCGGAGCGGTCCTCACCATCAAGAACGGCGAGGTCTACACCTCGGGCGCCTCGACGCCCAAGGAGGTGGTCGTCGAGGAGAGCGGCCCGGAGCGGGCCATCGTCATGGTCAAGGGCCTGCTCGCCGCCGAGGGCGGCAAGGGCGCGCTGCCCTGGTGCTACGGTTACATCGTGCGCATTCGCGCCTACGCCGGCGAGCCCTATCTCCGGATCAGCTACTGCTTCACCGACGACGCCAACCCGCCGATCGGCTCGCCGGAGATGAAGGACTCGGCCGTGGGCATCCCGCTCAAGCTCTCCGGCGAGATCACCGCCGGCCTGGGCGGCAAGACCGCGGCGAGCGGCGCGCTGGCCGAGGGCAAGGAGGCAGCGCTCGTCTGCTCCGGCTCGGACCCCAACAAGCTCTACGGCGTCACCATGGTCGAGCCGAAGCTCTCCGGGCTCGACGGCAAGGTCGCGGCCGGCGACCTGGGCTGGGCCGCGGCGACAAACGGCAAGCTGGGCGCCAGCCTCTCCGTCCGCCACCTGCGCGAGAACTGGCCGGCCGTCCTGCGCGCCCGGCGCGAGAAGGACCGGGTCTGGCTCGAGCTCAAGCCCTGGCCGGCGGAGGTCGAGACCGAGCGCTACCTGGACGTCTGCACCCGCAAGACCTACGAGCTCCAGCTGACGCTCGCCGCCGGCGGCGCGGCCATCGAGAAGTCCCCGGAGCTCCTGACCGCCCAGAACGACGCCCTGCGCTTCTGGCCGCCGGCCGAATGGACCCTGGCCACGGGGGCCTGGGGCGACTTCGGCGGGCTGGCGCTGCTGGACGACGCCGCCCGGAAGGCGCTGGACCGCGAGCCGCTCTTCGGCGATACCGGTTGGCGGCTCTTCGGGGCCTGCGGCGAGATGGAGAGCGGGTCGTCGCGCGCCCCGGGAGGCGGCTACGAGCCGCTGCTGAAAGACAGCGTCTACTACAACGGTTACATGCAGACCGGCCAGCGCCGGCTCTTCGACCAGATCGAACGCACCAGCTGGCACTGGCGCGACCGCCGCATGATCTTCATGGACGCCGACGTCAGCGCCAGCCGCTGGGAGGGCAACGGCTCCTACCAGGCCTACGCCCGCAAGGGCGTCAAGGACTTCCCCGCGGTCCAGTCGACCTCGCTCGAGAAGAAGTTCGGCGCCTGGAACTACGGCGGCGCCTGGGGGCCGATGGACACCCAGCACTTCTCGGTCGACGAGGTGGTCGCCTACTACTACCTGACCGGCGACCGCCAGTGCATCGACGCGCTCAACAAGTACGCCGAGCAGGCCGGCTACCTCGCCCGGACCAGCATCGAGTCCGTCAAGAAGTCGGGCTCCAGCCGCGCCAACGGCTGGACCACCCGCGCGCTGATGACCGTCTACGAGGCCACCGGCGAGAAGCGCTGGTTCGAGCTCTCCCGCGACGCCGCCCACGCCATCTGCGAGGGTATGGACAAGACCGCCGGGACCATCTCCCCGGCCAAACCGGTCGGCCGCGCGCCCGACCCCAAGCTCGACGGCCAGACGCCCTTCATGGCCGCAGTGGTGGGCATGTCCCTCGGGCGCTACTACCGCCACCAGCCGGAGGAGGAGGTCCGCGACGCCATCCTGGGCATCGCCGACTGGATGTACTACGACATCGTCAAGCCCGGCGGCGGCTTCAGCTACCACTGGTTCATCAACGATCCCGGCGGCCGCTCGGTGTCCGGCAACCGCTGCATGAGCACCATGGCCTGGGCCTATCTGGCCACCGGCCAGAAGCGCTACCTGGAGGCGGCCGACGCCCACGGCGCGATCATGAAGCTCTCCGGCTGGTACCTGAACGGCTTCGGCCAGGAGTACATCAACATCAAGACCGGCAAGCGCGCCGACGATGCCCCGCCGGCGGCGGTAAAGGACTTGGCGGCCGAGGCGCTCGGCGGCGGCAAGGTCAAGCTCACCTGGACGGCGCCCGGCAACGACGGCGACAAGGGCACGGCCGCGGAGTACCAGGTGAAGTTCTCGGCCAAGGAGATCAAGGAGCACTGCGACTGGCGCAACGAGGCCGACAAGGCGGTGAGCTTCTGGGCGGCGACCAACTGCAAGAACGAGCCCAAGCCTGCGGCCGCCGGGGCCAAGGAAACCTACACTGCCGAGGGCGTGCCGGCGGGGACTTGCTGGTTCGCGCTCAAGAGCTACGATGGGCAGCCCAACCAGAGCGACCTGTCCAACGTGGTCAAGGTCGAAGTCAAGTAGGCGAGGAGACGCAGATGAACCGCACCATTCTCGGAGCGACTGCCGCGGCCCTGCTGGCCGGTGCGGCGTGGGCTGGGGAGCCCTTCGACAAGCTCAGGGCCCCGAGCAGCGCCGAGGGGTTCGAGGTCAAGCTGACGGTCGAGGAGCCCGCAGGCGTGGCCCGCAAGGCCGAGCCGGCCTGCGGCGGCATCCCGCTGCCGGCGGCGACCTTCAAGAAGGACCAGGAGTTCAAGGTCACCTCCGGCGGCAAGGACCTCCCCGCCCAGGTGCTGCCCCTGGTGGTCGACGAGAAGGGCTTCGTGCGCTGGGTGCTGATCGACACCCAGCTGGACGTCCCGGCCAAGGGCAAGGCCGAACTGGTCCTGACGACCGGGAAGAGCGCCGTGCCGGAGAAGCCGCTCAAGGTGACCTCCGGGGCCGACGGCGCCTCCGTGGACACCGGCGCGGCAGCCTTCACGGTCAGCAAGGCTCAGCCGTTCTCGCTCTTCAGCACGGCGACCTGCGGCGGAAAGAAGGTGGTCGGCGGCGGCAGCGCCAGCTACACCGACGCCACCGACAAGGCCAACCCCAAAACCTACAAGGCCGCGGCCCCGACGACCATCGAGGTGTTCGAGGCCGGCCCGATGCGCGCCACGCTAAAGGTGACCGGGGGCTTCGACGGGGACGCCGACACCAAGATGCGCTACATCGCCTGGATCACCGCCTGGGCGGGTCAGAGCCGGGTGCAGGTGAAGTACATCCTGGCCAACAGCCACCCGGACCAGTTCACCTTCCGGCAGATCGACGACTCGAGGATCGCCCTCAAGCTCGAGGGCGGCGCCGCGGCGGGCGGCCCCGGCCCGGCCGTCAAGGCCGGCCCGGTCTCGGCCCACGACCTGCACTTCGAGGTCCGCCAGCCCCGGAAGCTGGAGGCCAAGGACGGCGAGCTGCTGCTCCGGGGCATCGTTCCCATGACCGAGGCCACCGGCAAAACGCCCTGGGCCAGCCGCAGCGTCCTCTTGATGGACAGCTCGCACTCCAGTTCGTTCTACGTCGTCGACCTGGCCGGGGGCGATCTGGACGCCCGCAAGGAGGCCGACCGTCAGCGCCTGCACATCATGGCCCCGCCGAAGTGGTACTTCGACACCGAGGCCCTGGCCTGCGGGAAGTTCGGCACCCAGGCCGACGAGATGGCCTGCTACTACGCCTGGAAGTGGACCTACGACGCGAAGCAGGCGCCGCGCCGGCCCGGCAACAAGATCCCGGTGGTCCGCTACGTCCACGACGAGGACAACCACTACGAGAGCGAGCAGGACATCGTCGACGCGCTGGTGCTGATGTACCTGCGCACCGGGGCCCGGGATTACTTCACGACCGGCGAGGCCTGGGCCAACTACAACATGGACCTGCAGGCCTTCCGCACCGACGGCTGGCGCTTCAAGGACGGCGGGGTCTGGTGGAACAAGGGCGGCCCAAGCTGGGGCAACAGCCCGCAGCGCGCCAAGGATCCGGTCACCGGAATGCGCAACGGCGCGCCCAACCCCTGGGACAAGGCCGAACAGCTCGGCCGGATGGCGGTCGCCAAGGGCGACATCGAGGAGATGGACCGGCTCAGCGACAGCAAGCAGTGCTACTGCCACTGCTACGGCGCGGGGCTGGCCGGCTGGTTCTGCATCACCGGCGAGCGCGACGCCCTGGAGGCGGCCATCGACTCCGTGGAGCAGAACCACGACGGCCAGTCGCGGGCCTTCAAGAAGGTCCCGGGCACGAGCAACGACTTCAGCCGCGACTTCACCCGCGGGAGCTACGTGGCCCACGCCGTGCGGCTGGCCGCCCCGACCGACGAGTTCGTCCGGCAGGCCAGCGACTTCCTGGCGGCGGTCTACATCAAGCGTCCCAACCCCGAGCCGCACGGCTTCGTGCCCGCGGCCTCCAAGACTGACGCCAAGACCATCGAGGGGCTGACCTCCGGCAAGGGGGCTGCCAAGATGCAGGAGCTGGGCATCGAGCTGCAGGACGGCATGCTGGCCGACACCAAGAAGAACCGCAAGTGGCTGACGGTGAACAGCCCCGGCTCGTGGATGTTCGTCTACGAGTCCGGCGCGCTGGAGTGCTACTACCGCATCACCGGGGACGAGGACGCCATGGACCGGGCCATCGGCTACGGCCAGGGCGCCGCCCGGGTGCTCTTCCAGACCAAGCACAGCAACCTGGCCTACGGCGGCATCCTGATCGACTTCCCGACCCGCGGCTTCGCATGGGACCAGGCCAGCTGGGCCATCCCCGACGGAGTGGAGAACGGCGAGGGCGTGAGCATCAACGGCTATCTGGCCCGGTTCCACCCGGACATCTGCGCGCGGGCTTACTCGCTGACCGGCGAGAAGTTCCTCAAGCAGCGCGCCTACGACTACTGGTGGGGCGGCTCCCACCGCGGCTACAACGCCACCAAGATGCACGCCCTGGGCGGCGTGGGCGCCTGGGCCAACATCAACAGCGACCACGACGAGAACGTGATTCTCACCGGCCGGACCTTCTACGAGTGGAGCCACCCGCGCAAGGACGAGGCCGCCCCCAAGGCCGTGGCCGACCTCAAGGTCTCGGTCGCCGGTGACAAGGCCACGGTCAGCTTCACCGCTCCGGCCGACGAGGGCGGCGGCAAGGTGGTCCGCTACCAGGTGAAGTGCTCCGACCGGCCCATCGCCGACTACGAGAAGTTCCTGGAGCTCTTCAACGACCACAAGGACGATGCCGTCCGCAACTGGTTCCTGGCGGCCAACGTCAAGGACGAACCGGCGCCGCAGGCCCCCGGGGCCAAGGAGAGCTTCACCGTCTCCGGCGTGCCGGCCGGGGCCAAGTTCTTCGCGGTCCGCAGCTTCGACGACTCGTCGAACCGGTCGGCGATCAGCAACGTGGCCGAGGCCGGCAAGTAGGGGCGCAGCAGTCTGCTCCGCCGAAGCAGCCGCTTCGGCTGCGAAGCCTGGATGCTGCGCCCCTGCGGGTGCGAAGGCAAGGCTCCAGTCAGTGTGTGGGGGCGTTGACGCGCCCACATCCGCCCGTCAGCCCCCACGGCTCGGGCCAACGCCAGCGTCGGGACCTGCTCCATCAGGCCCCCGCCGCCATTCCATCGCCCTATAGCGGGGCATCTTCCCTTTCCTTATCGGGATCGTAATACTTGAAGCGCCTGGCCTTCTCCCCTTTTCCCTCAGCCAGTTCCTCCATTACCTTGATAAGCCTCCTGAGGTTCTCCTTCTCCGCATCAGTAAGCGTCATCCTGCCCGGATCTGCCAGGAACTCCCTGAACAGGACAGCAAACCTGAGAGCATCGTCCTTGGCGGGCCGGATTTCAGGATACGTTCTATCGTTGCTCGTGATCATTCCTCCCTCAACGTGTTTGTCTATGAACAGGTAGCTCAGCTCTCTGTGCGCAATCTTCTGCGCTGTAGCCTCGCGAAGAACGTCGAGCATCATCTTCGCGTTGTGGTATCTGTCCCGGTATGCGGCCAACATGTCGAAAGGAATGCCTGGACCATTCTCCAGCATCTTTGCGCTTTCAGCTGTCCCATAGGCAGCCAGAGCCTCCTTGGCACATTCAACGCAACGCGGGTCTTCCGTCAGGTTGTTCAACACACCATCAAGAAGCCTAAGGGTGTCTCTCGAGGGAGCTCTAATCAACTTGAATGCCGAGGTTGTCATGAAGCGCCGCCATGGAGTGTCTGCGCCTCTGAGTTTCCGGTTGTCGTCTTCCGCATCTCCATAGTCAAGCGCATAGAGCTCGTTCGCCAACACCCCGCTCAAAGTCTCAAAGGCCAGTTCCGGATCTCCTTTGGCCACAGCGTTCATCACATCGGACACTACTTTGAAAGCCTCTGCATAGCCGGGAACGGGCTCAAGCGAAGCCTTGGCATCAGCTCTCAGTTTTCGACCGGGCGCTTCCAGGACATCCAACACTTTCGGATCCCGCAGAGCCTCGCCCAGAGCCCTCCATGCCGGCGCGTCCTTGGACGCAGCGATCGTCCTGACTGCACCTACGACAGTCGCTGCCTCGGGTGCCCGGAGGTTCTTGACGGCCTGATCCAGAGCCCCCTCCTGGCAGTTGCCGACTGCGGCGGCAACAGCCGCCAGAATAGTCACGATCACAGTGGCCGATGTTCTATGCATCACTAGTCCCTCGGCATGCTCAGGCCTCTGGCGGCATTGCACCAACCGTAACGCAGCCTTCCCCGTACGGTTCAGTCCAAAGTGAGCGTTGCCTCAGCCGCAGCCCCTGTCAACGGATCTCCCGGGACCGTCCGGAAGCCGATCACGGGGGCCGGGGCAGGGGCGGGTCCTGAACTCGCCTGCGTTGGTCCACTGGCTTGCCCCGGTTCGCCTCCGCTTTTTGCGTCTGGAACGTCTGCCGCTCCGGTGTATCCTATGCCTGAGGTCCGCAATGCGGACCACTACCGGGCTTCACGGCGGAGAACTCGACGATGCGCATCCTGTTCAGCGTGGTGGCTTTGGTCTTCCTGGCATACTCGTCCCTGGCCGGGGAACTGGATCTCAAGCTGACGGTGGAGGAACCCGCGGGACTGGTCCGCAAGTCCGAACCGGCGTGCGGCGGCATCCCGCTGCCGGCGGCGACCTTCAAGAAGGACCAGGCCTTCACCGTCCTGGCCGGCGGCGCCGAGGTGCCCGCCCAGGTCCTGCCCCTGGTGGTGGACGAGAAGGGCTTCCTGCGCTGGGTGCTGGTCGACATCCAGACCGACCTGGGCGCCAAGGAGCGCAAGGAGCTGGTCCTGAAGCCGGCCGCGGCCGCCTACAAGCCGCCTGCCCCGGTCAAGGTGGCCGAGGACGCCTCCGGCGTCACCGTGGACACCGGCAAGATCAGGTTCACCATAGCCAAGGACAAGCCCTTCAGCCTCTTCACCAGCGTGGAGGCCGGCGGCAAGCCGGTGGCCGGCGGCGGCGAGGTCTTCTACAGCGAGAACACCAACGCCGACGGCGCGGCGCAGCGCCGCACCGCCGACAAGCCCACCAGCGTGGTGGTGGAGTACCCGGGGCCGATGCGCGCCACGGTCTGCGTGCGCGGCCGCTTCGTCGGGGACGAGCAGACCGCCATGCAGTACATCGCCCGGGTGACCGCCTGGGCCGGGCGCTCCGACGTGCACGTCAAGTACATCCTGGCCAACTCCAACGAGCAGAACTACACCTGGCGGCGCATCAAGGACTCGGCCATCGAGCTGAAGCTCGCCGGTCCGGCCGCCGGCTGCATCCTGGGCACGTCCAAGCCGGCCGACGCCGAGGCGCCGGCCTGGATGCAGCAGTCCTCGCGGGTCTTCAAGGCGGCCATCCACGGCGACGACAACCTGGGCAACGCCCGCTGGCTCCACGAGACGCCCGGCGCCTCCGGCCCCGGCGGAGCCAGGGCGGCCGGCGGCGACAAGGAGCTCTGGACCAGCTCCGGCAAGGGCGACCTCTCCGAGGGCTGGGTGGCCGCCAAGGCCGGCGCGGGCGCCGTGCTGGTCGCGGATCTCTACTTCGTGGAGGACCCGCCGCGGCGCCTGGCGGTCGGCAAGGACTCGCTGCTGCTGGCCGGCATGGCCGAGCCGCTGGAGGGCGCCAAGAGCCCCTTCGCCGACCGGCACCGCTGGCTGCCGGATTGCTCGCACCTGTCCTCGCAATACCTGATCGATTTCGCGGCGCCGGCCGCGGCCGCGGAGCTCTCCGCCCTGGCCAAGTCGGCGCGCAGCCGACCGCACATCGTCGCCCCGCCGGCCTGGTACTTCGAGACCGAGGCCCTGGCCGTCGGCAAGTTCGGCACCCAGGAGGACGAGGTGGCCTGCTACGACAAGTGGGGCTGGAAGTACGAGAAGAGCCAGATCCCCAACGGCCCGGCCGGCCAGACCGCCAACATGCCGCGCTGGTCGGGCGGTGACGACAACCACTACACCAGCGAGCACGACACCCTGGACGCCCTGGTGCTCATGTACCTGCGCACCGGCAAGCGCGCCTTCTACGATGCCTCCGAGACCTGGGCCAACTACTTCCTGGACCTGGAGTCCTGGCGCACCGACGGCTGGCGCTACAAGGACGGCGGGGTGTGGTGGAGCACCGGCGGGCCGCTGGGCAACAGCCCGCAGCGCGGCAAGGACCCGGTCACCGGCCTGCGCAACGGCGTGATCGCACCGTGGGCCAAGGAGTTCAAGCCGCCCTTCACCAAGGAGGCGGTCAGCGACCTATGGTACCTGGTCAACGCCAAGCAGTGCTACTGCCACAACTGGGGCGAGGGCCTCTCCGAGTGGTACCTGATCACCGGCGACCGCGACGCTCTGGACGGGGCGGTGGACTGCGTCGAGCAGAACTACGACACCCAGAAACGGGCCTTCAAGAAGAGCCCCGAGAAGCCGGCCGGCTTCTCGCGCGACTTCACCCGCTCCTGCTACATGACCAACGCGGTGCGCCTCTGCCTGCCGACCGACCAGTTCATCGTCGAGGCCAGCGACTACCTCGCCGCGGTCTACCTCCAGCAGCGCGTCAAGGAGCCGCGCGGCTTCCTGAACCTCCCCGGCAAGATCGACCAGAAGACCATCGATGCCAAGACCGGGGCCAAGGGCGCCGAGAAGATGAAGGAGCTGGGCATCACCCTGGAGGCCGACGGCTCGCTCAAGGACCCCAAGACCGAGGCCAAGTGGTTCCCGGTGGCCGACCCGCACATCTGGATGTTCCCGCCGCTCTCCCGGGCCATGGAGAACTACCACCGGATCACCGGGAACGAGGACGCCCACGACTGGATCATCGCCTTCGGGCAGGCCGCCGCCCACGTGCTCTTCCAGGAGAAGCACGGCAACCTGGCCTACGGGCACTTCCTGCTGGACTTCCCGACCAAGGGCTTCGCCTGGGACCGGCACAGCTGGAACCTGCCGGACGACTCCAAGGACGGCAAGGGCGAGGCCATCAACGGCTACCTGGCCCGCTTCTGGCCGGACGTGTCCGCCCGCGGCTACATCCTGAGCGGCGAGCCCTTCCTCAAGAAGCGCGCCTACGACTACTGGTACTTCGGCAGCCACCGCGGCTACAACGCCAAGGAGATGAACAACATCGGCAAGGTCGCCTACTGGGTGAACAACTACACCACCCACGACGAGCAGGTCTGCTTCACCGGCAAGACCTTCTACATCTGGGCGCACGAGCGCAAGGACGAGCAGCCGCCCAAGGCGGTGGCCGACCTCAAGGTGTCCGTGGCCGGCGACAAGGCCACGGTCAGCTTCACGGCCCCGGCCGACGAGGGCGGCGGCAAGGTGGTCCGCTACCAGGTGAAGTGCTCGGACAAGCCGATGGTCGACTACGTGAAGTTCCTGGAGCTCTTCAAGGACAACAAGGAGGCCGGCGTCACCAACTGCTGGATGGCGGCCAACGTCAAGGACGAGCCCGCGCCGCAGGCGCCGGGCGCCAAAGAGAACTTCACGGTCTCCGGCGTGCCGGCGACCGCCAAGTACTTCGTGGTCCTGGCCTTCGATGACTCCTCCAACCGCAGCGCCCTGAGCAACGTGGCCGAGGCCGGGAAGTAGGGGCGCAGCAGTCTGCTCCGCCGAAGCAGCCGCTTCGGCTGCGAAGCCTGGATGCTGCGCCCCTGTGGGTGCGACGGCAAGGCTCCAGTCAGTGTGTGGGGGCGTTGACGCGCCCACATCCGCCCGTCAGCCCCCCACGGCTCGGGCCAGCGCCAGCGTCGGGACCTGCTCCATCAGGCCCCCGCCGCCATTCCATAGCCCTATAGCGGGGCATCTTCCCTTTCCTTATCGGGATCGTAATACTTGAAGCGCCTGGCCTTCTCCCCTTTTCCCTCAGCCAGTTCCTCCATTACCTTGATAAGCCTCCTGAGGTTCTCCTTCTCC
>Ga0302248_1000169_pt1 | contig 71528 bp, 69 predicted proteins | sample AAG_UR_Leu_MG_FD_193528 | JGI IMG/M metagenome (GOLD analysis project Ga0302248, IMG submission 193528) | Enriched activated sludge microbial communities from anaerobic digester in WTTP, New Holstein, Wisconsin, United States - AAG_UR_Leu | ecosystem: Engineered > Bioreactor > Anaerobic >...
TTCAATAGATTTAGGAAACTGCTAGTAAGATATGAAAAATTAGTCATGCGATATGAAGCTTTATTGCACATGGCCGCAGCTATTATTGCATTCAGAAAAATTGGCGTTATTTACGAATAAGCTCTTAGCCGAGCTGGCCGGATTAATTCGAGATGTTCTGGACAAGAAAAGTCGAGATATTTCTCAGCTTCCCAAACGTGACTGATACCAAAGGCAACACCGGCATGAAGCAAGTCGCCGCACCCGGTCGTATCAGTGGCTCTTGAAGGATAGGCAGGTTTTCTGATCAAGCCTCCGTTGACTAAGGTGCGGCGGCAATGAAGGAAAATTGAGACTGTTGACGGGTTCGTGTGACTACGCTGCCCGTTTCAAATCATTCCTTTCCATATTCATGAAGACCGGTTTATCTTTGCATCAACAGGAGGCGTTTAGGGACGGTCATGCATACCGTATTGAGAGTGCTTGGGATAATTTTTTGAAAATATCCGCAAATATCTGGATATTTTCATTTTTTGTTGTGCTAGCGCCGGGCGCTGGGTTACTTATTCTTGAACCAGTGGCGGCGGTTGTGTTCCTTGAGCGCCGCCTCCATGGCATCGAGCTTCTTTGCAGTGAGAATGCCCCTTTCGATAAAATAGTTGCCGATGCGGGGTTGAAGACTCTTCTGACGTCCCACGAGGACGAGAAGCTGATAAAAACTCAACAGACCCGTCCGCAGGGCATACTCGCCGAAAAGTTCCCCCCGTTGGCGATGGCGCAGGATGTTTTGGATATCGAGGTGATTCAGCCAGCGGAGTTGACAGGCGATGTCTCCCAGGCGCGGTCGCTGGATTTTTTGCCAGACTACGGCGTCCCACATCTGTCGCATGGAGATAATCCCTGAATAATATAGATATTGGCCGATGAATATTTTTCGCTGCGGCAGGGCGCCCCGGTAGTAATGCTGCCCCGGTCGGGAGGCCGGCCGTGGTGAGGGTTGTTCGGCCCGGTAGAAGAATCTGGGCGAGGTCAGGATATAACGATCCGGTTCACGAATGTACGAAAAGACCTGTTCGTAGGCCCGATGCACTTCCTTGAAACGCTCTTCCAGGATCGCTTCTTCCACCCCGAGGTGATACGCCCGGTCGGGATGGTTTTCCATGACCAGTTTGCGATAGGCCGTCTTTACCCCCGAAGGTTGCAGATAACCGAGAAATTGCGGCGAGATGTTTACTTCCGGGCCAAAAAGGACACGGCATGACTGGAGGAGTTGTTTTTCCGGGATGATGATCTTGGTTTTTCCACCGAGAGAATTCATGTCGTCTTTACATGAAAATGTCCGCAAGCAGCCGGATATTTACACCTTTCGTTTTACCCACAACGGGTATGGGTGATTACTTAGTCATGATAAATTTCTGTTCCCCTTTGGGAACATACCATTTGATAAAGTTATGGGAAATTCCCTGTGGCGCCGGCTGCACGCCCCGGAAACGGGCGTTGACGATAGGCAGGGCGTCGGGAACATAGGAGGAAAAGATAGGGCTGTTCTTCCGCCAGGATCTCCTGGATCCGATCGTAATGCCGCTTTCTTTCCCTCTGATCGAAGACGCCTCGTCCCTTCTCGATCAACCGATCGACTTCGCTATTCTTGTATGAGATAAAATTCAGTTCCTCGGGCCCCGTTTTACTCGAATGCCACACGTCGTAAATATCAGGATCCTGCGGGATTGTCCAGCCCAGGATTGTGGCGTCGAAGCGCCATTTGTTGATGAAGTCGTTGACGAAGGCCGCCCATTCCAGCACCCTGATTTTTACCTTTATCCCTAAGTCGGCCAGTTGCTTCTGGATAATCTCGGCGCATTTGGCCCGGACTTCGTTGCCCTGGTTGGTGATGATCTCAAAGGAGAAAGGACGTCCGTCCTTGTCGAGAATGCCGTCGCCGTCCGAATCAGTCCATCCCGCCTCCGCGAGCAGGGCTTTCGCCTGTTGAGGGTTATAGGCGTAAGTGCGCACCCTGGCGTTGTAGGCCCACGTCCCCGGTTTGTAAGGTCCCGTCGCCGCCTTACCCAGACCGAGGAGGACCCCCCTGATCATTTCCTTCTTGTTGACGGCATAGGCGATGGATTGGCGCACCCGCTGATCGGCAAAGAGGGGATTCTTGAGATTATAACCCATATAGACATAGGAAAAGGATAGAAAACGGTATTTTTTGTATTGCCTGCGAAACAGGTTGTTTTCCGTCTGGCGGGTGTACTGAAGAGGCGTCAGTCCCATCTGATCGATGCCGGAGGCCCGCAATTCAAGAAACATCGTCGCCGTATCTGGGATGATACGCATTATGTAGTCATCGAGATAAGGTCGTCCTTCAAAGTAATCCGGATTGGCGACGAGGACGATCTTCTGTCCCGTCACCCATTCCTTGAAGCGATAGGGACCCGTGCCGACTGGACGTCGGGAAAGGGGAGACGCGGTGATTTCCCTGCCTTCCAGGAGATGGCGGGGAAGGATGGGGGATCCCCAGCTCATCAGGGCCGGGGCAAAGGGCTTGTCGTAGGATACCCTGAGGGTGTGATCATCGACAACGGTTACTTTCTTGACCTTGAGAAAATCCCCGGCATAGGCCGTCGGCGTTCTGGGGTCGATAACGGTATGATAAGTGAACAGGACATCCCGGGCTGTGAAAGGCTGGCCGTCGTGCCACTTGACCCCTTTCCGGAGATGAAAGACGATATGGAGCCCGTCGGGGGAAATCTCCCAGGATTCGGCCAGGTCGCCCGTAATCTGCAGGTCCTTGTCGTATTTAACCAGGCCGTTGTAAACCAGCCCGGCGATCTGGTGGGAGGTGGAGTCGCTGGAGAGAATGGGAATGAGGTTGCTGGCGTCGCCGATGGAACCTTCGACGATGATATCGCCGTAGGCCGGACCGGTATCATTGACGGCTGGGGATGATGAGTCATTGGTCGGGCGGGAGCAGGAGGCAAGAAAAATTATCGCGAGGATGCACAGCATCCAAGGGATCAGTCTTTTACAATCGGGGAGCAGGAGAACAAAGATCATAAAGAGAACGCAACAGTCATCTGAATATTAGAGAATATCGTGCGATTATCGCTCTTCACTTTTTTGCCTATGCTGCCATATGAAATGCAAATAATAGTAAGCCTCGCTGTTTTGTCATGGCAATCTTAGGTGGGGAGTATATGGAAGCCGAACTTCTATGTTAATAAAAGACTGGCCGCTTTTGTCGCTGCTTTGTGGCCCTTCATGAAATCCTGAAAGAGGTGGGCAGGAAGGTCCGCCACGATGAAAAAACTTGCGTTGTAAGCGCGGACGGGGCGTAATATCGATTAACGATCAACGGCACATATGCTTCGGATTCGTTGATGGCGATGCATATGATGTTGACATGTTACTGACCGCCCATATGGAGCCAATCCGTGATCACCTAATGGAGCCAGCCGGATTTTATAATTGGGTTTCGGATCTCTCAGGAAAGGGGTACTTACCTCACCAATAAATTTAAGGTGAGGAGGATGTTCCCCATGTCCAATCGGAGGTTCGAGATGTATGAGATACGTCAAGTTATAGTTCACATGAGGTCGGGTCAGTCCGACCGTCCAATTGCCAAGAGCGGCCTTATGGGTCGTAAGAAGGCTGGAGAGCTTAGGGCTATCGCCTTGAAGTCCGGCAAGCTGGACAAGGTCCGATCTGTTCCCGATGAGGCGGTCATTGCCGAGATTCTTGATGTCAAACATTGTCGTACAACTGCTGTTTCTTCTGTTTATCCTTACTGGGATGAGAGTACCGCTTGGTCGCAGAAAGGCGTACAGGGGACAACGATTCACCAGACCCTGGCGCGAAACTATGGGTTTGGCGGTAGTTACTCTTCTGTAAGGCGTTTTCTCCTGGGGCTTAAAAAAGACAATGTTCAAGCCACGGTCATCCTGGATTTTGCCCCAGGCGAAGCCGCGTAGGTTGATTTTGGCAAGGGGCCTGACATTACCGACGCCAAAACCGGGTTGACGTTTTCTACCTGGTTTTTTGTCATGACCCTCGCCTGGAGCCGGCATCATTACGCCGAGATCGTGACTAATCAGAATACTTTTACCTGGCTGGGATGTCACCGCCGGGCCTTTGAACACTTTGGCGGTGTCCCGGCAAAAATCATTATTGATAACCCCAAATGCGCCATTACCAAAGCCTGTTATTACGATCCCGAGGTTCAAAGAGCCTACGGCGGTCTTGCCGAGGGATATGGTTTTCTTATCTCTCTCTGCCCACCAAGGGATCCCAAAAAAGGGTATTGTTGAATCGGGGGTAAAATACGCAAAAACGCAGTTTTCTTCCCCTCCGGAAGTTCCGGGGTATATCGGACGGTAATGGACAGCTTTTGGAATGGGTGATGGGAACCGCGGGAAACCGCATCCACGGTACTACTCGCGAAAGACCGCTGACCCGTTTTATAGAAGTAGAGAAAGCTCTTCTTAAGCCTCTTCCCGACATTCCTCCGGAGCTGGCGTAACAGAATTTAGCTGAGCACCGATTTTCGCAATCGGTTTAACCGTCATTTTGGTATAAGGTTTTGAAGCGGTCATCATTTGAAATCGAGGTTCAGTTTAAGGCCTCCGAGCCAGGAGAGAGACTGCGGCAGATGATGCCAAGGGACGCCTCTGAGGATGGGGTTGTGCGCCCGGCGGGGATAGGATACCTGCACCGTGCCGCTATTGATGTGGACGACCGCCTTGCCCCGGACAAAATGGCGATAGATAGTCTGGGCGTCGCAATGCTCGAATCCCCTGAGCTTTTTGGCCAGCATACTGTAGAGGGTGTCGGCGATCATGGTCATCAAAACGTCAAAGTGCACCTTCACCAGGATAGGGGAAGACAGGGCGTTAAGGTTGAAAAACTTGACCGCCTCGGAGAAGTCGATCTTGCCGGATTTGAATTGATACCTCAACAGGTGAATATACGCAATGGTATATCCAAAACGCTGTGCCACGGCTTGCGTCGGCAGGCGATCCACGAAGGAGGCCCGGAGGGCTTCGTATCGTTTCTGCCATTCGTGGATCGGGTTGATAAAATAGTTGGCATCGTGCATGAATAGCTTATAAGATTTCCTGATTGCAGCCAGTTGAGGAATAAAGCGATATTTGTCTGTGATTATAAGAATATGAGTGGTCATAAAGGGCAATTTATTGATTTTGCGATGCCTGGGATAGTCAATTTTAACAACGGAAATATCCTTAGCATACCGTCACTTGATATAAGGAATTTTCAAACCGTGGAAACTATGAACAACCGTAACTATCTTCTGTTATTGCGTTATCTGCGATTGGCCCCATAAGCGGCCAACGAAAATCTTATGTCAAATAGCTCCGCGAAAATCGGTGAAGAATAAATTTTAACTGAATTTTGTCGCACATTACGTTTTTAAAGTCGCTCAAATATGAAAAACATTGTCGCATTCAGCTCGGACGCGGCTGGCCGCCACAAAATATCTATAACCATGCGAACACATTAACCGAATTTGAACGACAAGACACGGATTATAATGAATAGTCACGGCCAAATCTTGTCTCAGGATAGGTTACTTCTTACACCTGGCAACTTGCAGGGATGATCCTCGTCCAGGCGGGCACAGTCCGGGCACAAAAAAGGCACAATTACCCGCATGACAAAAAAGAAGGGGCAGGCAGTAAACGCCTAACCCCTTGCTATCTTTGTTATTTATTTATGGTGCCTGGGGCGGGGATCGAACCCGCACAGCCTCAAGGACCGAGGGATTTTAAGTCCCTTGCGTCTACCAGTTCCGCCACCCAGGCAATTAGTTATACCCTTTATATCTCGAATATTTACAAAGCACTTTTGATGTATTGGTTCATTGGATGGCACGGTCGGAGCTTTGGTGCCGGCCAATGTTCGGTTGTCTCCATCCGGGCCAATTATGGGTGGTACCCTAATGTTTTTTTTCATCTTTGGCAAGATCTTTGTTTTTCGTGTCGATTGAGCCATTCCCTTATCATCCACGGTAAATTTTATGGGTGGCGTCAGCATTCTCGAGGACATCACCGAGCGTCGCCGGGCGCTGGAGGAACTGCGGCAAAGCGAGGAGCGCTTCCGGCTCTTCGCCGAGCTTGCGCCGGTGGGTATCGTCATCGCCGACCGGGAGGAGAACGCCCTCTACGTCAGCAAGAAATTCGTGGATCTTACCGGATACACACGAGAATCCATACCTTCAGTCCGGGAATGGGAGGAGCTCGCCTATCCCGATGCCAAGCTGCGGGAACAGGTCCGCCGACACTGGGAGGAAACGGCGGCGGCGGCACGGCAGACCCGCTCCGAGATCAGGCCCCTGGAATTCCCCGTCCATTGCCGGGATGGCATCGTCTGTCAGATGGAATTCCGCATTGCCTCCGATGGCGAACTCCATTTTATAATCATTGCTGATGTAACGGAACGCAAACAGGCGGAAGCGGAGATACGGCAGCTCAACGAGATGTTGGAGCAACGGGTGCAAAAACGCACTTCCCAACTGGAAGCCGCCAATCAGGAACTGGAGGCCTTCAGCTACTCGGTCTCTCACGACCTGCGGGCGCCGCTGCGGTCCATCGATGGTTTCAGTCTGGCATTGCTGGAGGATTACAGCGGGCAACTCGACGCCACTGCCAGTCACTATTTGAACCGCATCCGCACCGGGGCGCAGATCATGGGGATGCTCATCGACGATCTGCTGAAACTTTCCCGGGTCGCCCGGATGGAACTGCAATTCGAATGGGTGGAACTGAGTCTTATGGTCCAGGATATCATGGATAAATCCCTGGACAGGGGATCGCCCGATCGCCTCGAATTAATCGTCGCGCCGGGGATAAAGGCCCGTGGCGACAACAATCTCCTGCGGATCGCGTTGATGAACCTCCTGAACAACGCCTGGAAATTCGCCGCCGGACGGGAAGCCCCCCGGATCGAATTCGACGCCGTGGATATGGACGATGAAAAGGTTTATTTTATCCGGGACAACGGGGTGGGTTTCGACATGAAATACGCCGGGAAACTCTTCGGAGCCTTTCAACGCCTCCACGGCTCGGAGGAGTTTCCCGGCACCGGCGTCGGACTGGCGACGGTTAAACGGATCATCAGCCGCCACGGCGGACGGGTATGGGCGGAGGGCAAGGTTGGAGCGGGTGCAACCTTATATTTTACCCTCCCCTGAACATCGGCGGGAAAGGAAACGGCAATGGAAGAAAAGATCATCCTCCTGGTGGAGGATAATCCGGATGATGTGGTCCTGACGCTGCGCGCCCTGAAGAAGAACAACATCCTCAATGAAATCTTCGTCGCCAAAGACGGGGTGGAGGCCATGGATTATCTCTTCGGCCGGAGGGCGCCAGACGGAAGCCGGCTCTCCATCCTGCCCGTGCTTGTCCTTCTGGACCTGAAGATGCCCCGGATGGACGGCCTGGAAGTACTGAGAAACATTCGCCGTGATGAGCGGACCCGGTTGATTCCCGTGGTGATTCTCACTTCCTCACTGGAAGAGCAGGACCTCGTAAACAGTTATGATCTCGGGGCCAACAGTTACGTCCGGAAGCCCGTGGACTTCAATCAGTTCAGCGAGGCGGTGCGGCAGTTGGGTCTATACTGGCTATTGTGGAACGAACCGCCACCCCGGCAGCGGGCGGATGAAGCTTCCGAAAGATAACCGGCAACGGGCCATTCCTTATCCTTGACATTTCCCTTCGTGGTCCCTAAATTGCTTGCAGGTTCGGGGCGCCGGAAATGCGGCCTCGGACCTGCCGGCAGACGCCGGGACTAAAGTTTATGAAGGAGCGTCACGATGCCCATCTATGAATTCAAGTGCAAGAAATGCGGAGAGGAATTCGAGCAGATACTCTTCGCTTCCGACCGGGAGGAGGCGGTTGCCTGCCCGGTCTGCAAATCAAAACAGACCCGGAAACTGATGTCCGCCTTTGCCGGCGGCAAGTCCGGGTGCGGTTCCTGCTCCGCCACTTCCTGCGCCCCCTCCTGAGGCCATTGAGCCTCCATGACGGTCCGTCATGGCTTTTTTTCATTGCGAAATCCGGGCGAATCCATTATAAGGGGCCGGCTTTCCATAAAGAAACATGAAAGGAGTTCGGCAGCATGAATATTCTCATTTTTGGACCCAACGGCAGCGGCAAAGGCACCCAGGGGGCGATTGTCCAGAAGAAGTTCGGCGTACCCCATATCGAGACGGGCGTAATCTTCAGAGACAACATCAAAAAAGGCACGGAACTTGGCAAAAAAGCGAAGGATTATATCGATCGCGGTGAACTAGTCCCCGATGAGATCACCGTCCCCATGATCCTCAATCGCCTGAAAGAGGCGGATTGCGCCAAGGGATGGCTCCTCGACGGCTTCCCCCGCAATCTCGTTCAGGCGGAGGCCCTCTGGAACGCCCTGGTCAAGGAAAACATGAAGCTCGATTACGTCATCGAGATCATCCTGGACCGCCAGACCTCCAAGAACCGCATCATGGGCCGTCGCCTCTGCGCTACCGACAACAATCACCCGAACAACATCTTCATTGACGCCATCAAACCGGCGGAGAAAGACGGCAAGCCGGTCTGCCGGGTCTGCGGCTGCGAGACCCTCACCGCCCGGGCGGACGATCAGGACGAGGCCGCCATCGACAAGCGGCACAACATCTACTACGACACCAAAACCGGAACCCTGGCCGGCGTCAACTACTTTAAGGAGCGGGTCAAGGTCATCGAGGTCAGTGGCGTCCCCGGGGTGAAGGAAGTATCCGAAGACCTCCTCAAGAAGCTGGGATAATCTCCGGAGATCGAAGGCCGCCGGAAGGGACCGACTCCTGCCGGCAGGGCAAATCGACTCCATGCCGGCACCGGGCGCGACGCAATGCATGGACATCAATGACAGCGGCCGGCAGTGGGGATGGATGGACATAGAAAAAAATCCACGGCCGGGTCAAACTGTCCATGACCCCCTCGCCTGGATCGAAAGCTGCCGGTCCGGCGGACCTTTGCCGATGCGCTTATCATTAGCCCTCCTTCCGGATCGGGGAGGGCTCTTTTTTTGGCGGCAAGGGGCATGTTCATTCACTGTGATCCGCCGCCCCGTCATCACTGTTATTGAAATGATTTTTGACCATAAACGGCCGACAGGGTAAACATGAATCATATCCGAAATTTCAGCATCATCGCCCACATCGATCACGGGAAATCGACCCTGGCCGACCGTCTGATCCAGTACACCGGCGTCTGCGACGACCGGAACTTTCAGGATCAGATTCTGGACAATATGGACATCGAGCGGGAACGGGGGATCACCATTAAGAGCCAGGCGGTCGCCCTGCCCTACCGGGGACGGGACGGCCGGGACTACACCCTCAACCTCCTCGACACCCCCGGCCACGTGGATTTCAGCTATGAGGTCTCCCGGTCCCTTGCCTCCTGCGAGGGTGTTCTCCTCCTCATCGACGCCGCCCAGGGGGTTCAGGCCCAGACCCTGGCCAATCTCTACCTGGCCATGGAACACAGCCTGGAGGTGATCCCGGTGATCAACAAGATCGACCTGGCGGCGGCGGACGTAGAGCGGGTCCGGGAGCAGATCGACGGTGAACTGGGTCTCGACGCCGACGCCGCCCTCCTGTGCTCCGCCAAGAACGGCATCGGCATCGAGGAGATCCTGGAAGCCATCGTCGCCCAGATTCCCCCGCCCCAGGGGGATCCCGCCGCGCCGCTTACGGCCCTCATCTTCGACGCCCAGTACGATCCCTTCCGGGGGGCCGTCGTTCACTGCCGCGTCTTCGACGGCGCAGTCCGGGCCGGAGACATCATCCGCTTCCTCTCTACGGATGCCGCCTACAAGGTGGAGGAGGTTGGCCATTTCCTTTTGACCCGGCAGAAACGGGAACTCCTTGCCGCCGGGGAGGTGGGCTACATCATCGCTGGGATCAAGACCATCGCCGACGTCCATACCGGCGACACCGTGACGCTGGCGGACCGTCCCTGCGCCGGGCCGCTGCCGGGCTTCAAGGACGTCAAGCCGGTGGTTTTCGCCTCCATCTACCCCATCGCCTCGGACGATTACGAGGAACTTACTGTGGCCCTGGAAAAATTCAAACTCAACGACGCCTCCTTCATCTATGAAAAGGATTCCTCCGTCGCTCTGGGGCAGGGATTCCGGTGCGGGTTTCTGGGGCTCCTCCATCTCGACATCGTCCAGGAGCGCCTGGAGCGGGATTTCGACCAGTCCATCATCCTGTCCGTCCCCAGCGTCCGGTACCGCTTCACCCTGAAGGACGGCGCCCTGTTGGAGGTGGACAATCCCGCCCATTATCCCCCCCAGTTATCCATCGCCAAGGGGGAGGAACCCTTCATCCGGGCGTCCATGATGCTGCCGGAACGCTATCTGGGCGCGGTGATCAAACTGTGTCAGGAGAAGCGGGGCGTAAATTCCACCCTCCACTATCCCGGGCCGGGACGGGTGGAACTGATCTACGAGATGCCCCTTTCCGAAGTGATCTACGACTTTTACGACCGCTTCAAGACGGTCACCCAGGGTTACGGCTCCTTCGATTACGAACTCATCGACTACCGGGACAGCAACCTGGTCCTCCTCGACATCCTCGTCAACGGCGCGAAGGTGGATGCCCTCTCCCAGATCGTCCACCGGGACCGGGCCAGGGCCTGGGGGCTCCAGGCCTGCGAACGCCTGGAGGAGGAGATCCCCCGCCAGATGTTCAAGATCGCCATCCAGGCCGCCATCGGCGGAGAGATCATCGCCCGGACCACCATCTCCCCCTTCCGTAAGGACGTGACGGCCAAATGCTATGGGGGCGACATCTCCCGGAAGCGAAAGCTCCTGGAAAAGCAGAAGAAGGGAAAGAAACGGATGAAGATGATCGGCAACGTCAGCATCCCCCAGAGCGCCTTCCTGGCCGTCCTGAAATCCGACACGGATTAGCGTCTCCGCCGCAACCGCGGGGCGTTGCTTTCATCTGAAAGCGTGCTCTTATATGCCCGATTATATGGACTAATTACATTTTTCCCCTTCCAGGGGAGGATTGTGATGGGGATGGGTCTTTCATTGTCGCACAACTCCACACATAGCGCCATACTGAACAGTTTGTATGGAATCGTCCGGCTTGACCGGACGATCCAGTGTTTTATGGATTCCCTGATCAAGCCGGAGAATGACTGCGTGGGTCCGCGCCACATTTTATGAACATTAAGCTTCGCTTTCATTTCCCTTTGTGACGGAATGCCGTCACGAGTGTTTCCTCCCTCGTAGCGACGGAACACCGTCATGGACGTGTCAAATTAGCCGATGAACACACCAGCGGGCCTTTATATCCACATCCCCTTCTGCAAGTCCAAATGCCCCTATTGCCACTTCTATTCCACTGTGCCCTGGGGAGTTGAGGGAGACGCGGATACAGGCACCGCCATAGCAAAGCCGATTGAGGAATCCGTGGATGGCCCGACTAAGGCAGCGGCGGTGGGCGTGGCGGTGGCTGATGCCAAGGCGCATCCCGGAGCGGCCGCCCGGGCCGGAACGGATAAAGCAGACACGGCGGTGGGCGTGGCCCGGTTCATCGACGCCCTGGAGAGGGAGATGCGGGGCTACCGCCATCTCTTCGCCGCCTTCGACACGATCTATATCGGTGGGGGCACCCCTTCCCTGCTGACAATCGCCGATTTAGACCGGATCCTGGCGGCCGCCCGCCGTCATTTCACCGTCGCCGGGGACGCGGAGACAACCGTGGAGGTCAATCCCGCCGATGGCGACGCCGCTTGGTTTTCCGATCTCCGCGCCCTGGGGGTGACCCGGGTCCACCTGGGCGCCCAGTCCTTTTCCCCGGCGGCGCTGCAATTCCTGGGACGGCGGCACACCGTCCGGGACGTCTATGAGGCGGCGGCTCGGATCAGGGGGGCCGGTTTCGACAATTTCGGCCTCGATCTCATCTGGGGTCTCCCGGGACAGACCATCGCCGAATGGCGCCGCGACCTGGCCGCCGCCCTGTCCCTGGCGCCGGCCCACCTTTCCGCCTATCAACTCTCCGCCGAGCCGGGAACCCCCCTGCGGCGGCGCCTCCGCCGGGGCGAGTTCGCTCTGCCCGACGAGGAGGCGGCGCGGGAATTCTTCCTCGCCACGGACGAATTTCTTCGCCACGCCGGCTTTCTCCACTACGAGATATCGAGCTACGCCCGGCATCCCGAGACCGTCTCCCGCCACAACGGGAAATACTGGCGTCATATCGCCTATCTGGGACTGGGGCCGTCCGCCCACTCCTTCCAGGACGGCCGGCGCTGGTGGAACCGCCGGAACCTGGACGAATACCTCACCATCCTGGAGGCCGGCGGGCTGCCCGTGGCAGCTTCGGAAACCCTGGGGCATGACGAGCTGCGCCTCGAAACCCTCTTCCTGGGCCTCCGGACGGCGGCAGGCATCGACTTGAATGCCTTTCGCCGCCGCTTTGGCGAGGAACTCCGGGAAACCCGCCAAGGGCTGCTGGCCGCGCTGATTACCGATACCCTGCTCGCCCTCGATGGCGACCGCCTGAGGCCCACCCCCCGGGGCATGGCCGTCGCCGACGGCCTCTCCGTCCTGCTCTGACGGACGAATATCCAAAGATTTTCAGAGTGGGCCCATTGCACGACTCGGCAAACTGGTCGCAAAAATGAAAAACAAACATTATAGGCTTGTTCCGGACAGAACATATTTGCCCTGCGCTTCCAAATCGATCCCATATTATAGTTGCGCCGGCGCGCCCGCTGGGATATGGTTTGTCAGGAGAAGTCGTCATGCCACCGTTTTTAAAATCCATTCGCTTTCAGTTGCTGCTGCTCGTGGTCATCTCGGTCCTGCCGGCCCTCGTCATAGTAGTCTTCACCGGCATCGACCGCCGCGCCGAAAACATCGCGGAGGTCCGGCGGAATCTCGATAACGCCATCTACGGCCTCGCCCGGGACCATGAAGACAGTATGGCGAGCACCAGTCAGTTTCTCATCACCCTCGCCATGCTTCCCCAGGTCCAGAACCGACGGACGGACGAAAGCAATCGTCTCTTCAAATCCCTTCTCAAGGAAAATCCCTCCTACGCCAACATCTTCGCCGCCGACGCCCGCGGCAAGGTCTTTGCCAGCGCCCAGCCTTTCAAGCCCTTCCTCATCGACGACCGGACATTCTTCCAGGATGTTATGCGCACCGGCGAATTCACTATCGGCGAATACCGGCGGGGGATCAGATCGAGTCGTCAGGTCCTGCCCTGCGCCTACCCGATTCGCGACGCCCAGGATAAAATCACCGGCGTAGTCGTGGTCGGGATCGATCTTTCCCGGTATGGAGAAATGCTGGAAATGGACAGAATGCCGGCCGGCGCGGTGCTGTCCCTGACCGACCGCCAGGGGACGAGGCTCTACCGCAAGCCCGATCCTCAAGTCAGCACCGGCGCCCCGGATCTCCCGAAAATGATGGCGGCGATGTCCCAGGGGCCTCCCCGGGGCGCCTTTACCAGCCGCGGCATGGACGGCGTCCGGCATATTTACGCCTATGAACGGTTCCATCTCCGGCCGGAAGAACCGGCCTATCTCTATATGCGCATGGGGGTCCCGGAGGACTACGTCCTGAACAAGGCCAACCGGGATTTGCTGTTCAATCTCGTCCTACTCAGCATCGCCTTTCTGGCGGCCCTGCTCTCCTCCTGGTTCATCGGCCGGACGATCATCGCCCAGCGCCTGGAGCGTCTGACGGCGACCGCGGAAAAACTGGGCGGCGGCGACCTTGCCGTCCGGACGGGGCTTCTCTACCGGGAAGACGAGCTGGGCCGTCTGGCCCGGTCATTCGATCACATGGCGGCGGATCTGGAAGCGGGAGAAGCGGCGCAACGCCATATCGCGGAAACCTTGCGGGTGAGCGAAGAGCGATACCGCACTATCCTGGATGAAATCGAAGACGGCTATCAGGAAGTGGACCTGGAGGGCAACTTTACCTTCGTGAACGCCTCCTTCTGCCGGATATTAGGGTATGAAGAAAAGGAGCTCCTCGGCAGGAATTTCCGGGACTTTACCGCCAGCGAAGAACAGTCGGAGCGGGTCTATGAGCTTTACAAACAGATGTTCAGAACCGGCCTCCCCATCAAACGGTCGGAATGGGACATCCTGACCAAAGAAGGGGCCCGGCGGACTGTGGAGTTCTTTGCGTCCCTGTTGAGAAATGAAGCCGGACACCGGACCGGTTTCCGGGGCATCGTCAGGGACGTGACGGATCGCCGTCTGGCGGAGGAGCAGTACCGCACCATCGCCGACAGCTCCCAAACCGGCTTCTTCATCATTCAGGGGGGGCGGATATGCTATGCAAACCCCCACATCCCCTGCTACTCGGGATATACGGAAGACGAACTCATCGGAACGAAGATACTGAGCTTCGTCCATCCCGAAGACCGGGAACAGGTAAAAACCTATGCCCGCGAGATGTTGGCGGGGCAGCGGACGCAGCCCTACGAATATCGCATTATCGCCAAATCGGGGGAGGTCAAGTGGCTCCTGGAAACGGTAACCTCCATCACCTATCGGGGCCGGCAGGCGGTTTTGGGCAACACCATGGAGATCACCGACAAAAAAGAGGCCGAGGCGGCGCTGAACCGGACCCTGTCCCGGCTCCACCGGGCCACCTCCTCCATTATCGAGGTAATCGTCATGGCCGTGGAATCCCGCGACCCTTATACGGCCGGCCATCAGAAACGGGTTTCCGCGCTGGCCGGGGCAATTGCCCGGGAGATGGGATATCCCCCGGAGGACTGCGAGGCCATTCGCATGGCCGGGTCTATCCATGATTTGGGAAAGATTTCCATCCCGGCGGAGATCCTCAGCATGCCACGGAGGCTCACGGATCTGGAGTATAACCTGATAAAAACCCATGCCGAAAAGGGTTATCAAATCCTTAAGGACATCGATTTCGATCGGCCGATTGCGGATATTGTCCGCCAGCACCATGAACGCATGGATGGATCGGGGTACCCCCGGGGATTGAAGGGGGAGGAGATATTGATGGAAGCCCGGATCATGGCCGTAGCGGATACCGTCGAGGCCATGGGCACCCATCGGCCTTACCGACCCTCGCTGGGCATCGAAGCGGCGCTGGCCGCCATCGAGGCGGAACGGGGAAGACAGTATGACCGCCAGGTGGTGGACGTATGCCTGCGCCTCTTCCGGGAGCAGAATTACTCCCTTGCCCAGATGTGAACGGGAACTGCCCGGGGGGCCGCGAAGAAGCCTTCCCAAGGGTCAAAATTCGCAAGGCGCAACTTTTTGATACTCGGTGGTTCTGCCAATAATATCAGATACTTTACTGATGCCGGAGCTCCGGCATACCCTTTTGACAACTTTTTCTCTCTTCGTCGGATGCCCCGTTGACAACTTGTTGTTGCCGTCTCTCGAAGCAGTCCGCCTCGGTTAGTGATCACCGGAGAGAAAACCGAGCCATTTTCCCGCCCTCGAAAGCGGAGGAACTTCCCCAGCCCTCCGCACCCCCGGCGCCAGCCGCCGTGGGAAAGCGCCGCAACTTTTGGCGGTCCGGTCAGTGAGTGCCGCCAAAAAGCGACATGTGAAAGGAGTGCGAAAAGAACAACTCTCTCTCAAGTATTTACCCATTCCTGACGATATATCTATCGAAAGAACGATTCATTCCGGGAGGTGGGTTATGGCGACGAAAGTTGGATATTATCGGCGGAACTCTTTCATGCCCCGGGTCGAGCCCTGGCAGCTTGCAGAACCGGAATCGAAACGGATGAGTGTCGCGGAAAACATCATGTATCTGGTCCTGGAAACGGACTGGGACAGGGAGCTGATCGGACGGCAAAAGATAATCGACGGGTTGTGCAAGGGGATAGCCGGTTTAGCGGGGCTCTACTTTCTGCCGATCGTTCTGAATATCTTCTGGCGATAGTTGTACTCGACGCCGGGGCCGGCGGCGCCATGACCCGGCCCCGCCTCCCTTCACCTCCGGGAAGGCGCAAGCAAAGCTACGTCAAAATAATGTCACGCCTTCATCCGCTCATAATGCTGAAGGACCTGGGCAACATACGATCTTGTTTCAGCGGGCATGCGGTCCGGCTTCTTCTCCAGATTGCCCATCCCCCAGTTATAGGCGGCGAGGGTCTTCTCTAAATTCCCCCCATATCGGTTCAAGAGCATCTTCAGATAACGGGTTCCCCCCATAATGTTTTCCTCGGGATCGTAGGGCCGGGCAACCCCCAGATCGCTTGCCGTGGCGGGCATGAGCTGCATGAGCCCCATCGCTCCCTTGGGGGAGGTCGCCGCCGCGTTACCGGCGCTCTCCACCTTGATGACGCTGCGGATCAGGGAGGGATCCACCTCGAAGCGCTGGGCGGCCCGGGCGATTATCGCCTCCAGGGCCGCCGTTCTGGTGGCGCTCGCGGCATAAGCGGCGTTGGCGGCGTCAGAAGATTCCCTGCCCTGTCGATAATTTGACGGCATATTTTCCCCTTCACCCCCGCCAGGCGGGAGCAAAGGCTGCCAGGGAAGGCGGGATGACCTGGGGGCATCCGTCTCGATGTGATCCAGCATCGTGGCGATCATCCGGTGGCGGAAATCCTGGCGGAGCAAATCCAGATTGTCCCCCGCGGAGGTCGAGGCCCCGGTCGATTCGTTTGACATCGCCATTTCGAGCAGCTTCGCAAAGCGGGAATCTCCGCTGGCGGACCTGCTTTCCGCCTGTCGCGGCCCCGCCTCGTCAAGGCGGGACCGGGCCAGCGCGGCATACCGGTCGATGAGATTTACAACCGCCATCATGGACTCTCCCCAAAGATAATTACAGCCTGTCCTGTAATTTACAAGTACCATGCCAGACGACATACACCCTGCTCAATATGGCGCCATGCATAAAACTGGGCGCTACCATGAAAAACCCGTCCCCGCCTTAATCCTCTCCTGGAAGGGGAGGAAATGTAATCAGGCTATGTAATCGGGCATATGGGAGCGTATTTTAGAGACCATACGGGAGGAATTGAGGCGCCTTTTTGAAAGGCAAAGGTGTGCTTATTGGCGGGGTCGTTTCAGAGGAAGGGGGGTGGCGATGTCAGATAATTCGGAGAAAGCAATCTACGATCTCGCCGTCGAATTGGGCGCCCCGGTTCTGGACGAGCTGTTCGATCGCCCACTCCCGGCTCTGGGCATGCCGATACGGACGGTCGTTCATGATGGCGTCGTAGGTGTCCGCCACGGCGATGATCCGGGCCCCCAAGGGTATTTCCTCCCCCTTCAGGCCCAGGGGGTATCCCTTGCCGTCCCAGCGTTCATGATGGTGGCGGATCGTGCTGCGTTCATAATCAAAAAGGGCGATAGAATGGAGAATTTGCTCCCCGATATCGGCGTGGGTCTTAATGATCTCATATTCGGTGTTGGTCAGTTTGCCATTTTTCAGAAGCACATCGTCAGGAATGGCGATCTTTCCGACGTCATGCAGGGCCGCCGCAATCTTCAGGGACTCGATCTCCGAATGGGAAAGACCCATGCAGGTGGCGATTTGGACGGCATGGGCGGTGACGCGACTGCTGTGTTCCTCCGTGTAGTGATCCCGGAGCTGGATGGAGGCGACAAGGGATTTGAAGGTATCCAGAACATTGACATAAAGGCTCTCGTAGAGAACCTTGTTTTCCAGATTCAGGGAGGCCCGCTTGGTGAGACTGGTGAGGTAATACAGATCTTTGCTCGTAAAAACGCCGCGGTTTTTCTTCTTCCGGATACAGAGTGCGCCAAACGCCTTCCCCCTGATCAAAAGGGGAGTGCAGATAAGGGAGGGGGAAATATCCGGGTGATCCTCGGAATGGATCATGAGGGCCGCGTTCTTTTCTATCACCTGGCGCAGAAACGGGAGCACCGACTCATCGCTTTCTTCGCCACAGAGTCGATCCCCGTAACATTTAGAAACGCTTTTATGGAATTCCCCTGTTTCCTCGTCATGGATCATGATCAGGCAGGCGTCCCCCTCAACCACCCGAAGCGCCAAATCCGCCACCTTATTGAATAGCTGCTCGTTTTCCCCCTCCAGGTTTTCCAGGGAATCGTAAATATAGCTCTTTACGGAAAGGTCATGGGTCTGCTCCAAGGCCTTGCCGCTCTGGCCGACGGCGGCGTCCGCTTTCCCGCTGGTGAACGATTGTTCCCGGAGGTATATCTGCACTTTATAGAGCAAGTCGCTGAGATTGAATGGCTTTTTGATGAAATCCACGGCGCCGCTTTTCATGGCGGACACTGTGAGGTCCGTGGCAGGCTGACCGGTAATCATGATTACCGCCGTATCCGGATGGTCCTCCTTCAGATGCCGGAGAAGGTCCATGCCGTCCATGCAGGGCATCATGACGTCGCTGATCACCAGGTGGTGGAGTTCTTCTTTCATGATGGCCAGGGCGTCCCGACCGTTTTCCGCCTCGCGAACCGACTGATAGCCAGATTGATGCAGGGCTTCGACGATCATCTGACGGGTTGAGCTGTAATCGTCCACGACCAGGATCTTTTTATTGTACGTATTGTCGTGATTTATGGACAGGGCCTGAACCATGATCGACCATTCATTTCCAGGAGGCGTCTTTCTTGATAACGTCGAGGAGGCTGTAGGAGATCTTTGAAAACGCCTGCGACTTATCCGCCTGATTCCCGGAGAGGGTCACGACGTCGGCATATCGGTCCCCCACTGGCGATCCTCCCTGGATTTCCGGTCGATGGCGCGTCTTGAACTGCTTGGTGTAGGCCTTTAGCACGCTGTCCACCTGATGGGCTGATATGGTCATGCTACACTTCCTCCCTGAAGTGCTGAATATATTGATTCGTCTCTTTCATCGGCAGATAGCTTGAAAAACTTGAGTCCTTTTTTCGGGGTAAAGACATTTTTTTTTGGCACGATATATGTATTTAAAAAACGAATTGGAATATCTTCATAAACCGCTCCTTAAACGATAGAGGTGAAGCTCCGATGTCCCAGACCATCAAAAGGGAAAATATCGCCATCATCTTAAGGAAACTCGATGAATGTCGTCTGCATCTGAAAAAGGAGAACGTTTTTTCCTGCCTCCTTTGTTTCAAGGGGGCCTTGCAGATGACCTTGAAGACCCGGATGCTCCCCGGCGACGAAAGAGAAACCATGAAGTCGATCAACGAATTTCAGCAGAATCTCTCTTCGTCCCGGGCCTTCGTCGCCTTTTGCGGCCCCGTGTCCTTTCACGACGACGCGGTGAAGACAAACCTAGATTTTGTCGAACAGCTCATCCAGATCAACGAAGAAGAACTGCGGCAAAAGGTGGCGCCGGAAGAGAAAGAAGTCGGCTACGAAGAGTCCAAAACAGCGGCGGCGGCGGACCTGGAGGCGGCATTAACGGGCCGGGAGGCGACGGAGGAGAAACGGACCGACGGAGATCGCCATCGGGAAGACCTGGTCAGAAAGGCCGGCCGGCTCCTCGATCAAGGGGAATACGGCATGGCCAAAGAACTTCTTGGTGACGATGAGGAATCCACATCCATGCTGCTCCAGATCGCCAACAATCTCGGCATCCAGTATCGCAAAGCCGGAAATTTCGACCGCGCCGTTGCGGAATTCCGCAAGGCCCTATCCCTTTATCCCGACGATGAGGGCCTCTATTACAATATCGCCCGGGTATATGTGGAAAAAAAGGAATGGACGGCCGCGGAGGAGGCGATCAAGGAAGGCCTCGCCATAAATCCTGAGTTTCAGGAAGGGAAGAATCTTTTGAAGTATATCAGATCCAATGCGCGGGATTGATCCCGCGGAAGATGCGTGCCTGTTCCTTGGGAGCATAATGGATAAAATTAACCTGCCCGGCGCGAACGGATCGGGACTCCACGAATAAAATGCTTATCGTCAACGCCGTCGCCATGTTGACCAGAAAATCCGGAGACTATATCTACCGGGTGGAACAGCCGTCCTTCGCCATGGGGAACTCCGGAAAAGCTACCGTCATAACGGCAAGTACCATTTCCCCTTGGTTTGAACAGCTCTGCCTGTCCACGGACATCCTCATCCTCCACCTCCTGAGCGAGCATGATCTGCTGCCGATCCTCATCGAAAGGAAGCGCCGCGGTCTGCCTGTGATCTATGAGCTCTCCGACAATATCATCGCTCCGCATGAAGGAGTGGGCATCAAGGGATGGTTCTCCGATCCGGTGAACCTTGCCCTGTCCTTCCAGTACCTCCGCATGGCGGATGCCGTTCAGGTAACCGGACCGGGACTGGCGGGACGTTTCAACTTCCTCAATCCCCGGACAATCATCTTCGCCAACCAGATTGAGAACATGGGCAGCCTTGCCCGGCCGGACAACGGACGGATCACCATCGGGTGGGCCGGCTCTTCCGGACACCTCCGGGACGTGGAAGGCATCATCGGCATCGTCGCTAAGGTGATGCAGCGTCATCCCCACGTCGATTTCGCCCTCATGGCCGATGAAGGAATCTACCGCCTTTGGGCTGCCGCCTTACCCGCCGGCCGCATTCACTACACACCACCGGGAACGCTGGCTGCCTATCTCGATTTTCTGCAAACAATCGATATCGGTCTGGCGCCCTTACTGGACAACCCCTACAATCATTGCCGCTCGGACGTGAAATTTCTGGAGTATGCCTCTCGGGGCGTGGTTCCGGTCTTGAGCCGCATCACCCCCTATCAGGATTCCGTACAACCGGGAGAAACCGGTTTCCTCTATGACTCTCCTCAGGAACTCGGCGAAGTGCTGACGCGGCTCATTGCCGACGCCGGTTTGCGCGACCGGGTTCGCAAGGCCGCCTACACCTATGTCAATGAGCATCGCCGTGAGGATCGACACGCCGACGAGCGATTGTCATTCTATGAAACCCTCCTTGGCAAAAATGCCGCCCCCGGGGATATGCCGCCAAATTTGCCTTTGCGGCGCCGGGGAAACAAAACGGTCGGCCTTGAATTGACCCCCTCCCGGGCGGAGACGCTCCTTTTAGAGGGAATCTTAAAAGAATCAAAAGGATTTCAAGATGATGCCCGTAAGGTATATCGGCAGGCCGCCGCGGAAGACCCCGGCTATTATCTGCCCTGGTTCTGGCTCGGTTATTCATCCCTGCGCCATGGGCACACCGATGCCCGTCAATGGCTTGACGAGGCCATCAAACGCAATCCCAATGCCCTGCGGGCGCGCCTCCTGAAGGCCAAATGCCGGGAGGAGCGGGAACCGGCGCGGGCCATCGAAGAACTTCTCGCCATGATAAACCGATGGCCGGAATACACCCCTGCGGCACAGGCAATGGGAGAACTCCTGGAAAAACATGGCGTTTACGACGAGGCATTGCACTGGTACAACCACGCCCTAAAGATCAATCCGTTTTGCGGTCCCGCGGCCCTAGGCATGGGCCGCATTTATGCAAGCCAGGGCGATGATCACCAGGCCGGGCAAGGCTTCGGCGTCGCCGCCGACCTTGCTCCCCCCTGGGCGGAAGCTCAGTATTCCATGGCCTGCTGGTGCCTTTCTCAAAACAATCTGAATACGGCGGCGGAATACTGTCGCCGGACGATCCTCGCCGACGCCGCTCATCCCCGGATCGGCGCCGTTATTGCGGAAATTGAGAAGCGGCGTATGTTCATGCGTGAATAATCAGGCATGTAACTTGCAACTCGTAATTTGCGTCATTGGTCCATATTTTTAAAATGCGGGTTCCTGTGCATGGCATATGCCCAGGCGGGAACAATTGACGTAAGCGGAAGAAAACATATGACGACCACAGAAGCGATCATGGGACGGGCCGAAGCGCTCTATGCCGACGGCAGGCGCGACGAGGCAAAAGAGTGTTTATTAACGGTTCTGGGCGCAGAGCCAAGCCACAAGGAGGCTCTGAACAATCTGGGGGTGATCCACTATGAGGAAGGGGATGCCAGGAAAGCGACGGACTTTTTTCTCAAGGCCCTGACGGCGGATCCCTATTTCCGGGACGCGCTGCTTAATCTTGCTTACGCGCTCCGTTCCATCGGACAACTTCCGGCGATTGCCACGCTCATAAAAAAACAGGTGGCGAAAGACCCCCGGGACAGGGAACTACGGGGCATCCTTGACGAAATGTATTCCCTTTCCCGCCAGGAGACGGAGGCAGACAAGCAGTTTTTCCGGGAGGCGGGAGAATCATTTTTCGTCCTCTCCACCGGAAACTGCGGTACGGCCACCCTGGCGGAAGCCCTCCGCACGGCGACGAATGCCCGGATTCACCACCATCCGGACAATGTCCTCGAAGAGAATCTCCCAGCCTGCTATCAGGGCCAGGAAGACCGGCGCAAGGTATTCTACACAAGCCGTCGCAAGCTCATGGAGGCTGCCTGGCGCGAGGGATCGATCTACGGAGAGACCACCCCGGCGACGGCCTATTTCTGGGATCTCCTCGCCCGGGATCTTCCCCGAGCCAAGTTTGTCGTGCTGGTCAGAAATCCCCTGTCTTTTGTTTGTTCTTCCCTGCAGCGCAACTTCTATCAGGGACATCGGGGCGACAAACTACGTCTGCATCCTTCTCCGGAAGACCGGAATTACCCGGAATGGAAAGAACTTTCGCAGGCGGAAAAGATCTGCCGGTTGTGGACGGATACTTATCTGGGCATTCTCCGGGGGCGGGAAGCCGTTGACCCCGGCAGAGCGATGATCCTGCATCTGGAAGACCTCGCCGCCGACACAAAGGCCGTCAAAGACCTCTTCGGCTTCTTAGGACTCACGGGATTCCAGGCCGATGTGATTGCCCCGATTCTGCAAACAAGGCTCAATGCCGTCGCTTACGGGCGATTCCCCGGGATCGCCGATTGGTCCGGAGACATGCGCCACCGGGTGATCAGTATTTGCGGTCCGGCGGCCAAAGAATTGGGCTGCCGGCCGGAGGAAATATACGACCCGCTTGCAGACGGGCCTGCCGCCAACCAGATCTCAACGCCGATACCGACATATCCGGCCGTGAAGCGCCTACCCCGGGTGACCATCGGCCTGCTGCTTTACAGCGGCGGCGCCATGCTGTCCCAGTCCCTGGAATCCATTCTGAGCCAGGATTGCGGTGATTTTGAACTGATCGTCTCCGACCATGGGAGCGATCCTTTTGTGGAGGAGGTGGGCCGGCACTACGAACGTCTCGACCGGCGCATAAGATATATGAACAGCGGAGACCAGCAGAAATATCTGGGCATCAACAACTTCGCCCGGATGATCGAGTTGTCCGAATCCCCCTACTTCATGTGGGCCTCCTATGACGACCGCATAGAAAAAGGGTTTGTGCGCCGCTGCCTGGAAACAATTGAAAAGGATGACGCAATAGCCCTTGTTTATCCCCGCTCTCAGGTTTACAATGAACAGGGAGACCTCATCGGTCCCGGCAACGATGCCTTGAAAGCCGACGGAGACGATCCCGGTGACCGCTTTTTACATGTCATCTGGGAACTCAATATGTGCAATGCCTTCTACGGTCTCTTCCGCAGGCAAATGATGAGAAAAACCAGATCTTTGCGCATGAATGCCTATGCCCACGACAATCTGTTTCTGGCCGAGATCGCACTGCTGGGCAGGATCGTTCAGATCGAAGATGTCTTGTTTATCCGTCATCTTACAAGAAATTACGATTTGAGCCTTGCCGAGCACCATGCCGATGTCATCGACGCCCTGGATCCCTCCTATCTCGAAGCCGGCATCACCCTGCCCTTCTGCCGCCTGACCTACGCCCACTGCGAATTGATCAACCACTCCCGCCTTCCCATGGACCGGAAAGAGTTTTTCACCGCCGAGATCCGCCGCTGTTTCCGCCATCGCTGGGCCGGTCAATTGGAATACGAACTGAGTCGCCTGATTCAGCTCATTAAAAATCAAGTTTTTTACCTAACCTGGGACGGAAGGACTTATCAGCCCGATATGCACAGGCAATCCCATCAGCTTTTCCATTTTCACCTGACCGATTTACTCAAAACCGTTTCCGAAGCCCTGTTCATCTTTCCCGAACATGAGGATCTTCAGGAAGCATTTCACCTGTTGCTCCGGGAGCGGGGCCTCGCTCCCATTCGGTCCGCAAACCTTCCGTCACACCTTGAGGAGGCGGCAATATGAAACCCTGTCTGATCTGTTCCCGGGAAGTCGAACCTTTCATCTCCTTCGGCAGAATGCCCATTGCCAATGGCTTTTTGTCCGCCGATGATTTTCCCGGCGAGTATTATTTTGAATTGCAGGCCGGCTTCTGCGATCGCTGCAAGATGGTTCAGCTCACCGAACTTGTGGACCGCGAACGGATGTTCCATGACAATTATCCGTTCTTTTCCTCCACTTCGACACGGATGGCCATGCATTTCGAATCCTTCGCCCATGAGGTCATTTCCCGGCGCATCGGCGGCGACGATCCTTTTGTGGTGGAAATCGGCAGCAATGACGGTATTATGCTCCGGCATTTCGTCCAGTCGGGAATCCGCCATCTGGGCATCGAACCCTCGGCAAATGTGGCGGCCGCGGCGCAGGACAAAGGCATCCGAACCATCTGCCGTTTCTTCGATGCCGAGCTGGCCGAGGAAATTGTGGCCGAACACGGCCAGGCCGACGCCTTTCTCGGCGCCAACGTCATGTGCCACATCCCCTATCTGCACTCCGTGCTGGAGGGAATCGAAATCCTGCTGAAACCTTCCGGATACGTCCTCTTCGAGGACCCCTATCTGGCCGATATCATCACCAAGACAGCCTATGATCAGATCTACGACGAGCATGCCTTATATTTTTCCCTCGCCTCGGTTCAGTATCTGTTTTCCCGGCACGGAATGGAGGTCGTGGACGTCCAGCCCCAGAACGTTCATGGCGGTTCGATGCGTTACATCATCGCCCGCCGCGGCGCCCATCCGGTCACCGCGGCAGTCCGTTTTCTGGTGGAGAAGGAGCAGGCCCAGGGGCTGGACCGGCGGGAGACCTTCGCCGACTTCCGCATCCGGGTGGAAAGGTCGCGGGACGAGCTCCTCTTACTGCTCCGGCAGATCCAAAAGGAAGGGAAAGGCGTCGCCGGCTATGCGGCGACCTCCAAGAGCACCACTGTCCTCAACTACTGCGGTATAACTCCGGATCTGCTCCCCTACATCAGCGACACCACGCCTCTGAAGCAGGGCAGGTTCAGCCCCGGCATGCACATCCCCATCCGCCCCTACGAGGAGTTCAAGAATCATTTTCCCGATTATGCGCTTCTCTTCGGCTGGAACCACGCCGAGGAGATCATGGCCAAAGAAGAGGCCTTCATGGCCGGCGGCGGCAAATGGATCCTTTATGTCCCGGAGGTGTATGTCCAGTGATCCCCTGTAGCGATCCCCACGCCTCCTATCTGGCCCGCCGGGCGGAAATCGACGGCGCCGTCGCCGCCGTTCTCGCCGGCGGCCGGTATATCCTCGGCAAAGAAGTGGAAGCCCTGGAAAGGGAATTCGCCGCTTTCGTCGGCTGCCGATACGGGATTGGAGTGGGCAGCGGCACCGAGGCCATCCATATCGCCCTGCGGGCATGCGGCATCGGGATCGGTGACGAGGTCATCACCGTATCCCACACCGCCGTCGCCACCGTGGCGGCCATTGAAGCCGCCGGGGCGACGCCGGTTCTGGTGGATATCGAACCGGACTATTACACTATCGACCCGGGCAAGGTGCAAAAGGCGATTACCCCTCGGACAAAGGCCGTCATAACTGTCCACCTCTACGGTCAAACCGCCGAGATGGGGGCCATCATGGACATGGCCCAGCATAAAGGCCTCCGCGTCATCGAAGACTGCGCCCAGGCCCACGGCGCATCCTATCGAAACCGTCCGGCGGGATCGTGGGGGGACCTGGCCTGTTTCAGCTTCTATCCCACCAAGAATCTCGGCGCCTTCGGCGATGGGGGCATGGTGACCACCGGCGATGGGGAGTTGGCATCTAAGTGCCGCCTCCTCCGGGAATATGGATGGGAGGAGCGATACGTCAGCTCCCGACCGGGATTCAATTCCCGGCTGGATGAAATCCAGGCCGCCATCCTCCGCATAAAACTCTCCCGGCTGGCCTCGGACAACGTGCGGCGCCGCCGGCTCGCCGACCGTTACGACCTGCTTCTGGCCTCATCAGTCCGCACCCCGAAACGACGGCCGGATTGTTCCCATGTGTTTCACCTCTATGTGGTCCGCGCCGCCGATCGAGACGGACTGCGGGATCGCTTGCATCGCCTCGGTATCTCCACCCTTATCCACTACCCGCTCCCCGTACATCTCCAACCGGCGTACCGGGGGCGGATCGACTGCCCGGGCGGGATGGAGGAAACGGAACGGGCGGCGGTAGAAATCCTCTCCTTGCCCATGTTTCCCGAACTTACCGTGGAGCAGGTCCACCGGGTCGCGGAGGCCGTGAAGGGATTCCGGGAGACAGTGAATGATTGAAGGCGTCATTATCAAGCAACTGGTCACCCATGCCGACGAGCGCGGCTTTTTCCGGGAACTCATCAGGGTCGAGGATGATTTCTTCACCGAAGGCTTCGGCCAGTGGAGCCATTCCCTCATGTACAACGGCGTCGCCAAGGCGTGGCATATCCATGCACGACAGACAGACTGGTGGTACGTGGCCGGCGGGACTTTGAGAGCGGCCCTTCACGACGCCCGACCCACATCTCCCACTCGCGGAGAAACCATGGAATTGCTCATGGGAGACAACCAGCCGGCGGTGGTCCTGCGCATTCCCCCCGGCGTGGCCCATGGCTGCAAATGCCTCCAGGGTCCCTGCCACCTTTTTTATATAACATCCTCGCTCTACGATCCTGCCGACGAGGGCCGGATCAGGCACGATGACCCGGCAATCGGCTATGACTGGTCAAGAGGTCCGGAAATAAAATGATTTGGCAAGCCCTGACAGGGAAAAGAATATTGATCACCGGCGCCGGTGGATATATCGCCGCCAATCTTACGGCGGCGCTGGGAGATACGCCCTGCCGCATCGTGAGGATCGACAGGCCGGGGGCATACTTCCCGCCGTGCGGAGGCCGGGGTCCGGAAATCCGGGATGTGGAGATGGATCTTCGCCGCCGGGACGCCTGGGAAGAAATGATGGAAGATGTGGACATCGTATATCATTTAGCCGCCCAGACCAGCGTCTATGCGGCGGAACAGGATCCGGAAGCCGATCTCGGGATAAATGTGCTTCCCCTCCTCCGCCTGTTGGCCATCTGCCGTAAGGAAGGTTCGCACCCGGCCATAGTCTTTGCCGGCACCGCAACCGAGGCGGGATTGACCGAGACGCTGCCGGTAAATGAAGATCATCCCGACCGGCCCATCACGATTTACGATTTTCATAAGCTTGCCGTCGAGCGATATCTTTTGCATTATACCACGGGTAAATATGTCCGCGGTACGGTATTGAGGCTGGCCAATGTTTACGGTCCCGGACCTAAGAGCGGCAGCGCCGATCGGGGCATCCTCAATGCCATGATTCGTAAGGCCCTCCGGGGAGAGGAACTGACCATCTATGGAGAAGGTGACTGCCGGCGCGATTATGTCTTCATAGATGATGTCGTGGAGGCCTTTTTATTGGCGGCGGTTCATATGGATTGCCTTGCGGGGCGATATTTCGTGATTGGCAGCGGCTGTGGTCATACCGTTGCCCAGGCCATCCGCGTGGTTGCCCAACAAGTCGAGATGAAAACGGGACGGAAGGTGGCAGTCCGAAACGTCGAAGCCCCGGCAAATTTGTCTCCCATCGAATACCGGCAATTCGTGGCGGACTCGGGTCGCTTTTCCCGCCTTACGGGCTGGAAGCCCCGCTATTCGCTCCGGGAAGGAATCGACGCCACGATAACGGATTTTCTCTCAGGGGGATACCGATAAATGCCCGACGACGATACCTCCACAAGCCCGCTGTGGCAGCGGATCAACGCCACCGCCCTGGCGGCGGATAAATTGACCGATCTTAGCGAGTTCAAAAGTTCGGACGTCAACTTTCGTCTGGCCCTCTGGAATCCCAATACCAACGGCGTCCGGTACCTGAAAACCCTGATCTACAATCTCTGCACGGCGCTCACCCCGGCGCAGCTCTCCCGCCTGGCAATGATCGAGAACCGCGGCGAGGGCCGGCCGATCTCGATAACATATGAAGGCCAATCGATTTGCATGGACTATCTCCAGGCCCTTTACGAGATCGAATTCGTCTCCGCCCACCTCCCCCTGAAGGAAGGGTCCGTTGTGGAGATCGGCGCGGGATACGGGCGTACGGCCCACGCCTTCCTCTCCTGCTTTCCCATTGCCTCCTATACCATCGTCGATCTCCCCAACTGCCTGGAATTGTCCCGCCGTTATCTGGCCGCGGTTCTCGGCGCCAAGGAATATGCTAAAGTGATATTTTTGAGCCCGGACGCCTTCTTCTCCAGCGGTGGGGAAAGATTTGATCTCTGCCTGAACATAGATTCTTTCGCGGAAATGGAAGCGGCGACGGTACGGAACTATCTACATCATATCGACGCTACCTGCCGTAGTTTCTATACCAAGAATCCGGTGGGCAAATACCGGGACCATTCCCTGAGTACGGCGATGAACCGGGATGAGGCATCGCTGGCTCTCAAGATGGGCTTGTTGCGGGAGGTGCTGGACATTCACGACAGTCGGGCCGTGGCCACGCAGCGACAGTCTTTTCTGGCGGCCTATCGCCCCGGAGGCGACTGGTCCGTACTGGCCGACGGCTGGGCGCGTCCCTGGAGCTATTACTGGCAGGCCATCTACCGGCGATGTCCCGCCGGGGAAGCAGGTGAAAGATGAATGACCATGAAAAGAAAATCCATGCCGCCCTGACTGGTCGGAGGATCCTCATCCTCGGCGGCCTGGGCTTTATCGGCAGCAATCTGGCGGGCTTTTGCGTGGCGGCGGAGGCAAAGGTCCTCGTTTTCGACAATCTCGATCCCCACTCCGGGGGAAATCTCTTCAACATCGTCCCCATCAGGAATGATATCTCCCTGCACTTCCACGACATCCTCGATTTCGACCGCCTGGTCCATCATATCACGGATCAGGACATCATCATCAACTGCGCAGCCTCCACTTCCCATCCCTATTCCATGCGGGAGCCCTGGATCGATCTCGACGTCAACAGCCGGGGGGTCGTCAACATCCTGGAGGCGATCCGGCGCTTCAACGGCGAAGCCCGCTTCATCCATTTGGGAACGTCCACCCAACTGGGCAAACTGGTCTATCAGCCGGCGGACGAAAACCACCCGGAATTTCCCACCGACATCTATTCCGCCAATAAGAGCGTCTCCGAAAAATACGTCCTGATCTACGCTAAGGCCTATAAAATCAGGGCTACTGTCATCAGGCTGGCCAATGTCTATGGCCCCCGGGCCACCATCAGGAGCCCGGAGTTCACCTTCAACAACTATTTCGTCGGCCTGGCCCTCAAGAACCAGAGCATCACCGTCTATGGCAGCGGCGAACAGAAACGGAACACGATTTACGTCGAAGACGCCGTCCGGGCCATCATGGCGGCGGCCGTCGCGGAGGAAACCGTGGGCGAGACGCTGTTTGCCGTGGGAGACGAACATCACAGTGTCGCGGACATTGCCCGGGCCACCGTGGAGGAGATCGGCGCGGGCAGGGTGGCCTTCGTGGAATGGCCCACGGAGCGCAAGCGGATCGAGATCGGGGACGCCCTGATCAGCAACGGCAAAATCAAACGCCTTTTGAACTGGCAACCCCACGTCGATCTCCGGACCGGTCTGGCCATGACCGGGAGGTATTATCAACCATGTTTGCACAAATATTTCGAGTGAGGCCATGAAAATATTCATCACCGGCGCCCTGGGGCACATCGGCTCGCGGCTGATGCGAGAGGCGCACCGTTTTGTCTTGTCCCCGGAAATCATCATGATCGACAATCTCTCCACGCAGCGCTACGCCTCCCTGTTCGACCTCCCCGCGGGCGCCGTTTATCGCTTCCACTCCGGCGACGTTCTGGATGCCGATCTCCCCGCTTTGATGAGCGGCGCTGACGCGGTCATCCATCTCGCCGCCATAACGGACGCTGCCGGAAGCTTCCACATGCGGGAAAAGGTGGAACACGTCAATTACAACGCCACCCGGAGGGTCGCGGAGAGCTGCCTGTCCCTGGGCATCCCGATGATTCATCTCTCCTCCACCAGCGTCTATGGCTCGGCGGCGACAGTGGTGGATGAAGACTGTTCCTCCGCCGATCTCAAACCTCAGAGCCCTTATGCGGAGACCAAGCTGCGGGAGGAACGACTGCTTCAGGAGATGGCCGCCAAAGACGGTTTGCGTCATGTGACCTTCCGTTTCGGGACGATCGTGGGCACCTCGCCGGGGATGCGTTTCCATACCGCCGTGAACAAGTTCTGCTGGCAGGCGGTCTTCGGCCATCCCTTGACGGTATGGCGGACGGCCCTCCATCAGCGGCGACCCTACCTTGATCTTGCCGATGCCCTGAGCGCCGTTTTTTTCTTCATCGATCAGGGGCGCATAGACGGCCGGATCTACAATATCGTCACCAGGAACCTTACCGTTGCCGACATCATCGCCATGATCGAGACGCACATCCCCGCTCCCGCTATCGATTATGTAGAAAACGAGATCATGAATCAGCTCTCGTACGAGGTCTCCAGTCGCCGGGTCCAGGATCTGGGCTGGCGGGCGGCGGGTTCGCTGGAAGACAGCGTGGCAGCGACGATTGCATTGCTGAGTAAGGCAGGAGGCAGGCCATGACGGAAAAGAAGATGTACACCCGGGAAGAATTCGAGACGATGCGCCGGGAGGCCGCCGCGGCCATGAGCGGCGATGCCGGACTGGCAGACCGGGCCCGGGAAGTCCTCATAGACGCCGACCGTTACCACTGGATTCACCAAACAACCTGGTTCGGCGAACCGATCCTCAATCTGCCCCAGGACATGTTCGCCATCCAGGAGATCATCCACCGGAGCCGTCCCCGGTATGTCCTGGAGATAGGCGTGGCCTGGGGCGGGAGTCTCCTTTTCTACGCCACCATGCTTCAGGTCCTGGGCGGAGAAAAGGTGATCGGCGTGGACGTTTACATACCCCCGGACCTCCGGAACAGATTGGCGGGGCACGGGCCCCTGTCGGAGCGTCTCGCCCTCATCGCGGGATCGTCCACGGACGAGACGACCGTTGCCGCGGTAAAGGAAATAATCGGAGCGAGCCGGGAGGTCCTGGTCATTCTTGATTCCCATCACAGCCATGCCCACGTACTGGAGGAGTTGAGGCTCTATTCTCCCCTGGTGGGGAAAGGACAATACCTGGTCTGCGGAGACACGATCATCGAATCCATGCCCGTCGAGGCGCACCGCCCCCGCCCCTGGGGCCCGGGCGACAGTCCCCGCACCGCCCTGGCGGCGTTTCTGCAGACCACCGACCGTTTTGCCGTCGATGAGGCATTGGACCGGAAGCTCCTGTTTACCTGCAACCCCGGCGGGTATTTGAAATGCCTCAAGGACTGACGTAAGGGGAACGGAATCAAACGGCGGGCGATATCGCCGGCACCGAGAGGATATTTGCCGCTGCGCGGCGATGCCGGGCATCAACAGGAAAAAGGCGATGAAAACAAAACGCAGGAAGACTGCCGACCGGTCGGACAAGAACAAGGATGAGCTGCTCATCTCGGTGTGCCTCATCGTCAGAAACGAGGAGAAATACATCGAGCAGTGCCTTCGGAGCGTGAAGCGTGTTGCCGATGAAATAGTCCTTGTCGATACGGGCTCCACGGACCGCACGGTGGAGATCGCCCGGAAGTTCACCGACCGGATCTATTTCCATCCCTGGCAGGACAGCTTCAGCGAGGCCCGGAACCATTATCTCACCTATGCCCGGGGCAAGTGGATCTTCCAGATCGATGTTGACGAGGAACTCGTCCGGGAGGATGTCCCCCTGGTGCGCCCGGCCCTGGCCGATCCCGACGTAGACGCCGTCTCGGTCCAGATAATAAGTTACGCCCGGCAGGGTCAGGGCAAGGGCGTCCACTGCGTGGAGCGCCTCTTCCGCAACAACGGCGACATCCGCTACGAAGGCCGGGTCCACAACCGTCTCGTCGGGATAAAGAACCCTTCCCTTTCTAAAATCCGCCTGCGCCATTACGGTTATGACCTGGCAGGGGGTGAATCGGAAAAGAAGTTCCAGCGCACCGAGGGTCTCCTGAAGAAGGACCTCGAGGAAAACCCGGGAAACCCTTATACGCACCATTATTTGAGTTGCTCCTATCTCAGCCGGGAGATGTACGACCGGGTCGTCTTCCACGGACATGAAGCCCTTCGCCTCGCCGCCGCCGCCGGGAACGACGATGTGCTGTTTCTCTGGACCCGCTATAATCTTTCGCTGGCCCATTACAGAATGAAGAACCTGCCCGCGGCAAGGGAAAAGGCCCGGGAATCCCTGGCCGTATTTCCCGATCACATGGACGCCCATTTCATGATGATCGTGATCGGTTTCGACGACAAGAACTGGGAGGATGTGGTAAATCACGGCGAGAGCTACCTCCGTCTTATCGCGGCCCTGGAAAGAGACCCGGCCCGCTTCGGACGCCTGGTCTGCTGTTCCTTGAACGAAGCCTGGAACATCCACGTCCTGGTGGGCATCGCCTATGACGAAAGGGGCGAGGCAAAAAAAGCCGAGGAATCCTTCCGCCAAGCGGAGGCATCCGCGCCGGAACCTTTTCTTCCCCTGCGGGCCGTGGGTATACATTATGCCCGGAAGGGACGCGCCGCCCTGGCCCGGCATTATCTGGAAAAGGCAAGGTCGTTGGATAAAAACGACGCTACGGTGCATACGCTCCTAACTGAAATTGACAATGAATCGGCGACATCGAAAACGACGCCGACGATCAGCGCCTGCATGATCGTCAAGGACGAGGAGGCCTTTCTCGAAAACTGCCTCCGGAGCATCAAGGGCTGGGTGGACGAGATCATCATCGTCGATACGGGTTCCACCGATAGAACCGTGGAGATCGCCGGGAGATTCACCGACAAGGTCCATTTCCACCCCTGGCGGAACAGTTTCAGCGAGGCCCGCAACAATGCCATGAGCTATGCCACGGGCGACTGGATATTGACCATCGATGCGGATGAGGAACTGGTCGCCGGTAGTGGTGAGCGCCTCCGTCAGGCGGTTAGGGAGGCCGGGGACGCCGACGCGATTTACGCCAATGTGATCAGCGTCTATAATGCCGGCAGGAAAACGGCCCGCCACAACTCGGAACGGCTCCTCAAAAACAACGGCGTCATCCGCTACGAAGGCCGGGTCCACAACCGGGTGGCCGGGGTGACCAGGCACAGCATGTCCAAAATCGAGATGATGCACTACGGATACAACGTCGAGGAAAAGAAGGCCCAGGAGAAATTCTTTCGCACCGTCGCGCTCCTGAAGGCGCAGATCGCCGATAATCCCGGCAACCCCATGCCCCACCACTACCTGGGGACATCCTACCTGGCAAGGAACATGTACCGCGAGAGTCTGGAGGAATCACTCCTCGCCATCGACCTGGCGGAACGTCAGGGGTCCCGTGAGGCATTGTATCTTACAACCCATCACAACGCGGCCCTGGCGTTTTTCTATCTCCAGGATTTGGCGGGCGCCCGGGAATATTCCCTCCGGGCCCTGAAAAAATTGCCCGATCATCTCGATTCCCTCTACATGATGACCCTCGTCGCCGCGGAAAACCGACAGTGGGAGGAGGTTCTCGCTTATGGCCAACACTTCCTGAAGATTCGCGATATCCTGGATCGCCATCCGGAAAAGGCCGGGGTCGTCCTCAACAGCAGTCTCAAGGAAGGCGGGACAGTATATATGCATATGGGTCATGCCCATCACGCCCTGGGCAATGTCCCCGAGAGGGACCGTCACTATCGGGAGGCCGTAAATCTGTCCGGGGAAAAATGGCGCCCCCTGCTCCAGATCGGCAACTTTCACACGGACCGCTCCGGCGATCTCCCCCTGGCCGGCTGTTATCTCGATCTGGCCCGACAGGAGGCCCCCGCCGAGCCGTCCGTCTGGTTCATGCTCGCCAAATGGTGCAACCAGAAAGGTGACCAGGAAAAGGAAAGGTCCTGCCTGACCAGATTATGGGAACTGGGAGCGGAAGATCCGGCGATGCTTAACCGCCTGGCCGTTCTCGCCCTGGCGGCGGATGATCTGGAAACGGCGGAACGGACCCTTGCGGACCTCCTCAAGGCGATGCCTGATCATTGCCCGGGGTTGGTCAATCTGGCCGCCCTCAGGCGCCGGCAAAACGATCCCGACGGCGCCGTAGCCGCCTGCGAGCGGGCCATCGCCGTGGACCCTGGAATTCCCGGCCCCTGGATGCACCTGGGGGAGATCGCCCTGTCCCTCGGCGATCTGGGAAACGCCGCCACCTTCTTCTCCCGGGTGCTCACCTTGGAAAGCAAGCCCGTGAAGGCGCTGCTTCATCTGAGCGAAGTCGCGCTGCGGCAAAACGACATCGAGGGCCTCGTCGGCTGGTGCAACCGCCTGCTTATCGCCCTGGACCTTCCCCGGGAGCGGACCATCCACAGCATCGACGATCTCGTTGCGATCGTTCGGGAAATTTACTACGCCCTTTCCCCGGCGGCAGAATTGGCCGCCCAGGCCGCCAAGATCCTCGCTCTGCTGCCGGGTCAACGCCACTGATTATTTATCGCCGCGTCTTTTTTTCTCTCAAGTATTTCTCCGCTTCTGCCGATAACAGTATCGAATGAAAAATCAGACGGTAAATAAAACAAATCGACAAAGTGGAAAGGAGGTTCATAGACAAAGCGGTTAGAGGAGATTCGGAGATTTTCTTTTAACTTTAACTTTTAATTTATGCCGGCAAGGATGCCGGACAATCAAAAATCAAGGAGGATAAAGATTATGGGATTCAGAATTCAGAACAACATTGCGGCCATGAATGCACAGCGGAACCTGGGCATTTCCGACACGGCGATGGGCAAGTCGCTGGAGCGTCTCTCATCGGGTTACCGGATCAATTCCGCCAAGGATGATGCGGCGGGGCTGGCCATTTCTCAGGGATTCCGGGCTTCTATCGCCAGCTACAACGTGGCGAGCAGGAATGTCACGGAAGGCAACGCCCTGCTCCAGGTCGCGGAAGGGGCCATGGATCAGGTGGGCAACATGCTGACCCGTCTCAAGGAGCTGGCCACCCAGGCCGCCTCGGCCAATGCGGGCAGCAACCTGGACAAGATCAACGCGGAAGGCAACCAGTTGATCCTGGAAATCGACCGGATCGCCAACTCTACCGAGTATGCCGGCTCCAAGCTTCTGAACGGCAGCTTCGGCGTCAGCGACACCAAGACAGGCACCTGGACCCTCGCCTCGGCCGGTCTCCAGTCCGTATCGGGAATGCAGTCCAGCGTGACCTACACGGTATCCGCCGTGACCAATGCGGCCGGTGACGGCACCTATAACTTCACTGTTTCCGCCACCCTGGCCGGCGGTCAGGTCGCGCAGACCCTCTACGGCGTCGCAGGCGCCGCGGCGGGCTCCACCGCGGAGGTTTCTTTCGCCTCCATGGGCCTGAAGATCACCCTCAATGAAAACTTCACCGCCACGGCAGGCGCCGGGACAATCATCGCCAGTGCCGCCGCCGCCTCGGACTTCCAGGTGGGATCGAAAAATACCATAGATGACCGGATCGGCGTCACCCTGTCAAGCATCAATTCCGGCTCTCTCAATGCCGGCCTGGTGTCCGATCAGATGAACACCGCCGCCAAGGCCCAGTCATTCCTCACCACGGTGGATTCGGCCATCAGCCAGCTCAATACCCTGCGCGGCGGCATCGGGGCAGCCCAGAACCGTTTCGGTTACGCCTCCGCCAACCTGGCAACGACGATCGAAAACTTCACCGCCGCCGACTCGGTCATCCGGGATGTGGATATGGCGTCGGAAATGACCAGCTTCACGAAGAACCAGATCCTCCTCCAGGCGGGTACGGCCATGCTCTCCCAGGCCAATCAGGCCCCGCAGATGGTCCTGTCGTTGTTCAAATAAACATATATCTACAAACTTTCAAAAACCCCGTAGCGACTGCTACGGGGTTTTTTTTGGCATGTACATTGCTATATATGAAATCAAAGTGCTGGACAGGGAAAAATTTTCCGGCCGGCAGATGCAGGGCGGAAAGGATGAGAAAGGGGGTGATCAGGAAAACGCGGCGGGCAAAGGGGAGATTTCCTCTCACTTTTTAAAAGAACAACAACCAAGCGACAATTGGCACGGACGCCATGAAATAATCAAAAATCAAGGAGGATAAAGATTATGGGATTCAGAATTCAGAACAACATAGCGGCCATGAATGCACAGCGGAACCTGGGCATTTCCGACACGGCGATGAGCAAGTCGCTGGAGCGTCTCTCATCGGGTTACCGGATCAATTCCGCCAAGGATGATGCGGCGGGGCTGTCCATTTCTCAGGGATTCCGGGCTTCTATCGCCAGCTACAACGTGGCGAGCAGGAACGTCACGGAAGGCAACGCCCTCCTCCAGGTCGCGGAAGGGGCCATGGATCAGGTGGGCAACATGCTGACCCGTCTCAAGGAGCTGGCCACCCAGGCCGCCTCGGCCAATGCGGGCAGCAACCTGGACAAGATCAACGCGGAAGGCAACCAGTTGATCCTGGAGATCGACCGGATCGCCAACTCCACCGAGTATGCCGGCTCCAAGCTTCTGAACGGCACCTTCGGCGTCAGCGACACCAAGACAGGCACCTGGGAAACCACTAATGCGGGGGCCGGCCTCCAGTCCGTATCGGGGATGCAGTCCGGCGTGACCTACACGGTATCCGCCGTGACCAATGCGGACGGTGACGGCACCTATAACTTCACTGTTTCCGCCACCCTGGCCGGCGGTCAGGTCGCGCAGACCCTCTACGGCGTCGCAGGCGCCGCGGCGGGCGCCACTGCGGAGGTTTCTTTCGCCTCCATGGGCCTGAAGATCACCCTCAATGACAACTTCACCGCCACGGTAGGCGCCGGGACGATCATCGCCAGCGCCGCCGCCGCCTCGGACTTCCAGGTGGGGGCGAAAAACTCGGTCGATGACCGGATCGGCGTCACCCTGTCGAGCATCAAGTCCAGCACTCTCGATGCCGGCCTGGTATCCGACCAGATGAACACCGCCGCCAAGGCCCAGGCCCTGCTGAAATCTGTCGACAACGCCATCAACAGGCTCAGTGAACTCCGGGGCGGCATCGGGGCGGCCCAGAACCGCTTCAGTTACGCCGCCGCCAACCTGGCGACGACGATCGAAAACTATACCGCTGCCGACTCGGTCATCCGGGACGTGGACATGGCGGCGGAAATGACCAGCTTCACGAAGAATCAGATCCTCCTCCAGGCGGGCACGGCCATGCTATCCCAGGCCAATCAGGCCCCGCAGATGATCATGTCGCTGTTCAAATAAATCTTCGTCAAGCAATAACCATAAAGAAACCCCGCGTCAGCCGACGCGGGGTTTCTTTTGGCAAATATTTTGCTAAAACAAGATCAAGATTAAAGTTCCCGGCAATTTCTTCCGATGTTACCAACAAGGATGCCATGACCTTGACAACCGGCCGGAGGTGTGTAGCGAAATGAGTTCCAGTACCAATCTGATCAGCGGTCTTTCCAGCGGCTTTGACTGGCAGTCGATGATCACCAAGCTGATCGCCATCGATCACCGCCGGGTGGACCTCGTCAGCGCCAAGAAGACGGCGGAGTCCGGCAAGCTCACCGAATGGCAGTCCTTCAACACGAAGCTCCTGAGTCTCAAGACCAGCGCCGCCAATCTGAAGACCGCCGAGGCTTTTTCCGTCTTCAAAGCCGACGCGACCACCAACAGCGCTACGGTGAAGGCGGCGGATCTACTGTCGATAAGCGCCTCCGAAACGGCCGCCATCGGCAGGTACACCTTGAAAATCAACAGCCTCGCGGCGGCGGAAAAAATTTCCTCCTCGTCCTTTGCCGACCTGACCAGCGCCCTCGGCGGCGATTATGCGGGCGACATCCTCATCAATGGCGCCACGATCGGCATTGCGGCCACGGACACCCTGCTCGATCTCCGGGACCGGATCAACGGCGCCAACACCGGCGCCACTCCCACGGGGGTGACGGCAAGCCTGATCAACTACGGCGCCGGCGACTACCGGCTGCTCCTTACCAGCGACGACACCGGCGCCGCGGGCATCAACCTGGCAAACGGCGGCGGCCTGGACATCCTGAATAAGCTGGGATTCACGGATAGCGGCCGCTCCATAAAAAATCATCTCGCCGGCGGTGACCGGACGGACCGGTTAACCTCGACAAACGTCTCTATCGCCTCCCTGCTCGGTCTGAACGCCGGTGCGAGCGCCGCCGCCGGCGAGATCGTCATCAACGGCCAGTCCATAGGCGAAGTCGATCTGAATGAGGACACCCTCCTCAGTCTGCAGACAAAATTTTCCGACGCCGGCCTGACGGCCTCGATCACCAGCGAAACGGAAAACGGTCAGACCTATTATCGTCTCATGGTGGCCGGAGCAGCCAACACCTACACGGACAAGAACAATATCCTCGAAACCCTGGGCTTCATCAAGGGCGGGGTGACGGACGTTTACGGAGTCACCGGCGACGTGGCCAATACGGACGGCGGCGACGCCATCACCTCCGCCACCCTCATCAAGGACATCGACGGCTACACCGGCTGGGAGGCAACGGACTATATACACCTGACCGGTACGGACAGCAGCGACAAAACGGTAACCGACGACACCTTTACCATTAGCGACACCGCCACCATCGGCGATCTCCTCGAGAAAATCGAGTCCGTTTTCGGGGATGTCACCGCCACCATCACCGGTGACGGCGACCTGCGGGTAACCGCCAACGGCCCCGGCGCCAGTCCCTTAACGGTGCGGATCGGCGTGAAGAATGCCGGCGGCGCCGACGACGAAACCCTGAAGTTCGCCGCCGACGGCGATCTGGGCGCCGCCGCCTCCCTGAGGAAGCGGCAGGTTATCGCCGGCGCCGATGCCTCCGTAACCGTGGACGGCGTGACCATAAGCCGGTCTCAAAACACCATCGACGATGTCATCACCGGCGTAACCCTCGATCTGGCCAAGGCGGACGCGGACACGACCGTGTCCCTGAACATCAGCCGGGACGTGGACGCGGTAATGAGCAAGATCAGCGCCTTCGTGGCGAGTTATAACACCGTCATATCCTACATAAACTCCCAGACGTCCTACGATGCGACCAACAAGAAGGCCGGCGGCGTTCTCTTCGGCGACGGGACGCTGATGTCCGTAAAAAATGACTTGTCCTCCACCCTGCTGCAGAGCGTCTGGGGCGTCTCGTCATCTTTTTCCACCTTGGGACTGGTGGGCGTCAATGTGGACAATCAGGGGATGCTTTCCATCGAAAACACCGTCCTCAAAGGACATCTAAGCAATAATTTCCACGATGTAGAAAAACTATTCGCCCTCACTGGGGCTGCCGATACCGGGGTACTGGAATACATATCCAACCTCAACGGCACCAAGCAGGGCGAATATGCGGTCCATATCGACAACGCCGCCACCCGGAGCGCCTCGGCACCCTCCGACAACACGAACCTGAGCGGCGACGAAGTCCTGACGATCAGCGAGGGAAGCCGTGGCACCACCGTCAACCTCACGGCGGGGATGACCATGAGTCAGATTGCCTCCGCCGTCAACAGCGAATTGGCGGCGGTCTATACCCAGGTCCTGGCCGGCGGTGAGGAGCTCTTTGCCGACGCCGTTCAAAGTTCCCGGATCACCGCCGCCACGCATTGGGCGGATGTCTATGACAGCGGCGGCGCCGCCGCGGGTCTCGTCAACGGCAATACCATCGCCTTCTCGGGGACGGCCCGGAACGGCGCCGGCATCAGCGGCAGCTACCGGATCAACGACGTGGAGACCGACACGGTGCAGGGGCTGCTGTCCGCCATCGAGACCGCCTACGGCAACCAGGTGACGGCTTCGATAGACAACACGGGGCGGATCGTCGTCACCGACATGACCACGGGCGCCAGCAATCTGAGTTTTACCTTCGAAACCCAGCCCAGCAATCTCGATTTCGGGACGGTGACCACCGGCAACACCGGCGGTCAGAGCGGCCGCTACGCCCTGGATATCACCGCCTCGGTGGATGGCGGCAATCACCTGATCCTGACCCACAACAGCTATGGATCCACTTATGCCTTCACCATTCACCAGGAAAACAACCTCCTCTGGACGTCAGGCGATCAGGAAGTCCGCAACGGCCTCGATGTGGCCGGGACGATAAACGGGGAAAAGGCCACCGGGACCGGACAGTTGCTGCGGGGAGATGACGGCGAGGCAAATACGGCAGGCCTGGTGGTTAAATATACGGGTACCGCCGCGGGTGACGTCGGCAATGTCAAGCTGACCTTCGGGGCCGCCGAACTCTTCGATCGCGCCTTGTTCAACATCACGGATTCCTTGAGCGGTTATTTGAGCTTTAAGCAGAACTCCATCCAGAACAGCATCAGCGATTATGACCGGCAGATCCAGGACATGGAGGCGCGTCTCGACCGGAAGCGGGAGCAGCTTCTGAACCGTTACACCCTGATGGAATTGGCACTGCAGAAGATCCAGTCCCAAAGCAGTTGGCTTTCCGGTCAATTGACCGCGGCCGCCAACGGCTGGAGTTCCATGAACTCCTGATCAAGAAAGGATAGAGGTGAAATATTATGTATCAGAATGTGGCATACACGTATCGTGAGGCAAATGTCCTGACGGCAAACCCCCTGAAGCTTGTCCTGATGTGTTACGATGGCGCGATAACCAGTCTCAAGCTGGCCAAGGAGGCCTATATCAGGAAAGACTATGAGAGCAAGGCCAAGGCCCTGCGGAAAGCCCTGGACATCATCCACGAACTCGATGCCTCTCTGGACATGAACCGGGGGGGAGAGATATCCAAGAACCTCCGCGGCTTGTATCTTTTCATGACCCAAACCCTCATCGAGGCGGATCTGAAAAGAGATTTGAAGATGATCGAACGCGTAATCGGTCTGTTGCAGGAACTGGAATCGGCATGGCTGACCATTAGCCTGAACGGGGAAGCGCGCCCGGGGGAAAATCAGGAAGATGTTAAGGAGCAGCCGGCGGGGATCCCGTTGTCGGTCCTGAAATCCGCGCCCGCCGCCCGCTCCTGGAGTGCATGAGCCATGAACCGCGCCATGCCGACCTTCCAGAAAAGCTATGACATCAACCTCCTGCTGGAGCGCAAGCTGAAGGCCTGCCAACACTTTCTGGCCACCACCCGAGAGCTGAAAAACGCCCTCGCCGCCGAGGAGATGTCGGCGGTCATGCACCTCATTCAGGACCGGGAGAAACTCATTCACGTCATCGGGGTGCTGGATAACCTGATAAATCCTGAAGAGCTCTCGGACCTCATGGGGCAGCGGGAGGATCTTTTCCAGGATCTGCGCCTCATCCTGGAGAGGATCGCCAGGGAGAACCTGGCCTGTGAAAAACTTACCGCCGACCACTGTACGGAACTGAAAGATGAGTTGTCCCGTCTCCGGCAGCAGGGCCAGGGAATCAGGGAATATGCCGCTTCCAGTGAACGGCCGCCAAAATTTATCAATCTCAAATCCTGACTTTTTCCGGACTCAAGTTTCCGCGGGAAATGCCGATTAATGGAGCAAGGGTGTTTCTTAAGCACAAGGAGGTGATAGAAGTGAATACCCAAGGAGTGGCATCTTCATACCCCATAGCGGTCTTTTCGCCGGCGGCGGAGCAAAAGAAACCCGAGGCGGCAATAAGCGATGCCGCCAAGAACGATCAACCTTCCGACAAAGAAAAACTGTCAAAGGTTATCCGGGAGATGCAGAGCCAAATCAGGGAGGCGAATGTATCGCTGGAGTTCAGCACCTATGGCGCCAAAGGGGAAAGAATCGCCGTGGTCGTAGCCGACAAGGAAACAGGCGAGGTCATCAGGGAAATCCCCGCCAAAGAGATCCAGAATTTATACAACAAGATGAGCGAACTGGCCGGCATGATCTTCAACAGACAGGTTTAGAGCCGATTCTCCCGCCCTTCCCCGTCGGCATCATTACGCCCGTCTTCAGGTCTTCTCCGCCTCGCCTCCAGCGCCAATTCAGCTCTATGAAGTTGACTCCCAACCTGAATCCCGAGCACCCGTCTTGCTGCACCTACCTCTTGGCAAATCTAAGCCGGAGAGGCGCAGGCCTGCCGCGCGAGTTTTTCCATTCCCCTTCCTTTATCCTGCCCCTGGGAATCAAAATCCGTCCGATGGTCAAGGACATCGAACTGTACCTGATAGGCAGGATCATCCAGAACGATCTGGTTGGCCATTCTGTTGGCTGCGTTGATCAGCAGCGGCGCCCGCAGATTCGCCGTAACCCGGAATGGATTGGAGCGGATGGTTACAATGGCCAGCAGGGCCATATCATCCTTGTCCTTCACGTCGAGGAATTCCAGATCACTCTCATAAACAAGGGGGTCGTAGTCCCTTTTGATCAATCTGGGATTGACTACGACAAAGGCCACGGCCGGATCGTCCACCGCTTGTAGCCACCACAGCGGGGTTTTTTCGTCCTGAATGAGCAGAACGAACCGGGACAGCCGTTCGAAGCCCAAAATGGAACCCTTCATCAAAATGAATTCCTCTTCCGGAATGTCGATTTCGCCGAATCGGATGGTTTTGATCTTCATTATCCTCTCTCCTTTTGCATTTGTCCCAGAATGTCGGCCAAACTGAGCTCTGAAGTAGCCGCCGCCTGGCGGTTTTGTTCCTGAATCATCTCGAAGACCTCGCTGCGATGCACCGCCACCTGCCGGGGCGCCTCGATTCCAATCCGCACCGAGTTTCCCTTTATCTCCAATACAACAACTTTGATCTCCCCGCCAATGTTTACCGCTTCTCCCAACTTCCTTGTCAGGATCAACATTTGCCGCCTCCTTTATTCGAGAAAATTCAGGATCGTGTTGTTTTGTATCCGCGCCGCCACTTCATAGCAGGCCTGCAGCGCCACCTGTTTCGCCGCTACCTGGGTGGCCAGATCGGCGATATCGGCGTCCTCGATGTCGGAAACCATGGTCGTAATGCTTTGGTTCATTTCTTCCAGGGTGTTTTTAGTCATCTCCAGACGTTTTGCCGCGGCGCCGGTTTTGGCCACCGTCTGACTTATCTGCTCCCTGGCCCCGGTCAACTTGTCGATCTGGGCGGCGATATCGGCGGGCTTGTCATTTTCCAGGGCGGCCTTGAGGTCCGCCAGGACCTGGAAGACATCCACGCCATTTTTCCCCCGGGCCGTGAAGGCCTCTTCACCGGTGACATTATAGACGGCGGAGGTGTTTTTTCCAACAGAAATTGAAAGGTTTTCGCCATTGCCCTGGTAATGACCCGGGGCATAGGCATTCAGGTAAAAAACATCTCCCGCGGCAAAGGTTCCCGCCGCGAAGGTAATGGTCAGGCCGTCGCCAAGGCCGATCGCGCCCGTCAGGTCTCCCGGGTTGCTTTGCGCCCCCCAGGTTTTACCGCCATCCGCGGATAATCTATAGGTCGCCGTCCCTTCGGCGCCGCCGTCAACTATCTTCACCACAAAAGACTTGTTGTCACTCCCGGTGTATGCCCCATCTTTCGTCACGGCGCCGGTATAGCTATTGCCCGTGGGGGCGGCGGGTTCATCGGTCTTCGCCTCTTGAAAGCCGGAAGAAAATGGCTGGACATCCGTCCGGGAGCCGGCGAACAGATAACGACCTCCCAACTCGGAATTGGCCAGAGACATCATCTGATCGTAGAGCGCCTGAACGTTCTGGGCGACGATCTTGCGACTCGCCGCGGTGGCCGTGGCCGAAGACTGGGAAACGGCTAGTTCGCCGGCATTGACCAGCAGGTCCTGGGCGTCGCTCAGCGTAGATTCCGACATTGCCAGCCAGGATTCCGCATCGCCGGCATTCTTCAGATAAGCGGCGATGTCGGCCCTGGTCTTCTTGAAATTTACCAGCTGGGAAGAACCGAGGGCATCGTCGGAAATCCTGTTTATCTGTTTCTGGCTGGCAAGCTTTTCCATCACCTCGCTATACTGCCGCTGAATGGTGAACATGTTGCCCACTACCGTTTGATAACGCATATTGTCGGTGACTCTTATGCTCATCCTCCCCGCTCCTATCTCGCCATATTCATCAGAGTTTCCATCATCTCATCCACCACCTGGCAGAGCTTGCCGGCGGCATTGTAGCCCAGTTGGTACTTGATCAGGTTCATCATCTCCTCGTCTATGGACACTCCGGAGACTCCCTCGCGTTGATTGTTCAACTGGGTGAGCAAATTCGCCTGGTATTCCGAATTCCGGCCGGCCTCCGCCACATCCCGGGCGACCTGGCCGATCAGGGAGGCATAAAAAGTGCTTACGGTGGCCTGACCGCCGTTCATGAGCAGTTCATCCTTAAGGGCGGCGATGGCCGTGGCCTGCTCCCCATCTCCCGCCACGGTCGCGGCGGCGGCGATCCTTCCCGAATCGGCGAGAATCGCGCTGTTCAGCTCGATATCCCGGGCGTAATTCTTGGAGCCTTCCGGAACGACAACAAAAAAATCGCCCCCCAAGTTGCGTTTGGCGTCGAAGCCCTGGCGGTGAAGCTCGTTGAGCTTGTTCATGACCGTACCAGCCATCTCATCGAGACTGGCCATGTACTCCGGAATCACCCGGCCCCGGACATCCAGCAGGGCGCCGAGCTTCCCCTTTCCCGGCGTCAGAAACGGATTGATGACTTCTCCGGTTTCCTGGTAAACGACGTCGTGGAAATCGGAGACCGGGCTTTTCTTCAGTACCAAACCGTAGCTCGCATCGCCTTCCACAAGAGGCTTGCCACTGGTCAGAAAAATATTCAGGGAATTATTGGCCCCTTCGATGTATTGGCAGTTGATGAGACCGCAGAGTTCTTTCAAGGCCTCATTGCGTTTGTCGAGCAGTTGGTTCGCCTCTCCGGAAGTGCTCGAAATCCGGCCAATCTCTTTGTTCAGGGAGGCGATCTCCCCGGCATAGACATTGATGTCCGCCACCGTGTTCCTGATCGTGTCGTTGGCGTTCATCTGGAGATCGTAAAGCTGATCGCCGTATGAATTGAACATGGCCGCCATTTCCTGTCCCACGGAAGCGAGGGCGTCGCGTTCCACTCCGCCGGCGGGATTTACGGCCAAATCTCCCCAGGCGCTCCAGAAGCGGCTCATCACATCGTTGAGCTTGCCACCGTTGGTTTCGTCGAGGACGATCTCAACCCGGGCGAGCATATCGTTTTTCGCTTCCCCCGCGCCCGCCTTCTGGGCCTGCTCGGCGATTTGCATCTCCGTGTAGCCGTCGAACATCCGGTCTATATTTTCTACCTTTACACTGAGCTGCGCCGATGCGGCCTTGGCGTTTACCTTGCCGGTGGCGGCAAAAACGGCCTGCTGCCGGGTGTATCCCGGCGTATTGACGTTGGAGATATTGCCGCCCGTCACATCCATGGCCAAACGATATGAGAGCATGGCATCTTTGGAGACATTGAGGAGACTGCTTATGGACATGACGTTTTCAACTCCGTCTGTTGATGAGCTTGCCGTTTATTTGTCCCATCTGCAACTGACCGTTGCTCACATAGCCGCTTTGAGGGCTCGTAATCTGTACGAAATAATTGAGCCAGCTTTTGGCATACACCAGCGACATTTCCGCCAGGCGCTGATTTTCCCGGTTCAGGGCCTTGATCCTGCCGGCCATTTCTTTCAGTTCCGCCTGGAACCGCCGCAGCATGTCCCGTTGCGGCGGCTGAACGTAGGTAATCAGGTAAGACAAATTGATTATCTCCGGGGAGACCCGCAGATGGCCGGCAATCTGACGGACCAGATCCATCCGGGAGCGCTCCAATACCGCCGCCTGATTTAACATGTCTTCCTTGAGCCTGTTACTTTGCGACAAAACCGGCACGGAGGAGAGGATGAGGGCCTTTTTTTCGTTCCGCAGGAGCCCTTCCATCTCCCGATAGATTGCCACCTCGCTATCCAGTAGCGAAAAGAGAGAATCGAAGAGGGCGGTTAAATTATTTTCCATGACGACACGCTCCTGAAATATTCCGCATGATCCTTTGGCAGTGATCTTTGCTTTACCATTTGCAAACACCATACCATGCCAATAGTCCTGCTGCTTTTCCTTAGTGACCGATATTGTTTGACTTTTTTAGTATTGTTTTGAAAAGGAGAAAAGACGGCGGCCCATTGTGAACCACCGTCTCTCGGGAGGGGAAAAATTTTCCTATGGAGGAAGCATCCTTCAGGCGAAAATGTCCAGCAGGTTTTCTCCGACCATCTTCTTCATGATATCCTCGGCGGAGACACGATAGGAACCATTGTCTATCCGGCGCTGCAATTCCTGAACTTTTTCCTCCCTGACTTCCGGGCTGCCAGCCACGATTCCCTTGATCTGGTTGAATTCCCTGGCCCGGTCGGATATGTCCACCTTCTCCCCAGGACCGGATACTCCCGCCGCCACGGCCTTACCGCCCGCTCCCCTGGCTGCTTCATTCTTCTGATATTGCTGGATCAGCGCCAGCGTTGAATCCCGGCCTTCGGTAATCTTCATGGAACACCCCTTGTATGAATCTTCTTTTGAACCTTATATCGGCACATAGCGGAAAAAACTTAACCCGGCAAGGCAAATATCTTCATTTCGCTGTTTTTTGGGGACCCATGGCCCGAACTACATGCTCGTACATTATCTTTTGCAGCCCCAGACCGCCGTTCCTTTTAGAAAGCTCCTCCGCCACATTCTGGTCCATGATCATGTCCCAGGAATCGTTCTTCACGCTCTTCGGGAGCAGGCCGCCCTGGGGCACCGTCCGGCGCATGGTCTTGAACAATTCATATACGAAGAGGGCCTCAAAATCCGCGCAGGCCTTTTTCAACTGTTTTTCCTTTTCCGGTGTCAGGACGTTGCCGCCCTTTTCCTTGCCCACCGTGACGGCAGTGGCAGTAATCTCCATGATCGCCTCCCCTTGATCAGATTATTTTCAATTCCGCCTGCAGTGCCCCGGCGGCCTTGATCGTCTGGAGAATCGTGATGAGGTCCCGGGGAGATACGCCAATGGCGTTCAGGGCCTGGACAACCTCCTGGATCGTTACCGCCTGGGGCAGCATGAGCAATCGCCGCTTTTCCTCCGCCACCTTGAGGTCCGTGTCCTTCGTGACCACCGTCTGACCTCCCGGCGCCATCACCGCGGCCCCCTTCTCATCCACGATCGTCGGCCGGGCGTCCCCCCGGGGCGGGGCGGGCGCAAAGGGCAGCGGCTGGGATACATTGACGTGTTCCTTGATGGTAATGCTCAGGTTGCCGTGGGCGATGGCCACCGTCGATATCCTCACGTACTCGCCCATGACAACGGTGCCGGTCTTTTCATTGAGGACCACAACCGCCGCCGTGGACACCGGCACGTCGATATTTTCGATTTCGGAGACAATGGTGGTCATGCTGGCGAGGTACGAGTCGTTCACCCGGATCACCACCGTTCCCGAATCTTTGGCAAGGGCGCTGATGCTGCCGCCCATCAGGCTGTTCAAACGCCCTGCCATCTGCCTTGCCGTCGTGAAATCGGGATTGTAGAGGTTCAGGGCAAAGGTCTTGGACTGGGAAAAATCCGTTTCCACTTCCTTCTCCACCAGGGCCCCGTTGGCCACGATCCCCACCGTGGTCTGGTTTTTGACCACCGAGGCGCTGGCACCGGCGGCGGCGAATCCCCCCAACAGAATCGGCCCCTGGCAGACGGCATATATCTCGCCGTCGGGGGCGCGCAGCGGGGTCATGATCAGCGTGGAGCCCTGGAGACTGGTGGCGTCTCCCATGGAAGAGACGGTGCAGTCGATCCGGGCGCCGTTTTTGGCAAAGGGCGGCAGATTGGCGGTGACCATCACCGCCGCCGTGTTCTTGGACTTGACATCGGTGATGCGGTCCCGCATGTGGACTCCCTGGCGGGTCAGCATATTGGCGATCGTCTCCCGTGTGTATCCGTTCTTGACATCGTCTCCCGTCCCCATCAATCCCACGGCCAGACCGTAGCCCACAAGCTGGTTGGATCTGACGCCACCGATCCCGCAGATGTCCTTGATGCGCGCCCCCTGGGCCGGAGAGGCAAAGACCCCCGCCAGGACCAGCAGGAGAACAACAATATTCCCGAATTTTTTCATCGTCCAAGCCTCATGCAATAATAAGGTTGCCGCTCTCAAAATGGCCAGACCCAATCGAGGATCCGGGTTCCCCATCCCGGTCGCGACTTGTCGTCGATGACCCCGGAACCGGTATAGACGATCCGCGCATCCGCAAGATGCTGGGAATAGACGTGATTCGTCGCCGAGACGTCCTGGGGACGGACAATGCCGGTGACGATTATGTACTGATCCTCCGCGTTGATGGTCACCTGTTTGCGCCCTTCCACCAGGAGATTGCCGTTGTCTAAAACCTGAATCACCCGTCCGGAAATCCTTGCCACCAGGGTATTCCCCCGGCTGGTGTCCCCGACGCCTTTCATCGAGTTGGATGAAGAGCCCCCCGCGGCAATCTGGGCGCCCATATTGGGATTGGCCTTGATAATGGAGGTGTCGATGCCGAACAGGGCCGATATCCGGGCGTCCGTAGATGTCTGCCGGCTCGTGTTGGTCGCCGCCTTGTTCAGGCCAGAGGAAGATTCCTCGATGACGATGGTAATGGAGTCATTGACGTTGCGCGCCTTGTAATCGGCAAAGAGATTGTTGCGGTTGTTCTCGCCCACCCAGAGGGAGCCGGGCGCCGGCTTCACCTTCGGGGTGGGTATCGACGTCGGCAGCGTGGAGTAGTAGTCTTTCTTTATCGCATGCTCGGAAGCGCATCCCGCCAGCGTCAAGATCGGCAGCAGGCAGGCCATAATCCTAAAAATCGATGACCACATGGTTCTCTCCCTTGACCTTGGCATAAATGACCCGGTTCGACGACATGTTCTTGATCCTCACCAGGGCGTCCTTGACACCGTCCTCTTCGCAGATGCCCAGGGTGGAAATCTGGATGCCTCCCCGATCCAGCTGGAGTCGCACGACCTTGCCCCGTTTGACGAGCTTCGGCTCCTGGAGCATGTAGGTCGTGATCTCGCCTCCCGCAGGGACGGCAACGACGAGTTTCTTTCCCTCTGCCTGTTCCAGGGAGTTCAGGAGTTTGGGATCGATCCGGCGGACCCATTTCCTCTTGATCTGGACGTCATCGGCGGTGAGAATGCGATTCCCCGGCAGGGTCGTGGCGGCCACCACCACATCCCGGGCCACTTCGATGCGGGTAAAAACGGTGAACGACCGGCGTTGCCCCTTCCGATCCGTCATCCGGACCATGATGGGCACCTCGCCCACATATTCGGCGGCGCCGCTCTTTTCGATCTCCACATGAAGTCCCCGCTCCTCGAGCGCGGACAGATCCGGCAGCAGTCCGGGCGCCTCGATCCGCGCCTGCCCCGGCGGCCAGGGCATGTTCCTCTCTACATAGCGCCGCACCTGTTCCCGAATCCGGGCGTCATCCACGGCCCCGGCGGCGGCGGGCCACAAAAGGAGGAGAAGAAGGCTAACGCTTGAGATTGTTGACAATGCCCAGCATGGCGTCGGCGGTCTGAACCGCTTTAGAATTGATTTCATAATTCCTCTGCCCCGCGATCATCTTGACCATTTCATCGATTACGTTGACGTTCGACATTTCGAGAAAAAACTGGGTGATGGCGCCGCGCCCGTCGGCGTTGGGATTACCCACCGTGGGCTCCCCGGAGGAGTCGGTCTTTTCGAATAGATTCCTGCCGATGCTGGTAAGCCCGGCGGTATTTACAAACCGGGCCAATTGAATCTGGCCGATCTGGGAGATATTTCCCTGTTGGTCCGTTACCGAGACGGCGCCGGTCTTATCCACCGTGATCGTAACCGCGTTGCTGGGGATCGTAATGGAGGGCGACAGGAGCAGGCCTTCGGAATTGACGATATTGCCCTCCTTGCTGAGCTTGAAATTCCCCGCCCGGGTGTAATAGGTCTGTCCGGTCCCGCTGTCGATCTGGAAGAAACCGTCCCCCTCGATCGCCCAGTCCAGGCTGTTTCCGGTTTGCACGAAATCCCCCTGACTGAACAGCTTTTGAGTCGATATGGGTTTGACGCCCATGCCGACCTCGATTCCCGCCGGGAGTTGGATTCCCGTGGCGGAGGTTGCGCCGGCCTTGGTAAAGACCTGATACATCAGATCCTGGAAATTGGCCCGGGACTTCTTGAACCCGTAGGTATTGATATTCGCCAGGTTGTTGGCCACCACATCCTGATCCAGTTGTTGTGCCGCCATGCCTGTCGCCGCCGTGTATAGCGATCTGATCATTGCATCCTCCTCATATCTACACGAGTTTGCCGACCCGGCCGGTCGATTGCTTGTCTTCGTCGTTGATGGTCTGCATGAGCTTCTGATAACTCTCCAGGGTCCGCTGAATGTCGATCATGCCGACCATCTCTTTGATTACGTTTACGTTCGACATTTCCAGGTAGGACTGCCTGAGCGCGGGCGCATCGATCCTTGTCGCCCTTTCTTCGGTCTGGAAGTATCCGCCGGCACCGCGCTTCAACCCACGCATGTTCTTGAAGCCGGCGATATTTAGCCTTCCCAGGGAAACCCCGTCCACCACCACCGAGCCGTCATGTTCGAAGTTTACGACCCGTCCGTCTATCCGCAGGGGCCCCCCGTCCCCGAGGACCTTGTCGCCGCTCTGGGTGACCAGGAAGCCTTCCCTGTCCAGGGTGAAATCGCCTTTCCGGGTATAGGCGACGCCGTTTGCCGTCTGGACGCTGAAGAAGCCTTCCCCGTTGAGGGCCAGATCGAAGAGATTTCCGGTCCGGCTGATCATCCCGATCCGAAAATCGATCTCCACGCTTTCCCGGGCCCCCTGTCCGGCCGCGGTCGCCACCCCCCCCTTCGCGGCGTCTTCCAAAAAGAGCAGGTATTCCTGTTTGAAACCGGGGGTTCCGGAATTGGCCACGTTATTGGTCACCGTATCCATGCGCCTCATGGTGCGCTGGCAGGCAACGGCAATTTCCTGAACGTCGTAGTTCATATCGCTCCCAAGAAAAATATTTTCAATCAGGTTTTGCAATAGCCATGCCATGAGCGCAACATCGGGCGACTGGGGATGCCAGATCCATTATTCTATATTAACGACTGGTTACAATTTATTTTGAAAAAGGAAAAAAGAAAAGAATTCTGAAAAAAGCGGAAGGGGAAAATTTTTCCCTCGCTGTATGTCAACGTCTTGACGATTCCTGCCGCCGTTGTTCGTTGAGGGAGTACACAAACGCCAATATTTCGGCGATGGCGCGGTAGAGTTCATTGGGGATCTCCTCATCCAGGTCGAGCCGGTAGAGGATCTGTACCAGATGCTTGTCCGCCTTGATCGGGACGTCATGCTTCCGCGCCAGTTCGATGATCTTCTCCGCGATGAATCCCTGACCCTTGGCGGTTATCCGGGGCGCCCGATCCTTCTTGGCGTCATACCGCAGGGCGGTGGCAAGCAGGGGGGATGGAGGTTGTTTCGGATCTCTTTCAGGCATACAGACTCAATGCCTCCCGCATGTCGATCCCGTGTTCGCGCCGGAATTCCTGCCGAAGCCGCGCCAAATCAGGGTCCAGATAGCAGGAGGCCTCCCCTACTTTCAGTCCCGCCCCCTCCAGCCGGTCTTTGAGTTCCCCCAGCGCCGAGGCGATCAGGATCCGCGACGCCTCTTCCCGGCATTTGATGCGGCAGCTCACCTTCTGGTCGGCAAGGCGCACCTCCGCCATCATCTCCCCCAGGATGTCCAGATCTAGAAAAAGGACAAAACGATGCTCCCCCATCCCGGCGACATTCTTCTCCCGGTCGGGCTCCTTCTCGATATAGAGATCCTGGAAGCGGAGGCCGTCGGGAAAGGCCATGGGGATAGGGATGAAATAGGGGCGTCCCTCCTCCCGGGACAGGACGTTGAGGACCTGCTGGATCTCGATGGCCGTAATGGAACTCTGGGACTGCCGCAACAGATTGGTGATGCTTTCCATTTGCCCCGGCGTTTTCCCTTCGGCCCGGCCGGTCAGCTCCTGAAGGAGTTCCGTGAATCTCAACAATCCCCCCTTCACCCCTCCCCTGCTCCGGGCGTCGGTGAGGCGGGAATTGTCGTCCAGGGCCCGAAACAGACCGTGCTCCAGCAGGAGTCCCAGCCCCTGAATGTAGTCCTTTACGAAACCCGGATTGTTCATGGTGCGGGGAGAAAAGATAAGGGTTTCCATCAATTGCGCGATCTTCTGCGCATCGTTTTTTATGGACTCCGGCGACGCCTCCAATAGGGCGGTCGTGTCGAGTCCCGGCCTCAAGACGAGGAAAAGATCGCGCAAAGACTGGGGCTGGGATCTATTGAGGAGCAGGTACTGATTGATTTTTTGCGTTTCCTGGTAACTTTCCCCGAGGATCTGCAGGACGGTTCTGGGTCCCGTTGCTTCCACCCTGAGGGTCAGTTGCTCCCCTGCCTTCAGCGGTGTTTGGGCGTCGGCGAGGACCTTGGCCGTCCCGATTTGGAGCAGCACCCGGTTGTTTGTTCCGGTCTGCAGGACAAAGCCCTTGAGAACTTCCCCCTGATTGAAGAGCGGCGTCCGGGCAACGGTCTGGATTTCCGCCGTTGCCAGATCGATCCGCCCGGGGGGCAGTACGGGACCAAGGGTCTGGATCATGGCGTTTCCTGATGCCGGCGCCGGTCAAGATTCTTGATGAGTTCGATCTCCCCCGCTGTGATGCCCAGCCGGTCCGTCACCTCCTGATCGGTGAGGCCGTCGTCGATCATCTTCATGACCTCCCGATAAGGGTCGTTTTGGGAAGCGGGCGCCCCCGCTGCCTCCCGCAGATTTGCCTTCGGCACATCTTCGGCCCTGGCGAGGAGATCCCGCAGCCGCCTTTCCCGCTCATCGAGGGCGAAGGCCAGGGTCTTGAGGTTCTTCCTTCCCTCTTCGAGGGCGGCGACGAATTCCCCCGACAGCTTCCGGGATTCATCCATGAATTTTCGCAGCTCCTCCATCTCCGCCACCGAACGCTCCGGATGGCGCTTTCTTTCCCGGCGGCCGAACTGCCAGAAAATCAGTCCGAGCAACAGACAGAGCAGAATATCGATCGCCAGTTGTATAAACAGCAGGGACTGGATTGACACCTTACACCCTTATGTCAATGCGGGAGCCTTCGTCGGCCTCGGCATCATCACTTCGTTCTTCCGGCGGATTCCCCGCCGACAACCGGCGCTTTCCCGAGCCTCTTCCGCCTTCAAACCCGTCGCCTTCCTTTCGTTCCTGAAGTCTGCGGAAATCCGTCTCATCGGCATCCTTAACCTTCTCCTTGAGACGCCGGCGCTCCTCGCTGAACTGCGCGGCGAAGTGGCGCTGCTGCATGTCCCCGTGCTGCTGCTGTACCTGCTGGATCTTCTCCATGGCCTGCAACTGCGCGACGGTTTGCTGCATTTCGATGGTATTTAACAATTTTCCGCTCCCCCGGGGCCGTCCTGATCATCCGTCCCTTTTTAAGAAATATCGACAGCTTTCATTCAAAGCTTTAATATTTAAGTCGAACGTTTAGATATCGGCGCCCGTTTTCTTCGCGAATTTCCAGTTTCGAATCCATGGAAGCCAGGAGTCGCTCCGCCAGGGAGAGCAGATTTTCCTCCCGCCGGACAACGGGGTCGCCGGGACATGGGCTATCCGCAACGGTGGCGCCAGTATTCCCGCCAGGGCTTTCGGCAGCGGGGTATTCGAGACTTATCAGCGCCCCTTCCTCTTCCCTGATGGTCCGGATCGTGAGGGTTCTCTCCGGGCTGGCCAGCATATCGTGCATCGCCTGCCGCATAATCGCCCATACGATCAAAGAGCAGTGGGCAAAATGACCGGAAACCGGGGGGATCCCGTCATCCAGGCGCACATCCTTCTTTATTTGGTGCTTGAAATTCAAATAATAATCGGCAAACCGCAATTCCATGGTAATGAGTTGATGAAGGGAGAATTTCCCCCAATCATGGGTGGAGAGACTGTAAAACTTCCCGCTCACATCCTGGAACATTTGGCAAAAACGATCGCTTTCATTATTCACCTCCTCTATGTCCCGGGAGAGCTTATCGAAAAGATCCTGGTGCCCAAGGACTGCCTGGGGGCATGTTTGCCGGAGTTTTTCCATGAGCTGGTCAAACCGCCGTCTCATGATCTGCCCCCTGCCCATGATCCCGTTGAGAGGATTGGCAAAATTGTGAATGATGCCGGGAATCAGTTCGGAAATAAACGTTGCGGTGAACAGCGACTCCAAGGCACGATAACCATCCTGTCGATCCATTTCTTTTGCACCGCCTTTACATGATGAGATACTTTTCGAAATTAACCTCTCTGACGGCGCCGGGTCCTAAAAGCCTGTTCAATTCTTCAGAGATCTCTTTCTTGAGACCCTTCCTTTCTTCCGGCCTCAAAAGGACCGCCAAGGAACGGCTGCCGAGAATCTTGAAAATGACCTTGCGCATCTCTAACTCCCGTGACGACAGGTCCTGTTGTTTGTTCCCGTCGATATCGAGAACGACGCCGCAATGCAATATACGCGCTTTCCCCTGGTCATCGCGCACTTCGATGAAGAAATCGTTAAGCGTCAACCGGTCGGAAACCGGTTTCGCAACCGGGACGGCGACCCGGCGTTCCGGCTTCGGACCTTCGTAGGACAATTCCGTCAGAAGATACCACACCATGACGCTTGCCACAACCACAAGAATGAATCCCCCGGCAAACCAGAGCAACCTTTTACGCCCCTTGCCGGGAGGCGGGGACTCCGGTGGCTGGGCGACGGCAAGATCATAATCCTCCGTCTCCAGTCGCAGGTCGCTCTCGGGGATGGAGATATCGATGATGTCGATTTGGGCCTTCTGTTTCATACGGGCGTCATTGTTCCGAAGTGGGTCCGTTTGCGAAGCTATCGCTCCTCTTCACGGAGATGCCGCAGGGCGGCGCGTATCCTCAGAACGGCCTGGGAATGTAGTTGACAAACCCTCGATTCGGTCAGGCGCATTGTCTGGCCGATCTCTTTCATCGTCAATTCTTCGTAGTAATAAAGCGCCATTACCAGCCGCTCCTTTTCCGGCAGGGCTTCGATGGCATTCTTGAGCCCCGCCCTGGTTTCTTCTCCGGCAAGAAGATCCAGGGGGGTGCCTCGATCCACGGTTTGCAGCCATTCCGCATCGGTGTGATAATCGAGATAGTCCGCGGTCATGTCTTCCGTGCTGATTACCGTGATCGCCTTGGCGCCGGCGAGGAGCCGATAATACTCCTCGATTCCGATCCCCATATGGGCTGCCGCCTCCTCTTCCATCGGCGCCCTGCCCAGCTCCTTTCCCAAGGTTTGAAAGGCCTTCTCCAGTTTGTCGTCTTTGTCGCGAACCGATCTGGGGACCCAGTCATTGACCCGCAACTCGTCCAACACCGCGCCGCGAATCCTGAATTTGGCATAGGTTTCGAACTGAACATTGCGCGATTCGTCAAATTTCTCCAGGGCCCCCATCAAACCGATGACGCCCACATTTATCAAGGCCTCCTTATCCGAACCGTCGATAGGCAGTTTCGCCGTCATTCTGGCCACGATATTCTTTACCAGCGGCGCGTAACGCAGGATCAGTTCGTCCCGCTTCTTTTTATCCATAGCCATGACGAATGCCCGTTTCTCCAAAGAAAACCAGACTGCCATTCTCCGTATGCTCCGGGTTTTCACCGCACACCTTCTTGGCGATCCCATAAATGCATTTACTCGCCGGCGAATGGGGATAAAGCTCCGTCAATGCCTTCTGGCGTTTGATGACCTCTTTGAATTTATCGTCTTGCAGCACGTATCCCAACAGTTCGATCTGGATGTTCAGGAAATGATCCATGGCATTGCTCAGCCGTTTGAATACCGCCATCGCTTCACTATGATGCTTCACCATATTCACGATCAACCGAAATCTTTTCCGTGCATAACTCTGATGAAGGATTTTCATCAGGGCATAGGCATCGGCCATGGAGGCCGGTTCGGCAGAGGTGACGACGACGATCTCCTTGGCGGCCAGGTTGAAATAGGTGACATTGCCGGCAATCCCCGCCGCCGTATCTACCAGCATGAAATCCGGGCGCTCCCGCAGGGAGTTCAGCTCGTCCAAAAGGGCGAGCTTATGTCCTTTCGAGAGATCCGCCATCGCTTCGATTCCCGAGGAGGCCGGCAGGATCGTCATTCCTCCGGGACCCCTGACGATAATCTCGCTCAGAGATTTTTCTCCCGTCAGGACATGGTAGAGGTTGTATTTCGGCGTCAAGCCGAGAACCAGATCGACGTTGGCCAGGCCCATGTCGGCATCCAAGATCATCACCTTGCGGTTCATCATCGACAGGGCGTAGGCCAGGTTGACGGCGATGTTCGTCTTTCCCACCCCGCCCTTGCCGCTGGTGATGGCCATAACCCGGATGGAACGGTTTTTCCCGTCCCGCTGTTTGACGGACCCGCTGTTTCGCGCCATATTTTCCTTGTTCACAAGCTCTCTGAGGGACGACGCCTGATCCACATTCCCACCCCTGTTAATTGTATGCATTGTCGATAATCGATCTCGCCAGCGTCCCGGGGGAAAACCCGGCAATATCCTGGGGCACGTTCTGGCCGTTGGTTACATAACTCACCGCCGTTCCCGCCTGATCGAGGACGTCATAGAGCGCGCCGAAGGAACGGCACTCGTCTAGCTTGGTCAGGGCAATCCGGTCGTAGCCCAGGACCCGATACCGGTCCGCGGCGTCGAGGAGAGAATCGCGGCCGGTCGTGGAACTCAGGAGCAGATGGACATCCAGGGATTGCTGAGGGGAAAACATCTCTTTGAGACGCCGGAGATAGTCGGCGTCCCGGGGAGATTTTCCCGGCGTATCGATCAGGATCACGTCCCGATCGGCCAAGGCCTGGACGGACTTTCGGAAGCTGATCCTGTCCCCCGCCACGTGAACGGGGATATCGAGAATCTTCGCATAGACCTTCAGTTGCTCCACCGCGGCGATGCGATAGGTGTCGGTGGTGATGAGGCCCGTCTTTTTCTTTTCATCGATCTGATACCGGGCCGCGAGTTTTGCCAGCGTCGTGGTCTTGCCCGCCCCCGTGGGGCCGACCAGGGCCTTCAGCCTCCCGCCGCCAGCGTCGGAGCCCAGACTCCGGAGCGATTCCGTCAGACACTGCTCGGCCACCGCGGTTATTTCCTCATAATTCCTGACCTTGAAAAAGCGGGGGTCCTTCTGGAGCGTCCCGATGATCTTGGCCGTTTTGCCTTCGGAAACACCGTTGCGGATCAGAGTTCGATATAATTGAGAAACATCGTCCCGGTCCCGGTATTTTCCCCCCAGCCCCAGGACCTTGAACAGGGTGTTCATGCCGTCTCTGAGTTCCGCCAGATCCTCATGAATCCTGAAGGCCTGATCTACCGCGGCCAGCACCTCCCTTATCTCCCCGATCTGCCGCTGGAAGTCGGCGATGCCCTCCGCGACCGCCTCCCCACCGGCCTCCTCCCTTATTCTCCCCTTCCCCTCCTCAACCGGCATTGCCGTCGTCCCGTTCCGGTCCACGGCGGCAATGACCTCGATCAGGCGGGGAGGGGAATTGCGCAGGGTCCTGGTAGAAAGAACGATGGCCTCCGGACCGAGTTCACTCTTGATCCGGCCCAGGGCTTCCTGGACATTCGTCACTTCATAACGTTTTACCTGCATCTCAAATCTCCACCATACCAAAGGAAGTTATATTTGCGTCCCGGCTGATCTCGTTGTGGGCAAGAACGGCGATATTGGGGAAAAAGCGATCGACGATTTTCTTGAAGTGGACGCGAATGTTCGGCGAACAAAGGATGATGGGCTGGAGCCCCCGCTTCATAAACTCCCCGGCGCTGTCCTGAATCCGCTGCATGATTCTCTTGACCACATTGGGGTCAGGAGAGACAAAGGACTCGTATTCCGTATGCTGTACGGACTGCTGGATAATCTCCTCGATCTCCGGCGACAGCATCACCACGTTGACGCTGCCACTCGCGTCCTGATACTGCCTCGTGATGGCCCGGGCCAGGGATTGCCGCACGTATCCCGTCAGGATATCCACATTCTTCGTCAACGGCACATAATCGGCAAGGGTTTCGATGATGCACAGAAGGTCGCGGATGGAGACCCGCTCTTTCAAAAGCCTCTGCAGCACCTTTTGGAGGAGGCCGAGGGGGACCACCTTGGGTGTCAGTTCCTCGAGGATCCGGCCATGGGTCCGGGACAGATTGTCAAGGAGCGCCTGCACCTCCTGCCGCCCGATGAGCTCCTCCACGTTCGTCTTGATGATTTCCGTCAAATGGGTGGTAAGGACCGTCGCCGGATCCACCATGACAATCCCCCGGGCCTGAACCATCTCCTTTTCCCTTTCCGGAACCCAGACGGCAGGCAGCCCGAAGGCCGGCTCCCGGGTCTGGATCCCCGTCACCCTCATGGCGTCATCATCGGAAGTGATGGCCAGCAGATAGCCGGGCATCAACTCACCCTTCGCCACCTCCGTCCCCTTGATGAGGAAGCTGTACTCGTTGGGGTTCAACTGCAGGTTGTCCCGGATATGAATGGCCGGGATGATGAACCCCAACTCCTGGGCAAGCTGTTTCCGCAACGCCTTGATCCTGCCTAACAATTCCCCTCCCTGATTCGCGTCCACCAGGGAAATCAGGCCATACCCCACTTCCAGGCCCAGAGGATCGAGGGGAATCAGGGTTTCCACCGTATCGGTTATTTCCGGCACCGGCGCTTCCTCGACTTCCGGCTCCTCATGGTGTTTTTTCCCCATCATGTTGTAGGCCAGCACGGCCATGCCCACGGCCACGACCAGGAAGGCAAACTTGGGCATCCCGGGGATCAGGGCAAAAACAAAGACAAAGAATGAGGTGAGGGCGAAGGCCTTCGGCTGGGAAAAAACCTGGCCCTTCAGTTCCTCCCCCAGTTCCGAGACGGCGGAGGTCCGGGTCACCAGGATGCCCGCGGCGGTGGAGACTACGAGGGCCGGGATCTGGGTAACCAATCCGTCGCCGATGGTGAGAAGGGTGTAGGTGCGCGCCGCATCGACAACATTCATATCCTTCTGCAGCACCCCGACAATCAGGCCCCCGATGATATTCACCAGGACGATGATGATGCCGGCAATGGCATCGCCCCGGACGAACTTGCTCGCCCCGTCCATGGCGCCGTAGAAGTTGGCCTCGCTTTCAATTTCCCGGCGGCGCTTTCTGGCCTCCCCCTCGGTGATGAGCCCGGTATTGAGATCGGCGTCGATGCTCATCTGCTTGCCTGGCATGGAATCAAGGGTGAAGCGGGCGGCCACTTCGGCGACCCGGGTGGCCCCCTTGGTGATGACCACGAAGTTGATCAGGACGAGCACCGCAAACACAATGAACCCGATCACGTAATTGCCTCCCACGACAAAAGTCCCGAAGGCCTTGATGACCTGACCGGCGGCGTCGGTACCCTTGTTTCCGTAGAGCAGGATCAGCCTTGTGGAGGCCACGTTCAAGGCCAGACGCATGAGGGTGACAATGAGGAGCACCGAGGGGAAAACCGAAAAATCCAGAGGTTTCATTACCGACATGGCCATGAGCAGGATGACGATGGCCACGGCGATGCTCATGGACAGCAGCAGGTCCAGGACGATCGTCGGGAGGGGGACGATCATCACCGTCAGAATGCCGACAACCCCTACCGCCAGGAAAAAACCGCTGCTCCGGGTCAGATTGGTGAAAAAAGATGATTTTTCCTCGTATGCTTCAGCCATGTTCATTATCTTCTGGTGGGGGAGAGTCCGTAAACGTAGGCCAGGATCTCCGCGACAGCCCGGTAGAGATTTTCGGGTATTGCCCCGTCTATATCGACCATTCTATACAATACCCGTGCCACCCACTTGTTTTCCACGATGGGGACCCGGTGCTCCCCGGCGATCTTTCTGATCCTCTCCGCCACATGACCCGCCCCTTTCGCCAGCACCACCGGCGCGGACATCGTGGCGGTGTCATATTTCAGCGCCACCGCCAGATGGGTCGGGTTGGTGATGACCACATCCGCCTTCGGTACGCTGGCCATCATGCGTTTCCGGGCGGCTTCCCTCTGGAGCCGCCTTATCCGTCCCTTGATCAGGGGATCGCCTTCCGTCTGCTTGTTTTCTTCCTTGAGTTCCTGCTTGGTCATCTTGATGTTCTTTTCGTGTTCCCACTTCTGATATAGATAATCGAGGACGGCCAACACCATGAGGAGCCAGCAGACGTTGGCGAGGATCTTGAAGGCATTCCCGCCGATGAAAGACAGGATCTGCCACACCCCCTGATCCAGAAGGGGCAAAAATCCCATCACTTCCGAACGGATGGTCAGATATGCAACGGCGCCGATGACCACAATTTTCAAGATGTTTTTCAAGAGTTCGACGAAGGCGCGCAGGCCGAGGACATTCTTCATGCCCTTGATCGGGTTGATCTTGGAGAACTTCGGCGCCATCGCCTCCGGGGAAAAGATGAATCCCACCTGGAGGATGTTGACCAGCAGGGAGACGACGACAACCGTCAACATGAGGGGCAGGAGCAGAAGCATGACCTGGAAGGCAAGTTCGGCAACGAACGGAGGGAGACTGGAGGCGGTAAGTTGGACCTGCCCGGACTTCTTCAGCATCCCCTTCGTCATGTTCATCATTCCCGTCAACAAATCGGGGGCGTTGAAATAAAAATAGACCAGCGCCCCGACCAGAATGGCCACGGAAGAAAGTTCGCGGCTTTTGGCCACCTGGCCTTTCTTGTGGGATTCCTCGCGCCTCTTTGTGGTTGCCTGTTCTGTCTTTTCCTGTCCCTGATCGTTCTCTGCCATGATAAACTATCCGTTTCATGACGGCAGCGTCAATTATTCACTTCCCTCACATGACCTTGAACAACGCCGCCAGATCCGCCTGGAGGTGAAGAAACAGCCGGCCGGCCATCTTTACGAACATCGGCGCCATCAGCCCCAGAAAGAAAAGCCCCGCGGCGATCTGAAGGGGAAAGCCGACAATGAAGACATTGATCTGGGGCACCGTACGGGCGATCACCCCCAGGCCGACATTGACCAGCAGCGCCACGGCGATAAGGGGGGCACATATCTTCGCGGCGATCAAAAAGATGTTCGTGGTAAAATCGATCAACAACTGCAGCAAGGGGCCGGAAAAGGCAAACCCCAGGGGTTCTATCCGCTCATAGCTCTCCGTCAGCACGGCCAGAAAGATATGATGGGCATCCACCGCCAGGAAAATCAGCAGACCGACGAGATACAAAAACTCCCCAATGATGGATACCTGCATGCTGCTTAACGGATCGATGACATTGGCCATGCTGAAGCCGATCTGAATCCCCGCCATTTCCCCGGCGGCCTGTAGGGCGGCGAAGAGGCAGCGGGCGGCAAATCCGATCAAAACGCCGATCAAGACCTCTCCCGCCATCCCGATCACCATCTGGACAATATCGCTCCGATAGGCCTCCGGAAGGGGGAAGCGGATCAGGGGATAGAGCACCAGGGCCAGTGTCAGACTCAGGGTGGCCTTGACCCGTACCGGCACCGCCCGGTCCCCGATGATCGGTATCATGACCAGAATGGCGCCGATCCGGAGAAAAATCAGGAGAAAAACGGCGATCTGCTCAAATGTCAATGCCGGCAAGCCAGCCACGGCGACCCCAAGCCCTTCCTGAGCGCTTCATGACGAACTATCTTATGTACAAAGGTATGTTCTGAAACAGATTGGACGTGAAATTCAACAGGATGCCGATCATCCACGGCAGGGCGGCGACGAGGGCCACCAGACAGGCGATGATTTTCGGCACGAACACAAGCGTGATCTCCTGCACCTGCGTCATGGCCTGGATCAGGCTCACGAACACCCCCACCACCAGCCCCACGAGCAGAACCGGCGCCGAGACCAGCAGGGTCACCTTGACCGTTTCACTCATCAATCCCACGACCAAATCTACGCTCATTTGCCATACCCCGAAACCTTTGAATTATTGCTTCCCATATCGTCTTTTGACATTCCCGCCAAAGGGGGAATCCAGGGTCTTAAAGTATCTCCCCGATGCCAGTTCGGACCTGCCCCGCACCACGATACGCGGCCACGGCATGACAAGACAGGTCGTTTTCTCAAAGGTCTCACCCCGACAATCATTGAAAACTCTTCACGAGAGACCCCACGATCAGATACCAGCCGTCCACCAGGACAAACAGCAACAATTTGAAGGGCAGACTCAGCATGATCGGCGGCAGCATCATCATGCCCATGGAGAGTAGGATGCTGGCGATAACGATATCGATTATGAAAAACGGCAGATAAATCATGAATCCGATCTGAAACGCCGTCTTGAGTTCACTGATCATGAAGGCGGGGATCAAAACGGACAGCGAAACGTCTTCCGGCTTCTCCGGACGCTTTTCCCGGGCGATCTGGACGAACAGGGCCAGATCCTTTTCCCTGGTCTGCTTGAGCATGAAGCTTTTTATCGGCGTCGCCGCCCGGTTCATGGCCTCTTCTCCGGATATTTCTTCGTTGTAATAGGGCCTGAGGGCCTCCTGATTGACCTTTTGCCACACCGGGGTCATGATGAAGAACGTCAGAAACAGCGCCATGCCGATGACGATCTGGTTGGGGGGGATCTGCTGGGTTCCCAGGGCATGACGGAGCAGAGAGAGGACCACGACCACCCTGGTAAAGGACGTCACCATCAGGAGGATGGCCGGGGCCAGGGAAAGGATCGTGAGGATAAATAAAAGTTGAATGACCGTTGCCGTTTTTGTCGGGGAGTCCGGCGGACCGCCGCCGATGGAGAGACTGACGTTGGGAAGGGAAAGCGTCTCGGCGCCCGCGGACCCGGCGGCGAGGAGCAGGCAGGAGCAGGCCAGTAATATGGCCAGCGGCGCGGGGTATGTAGCGGCTGTCTTGGCTTTCACTTCTTCCGCCTCTTTCCGATCGCGGCCGTCATGGATTCCAATACCGCCCGATACCGGTCGGGAACGGCCAGGGCCGCGGCGCCCGGCCGCCCTCGCCGCATCCGCTCTTCCCGGATTCTCTCCACGGCCTCTTCATCGTCTATTTCCGTCAGGAGGCTGATCCCGTTGACGGTAACGCCGACAATGAGAATCCGGCCTGATACATCCAGCATCATGATGGAACTCTTCGGACCCAGATAACGCGTCGCTAGGACATCGATGGGACCATCCGATCCGCCTCCGGTCGCCGTATGCTGAGTAATCCGCTTGAGCAGGTAAACGGCGCCCACCATTATCCCCAGAACAATCCCCAGGGCGAAAAGCATTTTTATAAACGAGGCGATATATGAATAATCCATGATCTGCGAACCCGCTATCTCAACTTGTTCACCCGTTCCGCGGGAGAAACGATATCGGTAAGACGAACGCCGAATTTCTCGTTCACCACCACCACTTCCCCCCGGGCGATCAGACGGTTGTTGATGAACACATCCATAGGCTCACCCGCCAGTTTGGCCAGTTCCACCACCGAACCCTGTCCCAACTGCAGGAGCTCGCTGATCAGCATCCGGCAGCGCCCCAGTTCTACGGATAGACTCAAGGGGATGTCCAGAATGAAGTCCAGTTCCATATTTCCTTTGGGAACGTCCGGTTTCTGGATTTCCTGGAACGACACCGCACTTACCTCGGCCTTGGGAACCGGGCCTTTGGAAAGGGTCATCTCCTCTTCCACATCGTCCCAGGTCAACTCTTCATCTTTCTTTCCCTCTTTCTCCCCTTCCGCTCCCGAAGAAACCCCCTGTAACAGGGCGTCGATTTCATCTTGTTCCATTTTTCAATCCCCTTCCCCGGTTATGATTTCGACAATTTGCACCGCCTGGCTGCCCCGGTATTGACCTGCATATCCGGCATATTTTGCCACCCCTTCCACAAAGATCCGCACCGGATCAGCGGCGTACTGGTCCAGGGGAACGACATCCCCCACCTGAAAGTTGGCCACATCTCCCGCGCTGATCTGGGTTCCCCCCAACTCCACGACTATATCGACCTCCGCCTGAAGGATATTCTTCTGAAAACGTTCCAGGAGCCCTTTGTCCACCTCCATCTGCTCGCTCTGAAATCCCGCCTGAAGCTTTTCCCGCAAAGGCTCCAGGGTTGCGTACGGTATGCAGAGGGTTATTAGTCCGGAAGAGTATTCGACCTCGATTTCGAAATTTATCACCACCACCACATCCGTGGGGGAAACGATATAGACGAATTGAGGATTCACCTCGGAGCGCTGGTACTCCATCCGTAATTCGATCAATCCACGCCACGCCTTTTCCATATCCGTCAGGGCGTTCAACACCACCCGGCGGATGATGTTGCTCTCGATGGCTGTGAATTCACGCCCTTCGACCTTGAACATGTCTCTGCCGCTGCCCCCAAAAAGGATATCCACGAGCATGAAAATGACCTTCGCCTCTACCACGAAAAGACTCGTTCCCCGGAGAGGATCCATGCGAAACAGATGCAAGCTGGTGGGAACCGGCAGGGTCTTCAAAAATTCTCCGAATTTGACCATATTCACCGATATGGCGCTGACACTGGTCACCTTGCGCAACAGAGACGACAAGGTGGTTCGGAGCAGGCGGGCATATTTTTCATTGATCATTTCCAGGGTCGGCATGCGTCCCCTGATGATCCGGTCCTGACTGGTCAGGTCATAGGGAACGACATCGGATGGATCATGGACATCCTCCAACTCCGTTTCGATATCGCCGCCGGATATCCCCCTCAACAGGGCATCGACTTCTTCCTGGGTCAGAATTTTGCTCATAATCCCTTCCTTTGCCGGCTCCTGGCGGATGTCCGGTTACTGGATGACAAATTCGGTAAAATAAACCTGCGTGACCTTGGCATTGGGAAGAAAACTGTTGAGCCGCATGGCGATTTCTTCACGGAGACGCTGTTTTCCCGCGGTATCCATAAGTTCGCGGTAGGTTTTTGCCCCCAGCAATTCAAGGACGTTGTCCCGGAGCTTCGGTTTCAACTGATCCAGATCCTTGACACCCAGGGGATCGGATATTTCCAATTGCACCACCAGTTTCAAATAACGATCCCCGCCGCTGTCCTGAAGGTTGATAATAAATGGTTCCATAGGCCAGATCGTGCCGATTACGGGTTGGGACGGCGTCTTGTTTTTTGCCTGGGAGGCCTTGCCGCCGAAATAATAATATGCCCCCCCGGCAATGCCCCCCGCGACCAGGAGCGCGGCCAGACCGATGACCGCCCACTTCAGCAGCACCCCCTTCTTCTTTTCCGCCGGTTCCTGTTCGGATCGTTCCGTTGACTTTTCCTCCCGTTCCGCTCTGGCCATGCCTTCCTCCTATATATATTCCGTTGCCACCAAGATCCGGATCCGACCATCTCTCGCCGTCGGCTGGTCCTTTCCTGGCTCAAATCCCGAGGCGGAGACTCTTTCCGCCTCCACGCCTTCGTAAACCGTCATTGTCGACGCTATTGCCGCCGCCCGCCTTGCCGCCTCATGGCTGGCGCCGGCGGCGATAACCTCTACATGGATAAAAGCCCGTTCCTGTTTTACAACTTCGCGCAACCGGGCCAGCATTTTCCCTCCCTCCGGCCCTATTTCACCGTCGGGAAAATCAAATACCGCCCCAAGGGGTATTTGCAGTTCCATTCCCCGGGGCCATTCGGCAACGGCGCCTTGCGGGAAAGCCGTCATGAACGCCATGAGCTTAGGTCGCAACCGGAGCATTGCCTCCCCTTCCCGACGTCCGAAGTCTCTTGCCTTTTCCGCTTCTATGTCCGGGTCTTTAACCGGCGTTACGAAAGGTTTAAATATCCTCAGGCGGCCCCCTTCAGCGGCCGGACCACCGGCCAGGGTTTTCCGGAACGAGTCCACCGTTTGGACCAGATAATCCCCCTGAAGGGAGGAAAAGGCTAGCAGCAGGACGAAGAATGTGAAGATCAGGGTCAAAAGATCATTCAAGGTCAGCAGCCAGTTTCCCGGGTCGCCGGATTGTTTGTATTTCTTCATGTTTGCCTTTTCACGCTTCATCGGCTCAGGCTCACCGGTCAAGTAAAATTGTCACGGCGCCGGCCGTCATGGCCTGTCCGGCGGCGCCGGCGGGGCAGGACAAGCCCCGGGCGGCGGTTTTGAGGCGCTCGACGGGAAATCCCTTTTCCATTGCGAGATAACGATGCACAACCGAAGACCGCAATGTCGCCATCTCCCAATCCGGCGTCATGGATCCGTCGCCGTTCGAACGACAGTCGGCGCCGACATTCACCTCGATCCGACTTCCGGACTTCTCGGCATAGCGGAGGACCTCCCGGAGGATGAGTTCGGCTTTCGGAAGCATTGTCGCCTCTTTCGGGGCATAAAAAACGAGTCCTTTGACCGCCAACCTCACCCCCTCGCCTGCCCTCACGATCCCTACATCCTGGGACAATCCGGCCCTGGCCATGGCGTTGCGGAGCGAACCCACCGGTTCATATCTCCCGGCAGCCACCGGGGGCTCCTTTTGCTCCTCCTTGCCAAGGACCGTCTTCTGAAGCCGGCGCATATCTTTGTCGCCGAAACGGGCATGGGATATCAGCATGACGAAAAAAACGAGGAGGATCATGATGAGCGCCGCATAAACCGGCTGCCAGTCGCCCGTCGTCATCACAGGTGGTTGAGAATATGGGTGTCGGCCTTCAGTCACGGTAGAACCTCGATCGGCGCTGGGCAGGGGCGATGAAGGAATGCAGTTTCTGCTCCAGGATCCGGGGGTTGTCCCCCTCCTGAATCGACGTCACCCCTTTGATGACAAGACGTTTTATCAACAATTCCTCGGCGCTGCGGGTTCTCAATTTTCCGGAAATGGGATGAAATATCAGATTGGCCAGGATGACGCCGTAAAACGTGGTTATCAGGGCCACCGACATGGATGGCCCTATGGAGCTTGGCTCTTCCATTTTCATCAGCATCTGTATCAGTCCAATGAGGGTCCCCATCATGCCCATGGCGGGGGCGAAATTGCCCATGCTGGCGAAGATCTCCGCTCCCAGGCGATGCCTTTCGGCAACAGAGTCCAGTTCCGTCTCTAAAATGTTGGTCATGACGGTCGTTTCATATCCATCCACCATCATCTCCACCGCCTTCCCCAAAAAAGGGTCCTTTACCCGGACGCCAATATTCTGCAGGGACAGGATTCCTTCTTTCCGGGCCTGTTTGGACATGTCCACCAGGAGTCGGACGATTTCATCCGTTTTGTATTCCCTTTTGAAAAAGGCATTTTTTGCCACCTTCAACACACTGAGCATATCCGACAGGCGGTAATTGATCAACGCGGCGCCAAAGGTCCCGCCAAAAACAATCATCGCCGACGGTCCATCCAGAAACCATGTCAAACCTCCTCCTGAGCTCATCGCCGCCACGACCAGCGCGAAGGCCCCTATGATGCCGATAACTGTCCCCAGATCCACGGTATCGATCACCCCACGGTTTTTGACAGAGAAGCCGATGCAACTTGTGTCACAACCAGAACAGCAAATTGCATACCATCAAGGGGTAATGTCTTATGTTGTCGATATTCGTTGATTTATTGTGAATGAAGAAGACGGGTGGCTGGGAGTGGAAAAATGAGGGATGGCAACATGAAGATCTGCTGTCATTATTTTGACGGACAACAGCTCAGGTCCGTCAGGCCCAGGTGTCGATAATGGAACCACGGGCGGGAATCCTTGGGAAACCCGTCTGTTCATACCTTGGCGACGAGAGACTCACCGTTACCGCCTCTCCCGGTATTTCCATCGTAAGATCGGCCTCGGAGATATCGACGATGTCCTCCGGCTCGTATATTCGCGGTTGGCTGCCCTCTTCCGGAGCGGAAGGCAGGGGCGGGCGACCAATCCGGCCGGCCGGAGGTTGCAGGTTGCGCGTATAGGCGACAAGCAGAGGCGATTTTACATCCATAACGATCCGCGGAACGGTTATTTCATTCGTACGTCAGGAAATCTCATCAGTTTGCCGGATCAAGACATATACAAGATCACATGTATATTTCAAGCTTATTTATCATGCCGGACCCCGTAGCGAGCACCGGGGATACCCAATGCGGCCGCCAGCGATTCTCTTGTTTCCGGCTTTCGCCGGAATTACTGTATGCGTTGTAATTGACGGCGATGCCTATAACAACGACGGCGATGATGCCGCCGCCCCGGCGGGACGGCGGCATCATCGCTATGGACATGAGAAAACTATACCAACCGCACCGAATGCTACCGTTTGATATTCATCAACTCCTGGAGCATCTGATCCGCCGAGGTGATGATCCGGGAGTTGGCCTGATAGGCCCGCTGGGCCGCGATCATCTTGATGAATTCCTTGGCGACGTCGGTGTTGGAGATCTCCAGGGAGTGGGACTGCAGGCCGCCGAGGCCGCCCTGCGAGGGGGTGCCGATGGTCGCCGCCCCGGACTCCGCGGTTTCCATGAAGTAGCTCCCCACCTTGTTCAGTCCGCCGTTGTTCGTGAAGCTCGCCGTCATGATCCGTCCCAGTTGCTGCTGCTGGCCGTTGGTGAAGAATCCCTGAATGATCCCGTTCTTGTTCACGTCGATGGTACTGAGCAGGCCGGCGGGATAGCCGTCGTTGCTCATGTAGTTCACCCGGGAATCGATGGCGTAGCTGGTGACCTCCGGGGCTTCGTCACCGGTGAGATTCCAGGTGATGACGCCGCCTTCACCGATGGCGGTGTTCTGATCTTTAAAATTGAAGGTAATATTGTTGACGTTCGTCAATTTGTCGACCCCCACCTGTCCGTAAGGCTTTTCGTCGGACATGGTCCCGAATACCGCCTGGTCAAACGCACAGGTCATGCCGGGCACCCCTGTTTTCTTGTCAATCACGATGATTCTTCCATCCACCAGGGCCGCTTCGACTTCCCGGGGGGTAGTCTTCGTCTCATAGGCATCTTCTATGGCGGTAAGGAAATCTTGGACAGTCTTGTTTTCAACCGGAAAATCCTTTTCTATCCCGTCAACTGTAATCTTAATGGAATCTTTATCGCCAAAGGTCTTGGATGTCGCCCCGTTATAAAAAGTGCCGACCATCGAGGTTTCCCTGGTTATAGCCTCCTTATTATCGGCATCGGAGGTAAGCTTGTCCCCCGCCAGGATCTGCCGTTTCTTGTCCGTGATCAGGGCGCCTTTGTCGTCAAATTCCAACCAGGCATGATCGGGAACCACGGAAGCACCGTCGTCGACCCTGGCGCTCACGCTCCAGAGTCCAGGCAACACCGCGGAGCGGTCAAAGGTGATCGCCATATTGTGTTTGGTCCCGGCGGAATCGTAGATGGTCTGGCTGGAGCTGAAGTGATGGACCGCATCCGTGACCTCGGTCTCGACGTTGAGGTTCAGTCCCAAATCGAACGTTGTCGTCTCATGGGGCTTGGACTTGCGGCCGGTAAGGTTGACTTTGCTCATCTCCGTGGATTCCTTGCCGTCCGCGCCGATCATGTGACCCTGAACCAGGTAGCCGCTCAGATCGCTGAGATCGCCGTTTTTATCGATGTAGAAGGAGCCGGCCCGGGTGTAGTACAAGAGATCTTCCTTCTTGTCCTTGACGATGAAGAAGCCCGCCCCGTCGATGGATACATCCGTGGCGTTGCTCGTCGTCTCGAATGATCCCTGGCCGAACTGGGTCGTCACCGCCGAAACCCCGACGCCCTGCCCCACCTGCATGGCCCCGGAGCCGCCGCTCAGGCTCTGGCTGAGCATGCTGGCAAAAGAGGTCTCTCCGGCCTTGAAGCCGATGGTATTGGAGTTGGCCAGGTTGTTGCCGATAACGTCCAGTTGCTTGTTGCTCGCTGACAGTCCCGTGGTCCCGATCCAAAGTGCGCTCGACATATCTCATATCCTCCTATCGAATGTTTTTTCTATGCCTGTTTTACTTCCCTGACGTCGGAGAAGGCGATTTCCCGGCCGTCAACGTTTACATATATGGATTGATTCTTGAAACTTACCGCCGTTACCTTCCCGGAGGTAAGCGTGGTCGCCGTCACCTCCGCCCCGTCCGCTCCCGTAGCGGTCACCCCAAAGGTGTATTTGCCGTTATGATTCACCCCACCGTTCCAGGTCGCCTGGTTGGCGCCGGCATCCTGATCGCTGACCTTGAAGCTGTCCACCAGGGCGCCGTTTTCATTGAAGATGTCGATGTTAACCGTTTTTGCCGCGCCCGCAAGCTCATAAGACAAATCCACGGCATTGCCGGCGGCCTGGAAAGTATTGCCCTTGCCGATGACCACTTCCTTGCCGATGAGATTCACCGCTTGGGCATTGGCCTGGCTCATCTGATAGACCCCCAGGTTCTTTATCCCCTCGTTGAGATTGTTGAGCTGCTCCAGACTCGAAAACTGGGCAAGCTGAGCCGCGAAGTCCGTACCGTCCATAGGATTCAGAGGGTCCTGATTCTTGAGCTGGGCCACCAGCAGTTTCAGAAACTCGGTCTTCCCAAGACTCTGGGCCGTGGATTGGTTGGTCGCTGTCTCCTTGCTGTATTGGGCGATAATGTTGTCGATTCCATTCACGTCGGCCATGACCTATCTCCTTATATTCTTTATGCAAATATGCTCAATCCGTTCGTGGTTCCCACCGGGGGCTTTCTCATCGCCGCGGATATGTCGTCCATACTCTCGGCGGCGCGATTTCCATTTCGGCCTCCCGCCATGCCGCCACTGTGTCGATCGCGGTTCATTCTGTCCGGCCAGGAAAACATATTTGCGAAATTGTTGCCGTCATTCATATCGTTATGCTTCTGCAGCATCACGTCCACCCCGCTTACCTGCCACCCCTGGTTCTGAAGGGTCGCCTTCAGGTCTTCCACGCGGCTGCTCAGCAGTTGATGCACCTGGTTGCTATCCACCTTCATGATCACATCCACCCGGTCCTGGCGCAAGACGATATCCATGTCCACGCGTCCCAGGGACTCGGGATACAGGGTTATGCGGACCCGGCCGCCATCCTTGAAACCGGCGACCATGCCTTCCCGGACCTGATCGAGGACGGAACGGTAAGGAAAGGCGCCTTCGGAAACCTTCTCCGTCGACGGTTGATCAAAGCGGACGGAAACCATCTCTCCGGAAGCTACTTTATTGATTCCTTCGGCATTGGCGTTGTTTGCCGATTTCCGCGTCTCCCGGGGCCGGACCGCCGTCGCGGTGTCATGACCGGCCATAGACACGACTTTCCCACTTCCGGAGTGTCGCAGGGAGGCCTCCCCCTGGCGGCCCGGGCCATCGCCCGGCAGCGCAACCGGCTTTTCACCGTCCCAGAGGGTAGACTGCCCCGGGCGCTCGAAGGCAACGGTGACGCTTTCCCCATCCCGCGTCCCCGCCATCCGGCGCCCGACCTCCGCGAAGGCGGTATCCTGGAACGACGCGTCCTTGACTCTTTCCGCC
>Ga0302248_1000170_pt1 | contig 71421 bp, 82 predicted proteins | sample AAG_UR_Leu_MG_FD_193528 | JGI IMG/M metagenome (GOLD analysis project Ga0302248, IMG submission 193528) | Enriched activated sludge microbial communities from anaerobic digester in WTTP, New Holstein, Wisconsin, United States - AAG_UR_Leu | ecosystem: Engineered > Bioreactor > Anaerobic >...
CCCTCCGACATTTCGCCCTTCCGCCGGGTAAGTAAGCATATGGAAGGTTGTTAACCCGCCAGACGGCGTGCCGGAGGCCAGGCCAAGGGCGTCGTGGGCTGCAAGGAGCCGCCCGTGGACGACTGCCCTCTATCACCGGAAGAACGCCTGACCGAGGTCGCCGCCATCCTGGCCGCCGGCCTTCTGCGCATGAAGACCGCCCCACCGGCCAATGCTCCCGCCCCGGGGCAATCTGCGGAATCCTCCGAAAAAGCCCTTGAGCTTTGCGCCCCGTCGAGGACTCATCCGCCTGCCGGTTAACGGGCCGGAGAAGGGAGAGCATGCGCATGAGTCTGAACATCTCCAGGGAAGTAGCCGCCATGCGGCGCATGACGGTGCCGGAACTCCGGGAGAAGTACGCCGACGCCTTCGGCGAGGCCACGACCTGCCGCCACAAGGCCTACCTCAGCAAACGGATCGCCTGGCGCCTCCAGGCCAGCGTCGAGGGCGGCCTGTCCGAGCGCGCCCGGCTGCGGGCCAAGGAACTGGCCGCGGGCGCCGACGTGCGCTTGACCGCGCCGGTGCGCTGGGACACCCCGCCGCCGGAGCGCACCAGGGTTTCGCGCCTGGCGCTGCCCCAGGATGGCCGCCTGCCCATGCCCGGGGCGGTCATCACCCGGGAATACAAGGGCGACACCATTGAGGTCCGCGTCCTGCCGCACGGCTTCGAGTACCTGGGCGAAGTCTACCGGACCTTGAGCGCCGTGGCCAGGGCGGTCACGGGCACCCACTGGAACGGCTACCACTTCTTCGGGCTGGGTCGAAAGGACGCCGATGGCCAGGACTGAGATCGCCGCGCGGGCCATCCGCTGCGCCATCTACACCCGGAAGAGCACTGACGAGGGGCTGGAGCAGGAGTTCAACTCCCTCGACGCCCAGCGCGAGTCGGCCGAGGCGTACATCGCGAGCCAGCGCGGCGAGGGCTGGGAATGCCTGCCCAGCCGCTACGACGACGGCGGCTACACCGGCGGGAACATGGAGCGTCCGGCCTTGCGGCGCCTCATGGCCGACGTGGAGGTTGGCAAGGTCGACTGCATCGTGGTCTACAAGGTGGACCGCCTGAGCCGGTCGCTCTTCGATTTCGCCCAGATCATGGGCAAGCTCGACAAGCACGGCGTCTCCTTCGTGTCGGTTACCCAGCAGTTCAACACGACCACCTCGATGGGCCGGCTGACCTTGAACGTGCTGCTCTCCTTCGCCCAATTCGAGCGCGAGATCATCTCGGAGCGCACCCGCGACAAGGTCGCCGCCGCCCGGCGCAAGGGCAAGTGGTCCGGCGGCTACCCGGTCCTCGGCTACGACGTCGTGCCGGACGGCGGGCGACTGGTGGTCAACGAGGACGAGGCCGCCCAGGTCCGGGCCATCTTCGAGCTCTACCTGGAGCACGAGTCCCTGATCGAGGCCATCAAGGCGCTGGACGCCCGCGGCTGGCGGAACAAGATCTGGACCACTCGGGAGGGCCGCGAGCGCGGCGGGAAGTCCTTCAACAAGGTCTCTCTCTTCCGCCTGCTCACCAATGTCCTCTACCTCGGCAAGATAACGCTCGGCAAGGAGTCCTTCACCGGCGAGCACCCGCCCATCGTGGATGCCGAGGTCTTCCGCCGGGTGCAGCTGCTCCTGCGCCGGAACGGCCAATCCGGCGGGAAGCACGTCCGGAACCGCTTCGGGGCCCTGCTCAAGGGCATCCTGCGCTGCGCACCGTGTGGCTCGGCGATGGTCCACTCCCACACGCTCAAGAACGGCAACAAGCGTTATCGGTACTACGTCTGCCTCAACGCCCAGAAGCGCGGCTGGCACGACTGCCCGTCGAAGTCCATCCCGGCCCCGGAGATCGAGAAGTTCGTGGTGGACCAGGTGCGGGCCATCGGCAAGGACAAGACGCTCGTGGCCGAGACGCTCCGGCAGGTGCGCCAGCAGGGCGGCAAGCGGCTGAGGGAGCTGGAGGCCGAGAAGATCGCCCTGGAGCGAAGCCTGGCCCGCCACAACGAGGATCTCCGGAAGCTCGTGAAGCACCTTGGCCGGGACGGCACTGCCCCCGACCGGATGGCCGACGTCCAGGAGCGCATCCGGGCGGCCGAGCAGCGGTCCACGGAGGTCCGTGAGGAACTCATCGCCATCGGCCGGGAGTTGCTCGACGAGAAGGAGGTCGCCAAGGCGCTGGCCCTCTTCGACCCGGCCTGGGACGCGCTCTCGCCGCGTGAGCAGGCGCGCATCATCCACCTGCTGGTCGAGCGCGTGGACTACGACGGCAAGAACGGCACGGTCTCGGTGACCTTCCACCCGGCCGGCATCGAGACGCTGGCCGACGAACTCGGGGAGAATGGCAAATGACCAAGGGCATGACCGTCACCAGGCAGGTCCACTTCAAGCACGGCAACGGCAGCCGGAAGGTGCTGAAGGAAGGCGAGGCGCCGAAGCCACAGCCGGTCCCCGGCAGCATCCCGCGCGTCTCGCGCCTGATGGCCCTGGCCATTTACATGCAGGCGCTCGTGGACAAGGGCGAGGCGGTCGACTACGCCGACCTCGCGCGCCTGGCCCACGTTACCCGGGCGCGCATCACGCAGATCATGAACCTGCTCCACCTGGCCCCGGACATCCAGGAAGACCTGCTGCACCTGCCGCCCGGCAACGGCGGGCGCGACGCCCTCCGAGAGCGCATGATGCGGCCCATCGCGGCCGTCCCCGACTGGCGGAAGCAGCGGCAGATGTGGCGGGAAGTTACGTTGCAGCCGGCGGCCATGCGCTGAGCCTGCCGATCCTCAAGCGTATTCGAAACCCAGCTTCACCAATAGGCCAAACAGGTGGAACCCGAACTCCGTCCGGCCCGTGGAGTAGTACGTCGCGTTGGCTGGACGGAAGCTGTCGAGATTCGGCGGGTAGGGGATGATCGCTACTGAATAGGCAGGGCTCGCCCCCTTGGCGGGTGGCGCGATATCCAGCATGACCGTGCCGGACCGGAACCAGAAATAGTTCTCATCATAGACCGGCACCTCGGCAGGCTGCCCTGCCGGATAGACGTGGTCCACTCCATTCAGGCGCACGGTAACCGAGAACTCACTCTGAGTCTTTGTCCAGCGCTTGTCGACCTCGATAGGCATCTTGGCGGCGACGATGTCTGGGACGTAGTTGGGCAGCGGCACCGTCGTTGTGAACTCGCCCGCATCGCCCCAATCGATGCCGTAGGACAGGCTGCCAGAGAGGCTGTAGCTCTGCAGCAGGAAGTGCGGCCCGCCGCATGCGTTTCCGGCCCGGGACGTGCGCGCGGCCCCGTTCCAACTGGACTTGGCATTGGCCCAGGCGGTGCTCCAGGAAGTACCGAAGCCGTAGCCGGAGCGCCCATAGAGCGTCCCCGAGAAGTTCATGCAGCTGCCGACAGGCCGCAGCCATAGCAGATTGCGCACGGCCTCGCGGACTTCGTTGACGTGAACGGCTTTGATCTTCGTGGCCGGGTTGTCGGGAAGAGACTCCTCTCGCTTGCCCACCAGCACCGGATCGGTCCAGTTGCTCTGGCCGACGAAGCGCGACAGGAAGCCCTCTTTGCCCAGGCTGATCTGCCACGCCGTTGCCGTGTCGGGGTCGTAGTAGTAGTTGAGCAGAGTTTCAACGGTTGAACGCAGAGCCCGCATGTTCTCGACGAAGATCTTGTCGTCCTTGGCCACAAGTGAGAGCGGCGAGATGGCCAGTCCATAGGTGATGTTGGCCGCGAGGACTCGCTCGTTCACCGCTTCAACAAGCTGGTTCCAGCCGCAAAGCCGCTCAGCGTCGGCGTAGATCACGGTCTCCTGAGCGACAGCGGGCCAGCCAGTGAAAGGCACGTTGCCGGCCTCCTCTATTGGTAGACGATCTCGGGCGTTTCCCCGCCGCCCCCACCGCCGGCAGGGAAGCGCACGAGGGCCCAACCCTCTCCAGGGCTGTTCTCGGCCCACAGTATGGCCGCGCTGCCGTCCTTGGAACTGCGCAGGCTCTCTGGGCCGTCGCCCACGTCGGCGAACTTGTCCACGTCCTCACCTTCCTCGGGCTCGGAAATGACCAGCCTGACCGGGGTGATGCCCACGGCCAGTGCCCGGGCAAGCTCTCCGGCCCTCACCGGTTCCATGAGAACCACGAAACGCCCCTTGTGGACGTCGGCTGCCGGCGTCACGCCGACCAGCGCCGGCCGGTTCTTAAACTCGTCGAGGTTGTCGGCTGGGCCGAAGATCGGGCCATCGACGCCTAGGATCTCAAATCGCTCCCGGTCTGCCCCGCTGTCGTTCCGGACCAGCACCACACCGCCAGGCAATGGCGCGGCCTTCGCGGCCGACGTCTGGTCTCTCTGCCGACGCTGGAAGTCCTGGGCGGCGTCAATGAAGGCATTGTAGGCCCCGGCCGGGATGCGGAGGCTCTCGCCCGGAGCTACCTTCCGCAGTGCGTCGCCGGCCACGGGTCAGGCCCCAATACCCAGCAGCGAGAAGTCTCCGTCCTCGTAGACCTTCTCGACGTAAATCGCCACGGGCTTCTTGATGAGGGTCTTGGCCGCCGCGTCCTCGGCGTCGGCGTAGCGCACCCACATATACTCCCAACCCTTCTTCGAGATCCCGCCGATGCCGCCGACGGTGATGCCGGCTCGGTTGGGGCTGGAGGCGAACTTGAAGCTGATCTCCCAATGCTCGGTGCCGCGCTTGCTCCCAGAGGCGCCCAGGAACAGGCACTCGCCGGGCTGGAAGCCGCGGAAAGCGGCCTGGTTCACCCGCCCCGTCAGCATGAAGAGCACACCCTTGTATGGGTTCGTGACCACGCTGTCGGCCAGGTAGTGGGTCTCCGAGAATGCGTAGACCGGGACGGTGATGTCCACGCCCTCGACGGCGTCGGCCGTGACCCCGATGGCACCCCTGAAGTCCGGGGCGTTGGCGCCGTACCGGCCGCTGGTCGAGATGCTCTGCGTGATGTGCTGGGTGCCGCCGCCGGTGTCGAAGCTGAAAACCGGCTCGTCGCCGGCGCTGCCCGGCTCCGGGGTCTCGTACCGGACAACGACCTTCCAGGTGCGCTCGTTGATCCGTTCGGCGACCTCGATGGACTTCCGGGGCAGCCCGGCATAGCTCGAGGGCGTGCCCACCGTGGCCACGGCCTTGACCTCGTCCTCGTCGGCAGCGTCCCGGACCACGAAGGAGATCTCGGCCGAGGACTTCTCGGCCATGGTCTCGGTGCGCCCCGAGAAGAGTTCCTCGATCACGGCCGGCATCAATCGAACTCCTGGCCGTTCTCAGCCATGCGGTCGACGATCTTCTTGGTGTTCTTGGCGGTCTCCTCAGCCGCCTTGGCGGTACGCTCCTCCACAAGCGTTGGCCCAATGGCCAGCCCCCTGGCCGCCTCGGCGCTGAACGTGCCCACGACCTCGATCTTGGAGATCCGTTCCACGGCCGGCAGGATCTCGTCCTGGAACTTCTCCCGGGGCGGGATGGTCGGCGCCTCGGGCGGCGGCTCCGGCTTCTTCTGCTCCGCGGCCAGGCGCTTGGCCCGGGCCTCGGCCACGGCCGCCGCCCACTCGTCCTTGGCCGCCTTGAGTGCGGCCTCGGAGTCGGCCAGGTCCTTGTCGTAGCTCTCCTTCCGGGCCTTGTCCTTGGCGTCGGCCTCGTCGAGGACCATGTTTATGACTTCTTTTCGCTCGACTTCGATGGCGGCTAGCTCCTTGTCGCGCTCCGCGCGGGTTGCTTCGCTCCGCACGTCGGCCGACTTGTTCATGGCTTCGGTCTGGCGGTCGATGTTGCGGCCGACGGCCTCGACGTCGATGCTGGAGTCCAAGGTGCCGAGCACCTTGGCCCACTGCTTGGCCATGAACCCCTGCACCCGGTTCCAGATCTTGAGCACGGCCGTGGAGAACCGGGTCCATAGGTTCAGCAGGAAGTTGATGGTGCCGGTCCAGATCTTCCGCAGGCCGTACCACGCCTCGGCTACCACGATGGTGAGGCCGTCGAAGGTGTCGCTCGAAGTCTGCAGGAACCAGTACTTGAAGGCGTACCAGTAGCCCTTGAGCCAGTTGATGCCCGCCTGCCAGACTACCTTCATGGATAGCCACATGATCCTGGCCGCCAGGGCGATATCGCCGGCGGCGAGCGCGTCCTTGATGCCCTGGAGCGAGTCCAGTGCGAAGGTCTTGAGATCGTCGAACCTCGCGCCCAACCACTCGAGCGCCTTCCCGCCCGCGCCGGTAGCCCACACGATATAGGCAGCCAGGCCGGCGAGCGCCGTCACCACCAGCCCCACCGGCGATAGAATGAAGCCCAGTGCGGTAGAGATCACCGAGGCCATCACGCCGAACGCCGTCCCCACCGCCGAGACCACGGGCCCCAGGGCGGTCAGCGCCGCACCCACGCCGATCAGCACCGCCCCGATCTTGAGGATCGAGACCACCAGGCCCTTGTTCTGCGACAGCCAGTCCCGGAAGGCGGTTATGAGCTGCATGACCTTACCGGCCATCTCCACCAGGAGCGGCGCCAGCGCCGAGCCCACGGTGACCACCAGGCTCTTGAGCACCGCCGTCACCCGGTTGAAGGCGTCGTTCAGCTCTGCCGCGGCCTTGGCATCCTGCGTTGACATGACGACGCCGAGGCGCCTTGCCTCGGCCCTGGCCTCCCCCAGGCCGTCGATCATGGGCAGGAGCATGGTGCCGGACTTGCCGAAGATCTCCATGGCGGCGGCCGCCTTGAGCGTGGGGTCGGTGATCTCGTTGAGCCGCTTGGCGATGGCCAGGAACTGGTCCTCGGGTTTCAAGAGCTGCAGCTGCTCGGCGTCGAACCCCAGCGTGGCCAGGGCCTCGGCTGCCGTCTTCGACCCGTCGGCGGCGTTGACGATCACACGCTGCATGCGCTTGGCTGCGGCCTCGACCTCGGTCAGGTCTGCGCCGGCCAAACCCGCCGCGTAGCCCAGCTCAGACAGCGTCTCCACGCTGAACCCGGTGCGCTTGGACATCTTGTCGAGCTGGTCGCCCATCTCGGAGTAGCCCTTGGCGCTGGCCAGCAAGGGCGCCACGATACCGGCCCCCAGGGCCATCATCTTGAGTCCGGAGGCTTGCAGGCCGGCGCCGAAGGCCTTCAGGCGCCTGGAGGCGCCCTGCAGGCCCTTCACCAGCTTCGCATCGTTGGCGTAAAGCTCGATGAAGGCCGCGCCGGCCCGGATGCCGCCCGCCAGAGCCATTGGCTACTTCCCAGGCCCCGGATCGGCTAGGGCCCACCACCCGGCTGGAAGATCGACCACGGCCGGGATCTCCTGGCCCTTGCCGTCAGCCACCCAGACCTTGACGCCCCTAACCGTCTCCCTGAGCCGCACCGGCTCCCCCGCCGGCACCACGATCACGTGACTCCCGCAGCCTGCGGAGAAGACGCTCGCGCAGATCGTCGCGGCGAGCACCATCTTCCACAGTGTCGGCCAGCCCCCTGCGAATCGCATCGGCCATCACCTCCACGAGCACCGGGGCGCACTCGGCGAGCATCGCGCCGAGGAAGCGCCCCAGTGCGACCGCCAAGCCGCTCACTTTGCGCCCACCGACTCCGAGGACTTGTCGTTGTCCCGCGCGGCGATCAGACCGATGCCGGCCGCCACGGCCGCCAGCGTCGCCGTCCAGTCCGGGTTCGTCGCCGGGTCGCCGTCGACCAGCAGCTTCACCGCCCCGGCCACGGCCGTCAGGATCGCGCACACGCCCATCACCGTGGTCTTCCAGCTCTTCACGTCAGCCCTCCTTTCTGCCTGCCTTGCCATCCACGAAGACCGCCTTCAGGATGGATAGGTCCTTGGTCTTGGGTGCCGGCTCCCGGCCACGGGTCCGGTACGGATGGAAGTCCTCCGCGCCGTAGGGACCGTGCTTCTTGGGATCTCGGTGGACGTTGGCGAGGATGGCCATCACCGCCGCCGTATGGTTCCAGGCCTCCCGGCTGCGGCCCTCGGCCATCCAGGCGAGTTCCCGGAGCGTCAGCGGGCCGGGGGCTACCCCGACGACGCCGGCGAGCCGCCAGATGAGCTGCCAAGTTCGGCCAGCGCTGCCTCGAACCGCCGGTCGAGTTCGGGGCTCGCCAGACGCTCCTCGGCCACGGCCAGAGCCTTGGCCTGGAAGACTCCCAGCTTGTCCATCGCTTTCCGGAGCACCTTCCGGCGGGGAGAGGGGAAAAAATCGACGAGTTCCTCCAAGAGCGCCGCCGTCGCGCCGTCGAGCGCATCGCCGCCCATCGCTCGGCCGAAGTCCTCGTCCGAAACCTTCTGCGCGTCGGCCTCGGGCTTGACCACCGCGTAGAGCACGTCGCAGAGGAATACCGGATCGCCCGAGAGCCGGTCGATCAGCTTCCCTTCCAGCACTTCGAGGAGGTCCACGTCCAGGAGCGAGCGCACCCGCTTGAGCGCATCGACGTTGATCTGCACCGACCAGGCGCGGCCGGCGTTATCCTTGAAGGTCCGCATCGCCATCCCCCTCTCAGGCCACCTTCATCCACTCGGGCGCGTGCTCGGCGTAGGTCGGCTTGATGGTCACCGACACCGACATGGCCTCCTCGAGCGGCTCCTTGCGGCTGAAGCTGATCACCGACATCGTGGCGCGCAGCCCCTGGCTGCCGCTCGTGGCGATGGGCCCGTCCATCACCGCCATCTCGACCGGCGTGTCGCCGAACCAGGCGTTCTGGAGGGCGGTGAAGCCGGCGTCCTCGGTATCCCAGACCATCTCGAACTCGATGGAGCCCTCCTTCAAGGTGCCCACCGTCGCCTTCCAGCCGGCGTTGCCGCGCGTGGTGACGTCGGCCTCGCCCTTTTCCAGGTTCAAGGTCACGTCCTTGGCGTTCTTCAGCTCCTTCCAGTCCGGCGTCGCGTAGTCGCCGGCGTTGTAGTAGAGCTTCCCTTCCATGCCGAGTCTGTTCATGCTCTCACCCTCCTAGCTCCGCACCGAGTTTTGCCAGATCCTGGCAAGTTGAGGCCGGCCGATCTCCAGGGCCGGCCCCATGAACGACCGCCGGGGATACCTCCGCGGCTTCGTGCTTTGCACCGGCCGCTGGGCGGCGGGGAGCTTCTTGGCCTCGGCCTCCGCCCGGGCGACCTGCTTCTGCGTCTTCAGCTTCACCACCACGGGCTTGCCGCCGTCCACCGCGATAGGCCCGTGGCCGCCGACCTCGAACTTCCAGTTGGCCTTCCGGCCCTTGCGCTTCTTCGGCGGCTCCGTGCCGCCGAACTCATGGGTGCGCCCGATCCGGCCAATTGCCGTCGCCGACGGCCCGATCACCACCCGCTCCTGGCCCTTCTCCACCGCGTAGAGGATCGCGTTCTTGAGGCGCCCCTTCCGGCTGTGCGGCTGATGCCCGGGCGCCGCGGGGTCGGCGGAGACCTTGATGCTCCGCCGGGCGATGCCGCGCAGATAGGCCCCGGCCTTGCCCAGGCTCCGCGTCGAGCCAGACCGGCTCGCGCGCACCACCCGCCGCGAGTCCATCCGCGTCCGGACTTTCATCCCGACCACGGTCAGAACCCCTGCGGCATCGCCCCGCGCGGGAAGCGCAGGTAATGGGCCTCTAACCAGGCGCTGCCGGCCGGCTGGCCGGAGCCGTTCTTCACGAAGGCCACGAGCCGCCCGCCGCCCGGGATGATCACCCGCTTGGTGACGTAGCAGTCCAAGAGGTCCAGGTCCGAGCCCGACCGCTCCTTGGTCATGGCCAGGTCCACCCAGGCCTTGTCGACGCCCACGATGGGCTCCATCTGGAGCACCGCGTAGCAGGGCGCGCTGTTGGGGACGTAGACGCTCACGGCGCTCAGCAACCAGTTCTCGTCTGCGGGCACCGTCGAGCCGTGGATGGTGACGCTGCCGCCCGCGGGCACCACGCCCTCCACTTCCTCCAGGAAGAGCGGCGGCATCCGGCCGATGTCCAGGTTCCACATGGCGCTACTCCGTGATCCGGAAGGTGAAGGTGAGGACGCTGGTGAACTGCCGCAGCTCGGCCAGGTGCTCCTGGCTGTAGATGGGCACGTTCTCGGTCTTCCGCCAGATGGCCTGATGGTAGGTGCCGAGGCGCTTGAGCTTGAAAAGCTCGGCGATCTCCTCGACCAGGCCCACGAGCGGGTCGATCTCCGCGGCGTCGGCCGCCTGCAGCTTCTTCTGGACCGCCACATCGACCTTGATCTCGCGCGGCGTGCCAGCTCGCGAGCCGAGTTCCTGCTCCAGCCCCTTGGGCACCACGGTCACGTGCAGGTCCTTCATCTCGGCCAGGTCGAAGACCGGCGCATAGGCCCGCGCCGCCGTGACCGGCATGGAGAGCGTCGCCGCGTTGATCTCGGCAACCACCGCATCGGCCACACGCAGGAGTGCCGCGGTCATGGCCGCCTCACCAAGCCAACTTCACGAGGATGGGCAGGAGCGTCAGCCCGAGGGCGACCGCCGCCACTACCACCGCCGCCCGACATGCTCCGCAAGGGTGCTCGCAACTCATCGGCTCTCCTTCCCGCGCGAGCCGGCCATCTGCTCCAGGGCCCGCGTGTTCTTCTCCAGGGCCTCGAGCAAGGTCTCCCGGACCCACTTGTGGTCCCGCTCGATGGCCTCGCTCATGCGCTTCTCGCGCAGCCAGTCCCGCCAGAGAACGTAGCAGACCACCAGGCCCGCCAGGCCCCACTGGCACCACATCGCGCTGTCCCCGCCCACCGGCAGCGAGACGGCGAGCAGCGTGCCCATTCCCGTCTTCAAAGCGATGTCGGTGATCACGGCGCGTCCTCCACGCCGACCTGCTTGGTGTGAATCCGGAGCGTGTGGCGGTAGAGGTCGGAGTACCGCCACTCCGGCTCCTTGCCCGGGGCCATGACCTCGTAGACGAAGACCTTTCCGCCTGAGGTCTCGCGCACCTGATCGCCGCGCTTAGGCGTTGCCTCGACCCCGCCAAGGACCAGGTCGCGGGCCAAGATCAGGAAGTCTCGCGTCTCGGTGTGCTCCGCGACCCCGTAGTCGTCGCGGACTTCGAAGACCGTCTTCCCGACCGTGGCCCGGACCTGGATGGCCTCCCCGGCGCGGACGTAGTGCACGAACCGCGTCGCGTGCTTCACGCGCTCGCGCTCCAGCCACTGCAGTCCGCGCTCGAGAAGGTCCATCGCCGCCCTACTGGCTCAGCCGGCCCCGGACGACCGCGTCAGCGTCTGCCGCGGCCTTCACCGCCTTGCCCAGGTACTTGTTGGCCCCGGCCTCCGAGTCGGTCTTGGCGACCGCCTCGGCGACGTCCCAGTAAAGCCTGATTCCCGCCGCGATGGCGCTGCCTACGCCCGTCGCCTTGGGGAACTCGTAGACGCCGGTCACCGCGAGCGCCCCGGGCTGCCCCGCCTTGATCTCCCGGCCGGCCACGCCGACCAGGTCCTCCTGGACCACCACCGACCCGGCGGCCACATCCGCCGCCGGGGTGTAGTCCACGCTGTCGCCCCTCTGGATCAGGATCACCATGGCCATCTCCTCCGCTTACGCCTCGCCCTTGTTCTTGAGCCCGCCGCGCGGGTCCTGCAGCGCCACGCCGAAGTCGTGGTAGCCGCGCATCCGGACGCCGAGGACGTTGAAGTCGGCCTCGGCCGTCTCGATCACCGGCGACTCCTGGCCGTTCAGGAAAGCGACCTCGATCACCGGCAGGTCGTTCGGGTCGGCCAGCAAGTACCAGGCCTTCTGCGAGAAGCCCGCGTACTTCGGGTTCGAGAGGTAGCGGCTGACCTCCGCGCGGAACTTCCCCTGGTGCGGGTTCGAGACCGGGTACTTCACCCCGGCCGTGGTGTCGCGCAGCTCCAGGCTCCGGTTGAGCTGCGTGGCGATGGCCGACAGCGCCGGAGGCACCAGCACGATGGCCGGCATCACCCCGATGGGCTTGCCGTCGGAGTCCACCTGCTCCATGAAGGTCGTCTCGGCCTTGGTCAGGCCGTCGATGCCGAGCAGAGTATCCGCGCCGACGAGCAGGTTCTTGTTGCCGACGGTGAAGAAGGCGGCGTTGGCCAGGAACGCCGTCCAGAAGACGTCGTTGATCTTGAGCCCCGAGCCGCGCCCCAGCTTCCGGGGCACCAGCGTGATCGCCCCCAGGTCGTCGTTGATGATGTCGCGCCGGTCGATGCTGAGCAGCAGGCCGTAGGTGTCGGCCTTGTTGGTGTAGCTCTCGTTCCCCAGCGTCCCGTGCTTCATCTCCCCGCCCGGGGCGACCTGCTCGTACTGGTCGCGCCCCACCAGGCGGTAGCTCGTCACCGTCTTGAAGTCCGGGACGTTCCGCACCGCGCAGATGTTCCGCCAGGCGCGCTCGACCGAGAAGAAGCCCTCCAGCAGGAACTTGTTGGCCACGTTCGAGAGGATGCCGCCCAGGTCCACCGCCGAGAAGCCGGCCCGCACGTCGCGCCCGAATGCGTAGCGCAGCGCCTCACGGCTGTCCCGGAAGGTCCGCTCCGAGTAGCCGTTGGCCCAGGCCGCCTCCAGGAACAGCTCCTGCAGCCCGATCCCGCCGCGGAACCGCCGGCCGGCCTCGTCCAGGACCGCCTCGTCGTAGTGCTTCTCGGGCGCGGAGAGCCCCGCGGCCAGCGAGCAGGCCGCCTCCAGCATCGCCGCGCTGCAGGACCGCGCCTGGCTGCGGCCCGCCGAGATGCGCACGTCGGCCTGCGGCCGGCCCTCGCGCATCGCCTTCAGCACCTTCTGGCTCGTCTCCTCGACGCCCCAGCCGGAGCGGATCGCCTCCCGCTCGATCTTGGGGAACTCCCCGGCGCAGACCTCCTGGATCGCGGCCACGCGCTCGCGCTCCGTCGCCACGGCGCCCTCGGCCGCCTCCCGGGCGGAAGGCGCCCCGGCGGCAACGGTGCGCACCGGCACCGCGCCCTCGGCCGCACCGTCGCCGGCAGCCGACGCCTTGCCCGCCTTCTCCGGGGCCTTGGGCGCCGGCGCCTTCTTCTTGCCCAGGTCCGGGGGCTCCTCGCCCTTCTCCCAGGCCGCCTTGAGCAGCGCGAGCTTCTCCTCGCCCAGCCCCTCAGCCTCGATCCCGTGCTCCTTCAGCCACTTCTCGAACTCCATCGCATTCCCTCCGTACAGGTTGAACCTTGCCGCGAGCGCCAGACGAGTGGAGGCGTCCGCGCCCACGGCGACGACCGACACCTCCCGCAAGACCGACTTCTTCACGTGGTAGAATGGCCCCTCGTGCATCCGGCCGTTGATCGACCGGCTGCCACGCACGAGTTCCGAGTCGATGACTTCCGCGCCGATAGAGAGCTGCCAGTCCGCGCCGGCCCGGGCCTGCTCCACGATCCCCTGGGCCTGGCCGCTCGAGGAGAGGATCTCTCCGTCGATGACCAGCGCCCGGTCCTCGACCCGCGCCCGGACCACGCCCACCCGGCTGCCAGTACGGTTGTCGTGGTTGGTGAGTAGCGGCACGCTCTCCGGCACCGCCATCCCGGCCAGATCCACCACCACCGGATGCCGCCAGCCAGGCAGCCGCATCTTGCCGCCCGAGTAGGCTACGCCCATGACGCGCAACTTCCCGCCCTCGCCGGCGGCCTCGACCATCACGAACTCGTCCGCGGCGCCCTCGGCCTTGTCGGCGGCCGGCTCGAACAGGATGGGCTCGTGCCCATGCTCCGTCAGCCATGCCTTGGCCTCGGCCGGCGTGAACCGCTCCGCGTCGAACCGGATCGCCTGCAGCTCGGCCTGGCCGTCCTGGGTGATGCCCCATACCGCGTCGATCCCGGGGCCGAACTTGTCGTTCTCCCGGCGGAACCGCGCGTACTTGGCGGGGTCGTTGAGGCGTGCAGCGTGCTCGCGGGGGTAAGGCATGCTACTCCTCCTCCCCGTCGGCCGCGGGCGCCGCTACGGCCGCGCCCTTGCTCGAGTCCCAGGGCTGAGGCAAGCCGCGCCGCTTCCGACTATCGGCCTCCCGCTGCCGCTGGGCCTGGTGATCCTCCCAGTCCACCCCGCGCTTGGCCTGGTACTCGGCCTCGGTCATGAGGCCAGCCTTCAGGAGCTTCTCGGCCGCGGTCGCCTCCTTCGCCGGGTCCACGTGCTCGAAGCCGTCCCAAAACCACTGGTGGTCGGGCAGAATGCGCTCCAGCCCCTGCGTCGGGACGTAGTCCACCGCGCCCACGGCGAGCGCGTACTCCCACAGCCAGGCGGCGAGCACGCGGTCGAGCACGCGCTCGGCCATGAAGGCCTGCTCCACTCGGATGCACTTAAAATAGGTCTGGTGGTCGAGGCGACCCGAGGCGTAGTTGTAGCCCGAGGAATTGCCCGCGGCGATGTTGTAGGGCATGCAGATGCAGCGCACGATCTCGTTCAGGATCTCCCGCTTGAACTCCCCATAGGTCGTCGCCGGCTGCATCGGCTCCACCTGGCTCATCTTCCAGCCGCCAGGCATGGTCATCAGCATGTTGCGCTCAAGCTCAATGGAGTCCATCGGCTCGACCGAGTCGGCCTCGCCGTTGGCCGGCGCGTCGGTGTAGAGGATGCCCGCGAAGTCGGCCGCCGCCTCGGCCGCCGAGATCACCGCGAGCGTGAAGCGCCGGAGCTGCGCGAAGAGCGGCAGGGCCGGCGTAATCTCCGGCACCCCGCGGTGCTGCCCCGGCCGGTCCAGCCGGAAGACGTGGATCATGTGCGACGCCGGGATCGTGAAGTACTCCTCCCGGAGCCGCCGACTGAGCGCCCCGGGATGCTCGGCCATCACCCGGTAGGCAGCCGGGTTCCCGTACTCGTCCAGCATCACGCCGTCGACCTCGGCGTCGTCCAAGAGCCCCCCGAACGGGCTCGTCACCTGGTCGGCCTCCACCAAGCGCAGATCGAGCTTCACCGTGTGGGCCAGGACGGGGTTGTTGGCCAGGATGGCGAATGCCTCGCCGTCCTGCACCCGCGCCATCCGCATGGTCCGGAGCTTCTCGGCCAGTGATACCGCCCGCGCCCAGCGGTCGAACTCCCGCTCCACCTCGCGGTTAGCTGCGTCGTCCCCGGTGAGCATCTGTAGGCGCGGACCCGTCCCCACCGTATCGTTGGCCAGCGTCAGGACGATCCCCTTGGCATAGGAGTTGTTCGCGACCTCGTAGCGGCAGCGCATCCGCAGCGTCCGGCGCACCTCGGGGCTCGCCGCCGCGTCCGGCGAGAGCGAGTCCGCATTCGCCCAGTGACGGCGGTTGTCGTCGGTGGTCGCGGCCGAGTCGAAACGGGCGCGCAGCCGCCGCACGGGCACCGCCCGCAGGCGCGAGAGCACCACCGACTTTCGGTCCGCGGTCGTTGCGATCATCAGCACGCCCCCGGCGGGATCATCTTGGTGCGCCGCACGCCAAGGCCCTTCCGGGCCGCGTCCTTCGATGCCAGATACCGGTCGGCCTCGATCTGCTCGCGCAATGAGTGCTGCTCCATCTCGCCGGAGTCGCCCTTGGCCCGACGAGGGCCCCGGGCATTGCGGCGGATCGAGTTCTCAAGACTCCTGGCCATGCACTCCTCCGATATGACAGAGGGCAGTCTCTGGCAGGGGTGGGGACAGGAGAAGTCGAAGACTGGGCGGGTTGTTACACCGGTAGAACCTCCCGGCCCAGGCCCCTCAGGCCCGAACCTTGACAAGGGCAACCCCCTGCGGACAATCGCCGGCAACTGCTGGGAAGGGCACTCGATGCCAAGCAGAGTAAACATCAGGCGCATCTTGGCGGAGGCTATGCACCGCAATCTGCCGGATTTTCTGCCCATGCTGGAGGAGAAGCATGGCTACTGGTTTCGACGTCCGCCTGTTGGACACGGATTGCTGTATAACGTCGTTCTGGTCTGCCATGCGGTGAAACCTCCTTGTCTCTCGGCAGACGTCTACGCGGGGGTACTCTCCATGTGGGACCGGCAATATGGGCGGCACCTACTTCAACGGTCAACCGGCTTGCCGAACCTTCGCCTCGGCTCGCAGGCAATTCCGGTCGAAGAGAGCTCCTATCCATACGACGGCTCCGAATCTGGCGCCGTCACAGCTGTCTCGCGCATAGTGGCAGAGCTTGGTCAGTTTGCCGTGCCGTGGTTTGAAGAGGCAGAAAGATCGCTGGCGGAAGACCCTCTGGTCAAGTGCGCGCTGGATTGGCTTGCCAAGCGATGGCGGGACATTCCGGCCGATGTGGCAGATCAGATGGACGCGGCCTTTCGGAAAGCGAACCACAAGCCCCAGGATGTCGATCATCCCCTGCTGAATGAACTCAAAGCCTTCCTCCGATCAGCAGGCCAGAGTCTTCCGATCACGCCGCAGCACAGGAAGGAGATTTCGATCCTCGCAATCCAGACTCTGGAGTACGCGCAGGAGCGGAAACGGACGTCAAACCAGTTCCCCCTGGAAGATGGGAGGAGCTCCTGATGGGCTTCTTCAGTGCCTGCAGAGAGTGATTAGCCATCATGGAACCGGGACAGCTTTTCATTGAACGCCGCATCTTGGAATCGTCTGCCACTGAGATGCTTAACTACCGCGCCCACGAGCCGTTGGTCTACCGGATGGTTTGCCAGTTCGAACCGGCGAGCGGCCATAAACAACTTGTTCTCAACGAAGTGCCGTCCGCAATACGTAAGCGACTGGACTGCCTCCTTGAATTCTGCGAGAACAACCCGGGGACATCCTTCGTCGCGGATTCGGTTCTGGACGGCGTTTCATACACAGTCCGATACAGCCGGAAGACTTGGCATCTTTTTTGCCCCGACCTCGCGGAGATGGCTGATGTCAAGCGCGTCGGGGAGCTTCTCGATGCCTTGTTTGATGAACTGGAGAAGCAGAGGGCAGAATGTTAGAGCTGCACAAGTTGAGCTGCAATCTCACGCAGCGGGATATTGACCTAGTCGTGGACCATGATTGGGTTGGTCCCGAGACTACGTCTATTCTCGACATCTGCGCCTGCGCGGAGGCGCAGAGTGGCGGTTGTCACCGGATAGGATGCGTCTTCATGTCTTCGCGAGGTCCAGGGGCGCCGGAGTCCCTTTGCGGCGATCCTATCCCCCTGCGCCTTCGCAACGTGCCAGGCGGAACCGAGTTCCCATTTGACGAGCATCAATTCAAGCAGAAACTCGGAATCACGACCCTGGAGCTCAGTCTCGAAACAGAGGGTGAGGAGGAACGCAAGTAGATGTTCGGTTTCATCCGGAACTGGTCACGCGCCCGCGCGGAGAATAAGCGCCTGATTGAACTGACGCGCGAAGCATTTCACTCCAAGTATCCGGATAGATATATGGTTGGCTGGAACATCCGCCCTCAGCGATTGCCCACTGGCGACGCTGTTGTCACGATCTGTTGGAGCCAAGCGCGTCCTCCGCGCCGCACGTGGTGGCGAATTCCCAAGGGAACGGACACGGCTACAGAATTGAGCGGGGAAGAGGCACAGGCATTGGTGGACATTCCACCGTGGCGATAGACACCGCAGCTGCCCCTGCACCCGCTCCGGGTGCGGGGAAGATGGTGCCGGGGAGTCTTGAGGAGGGAGCCCATGTCGCTAGCATCTGACCTGCCACGGATGGATGACGAGTCCCTTGCTGATGCTTGCGTATATATCGACTGGCGCGAAGAGGAGGAGGCTATCGTTGAGTACTTCGCCGAGAAACTGGATGAGGCTGACAAGCTAGCGGCGATATGGAAAGGTGACGAACTGTGGATCGTCTACAACGGCAAGGAACACAAGCTACCCTTGACGATCTCGCCCAAGGACCGGTCTGTAGCCCTCAGTTCTTTGGCCGTCGTGCTGCAACCGAAGTACGAGTTCCGTTTCCTGCTACAGTCCGCAGGAAGCGATACACTCAGTTTCCTCCTCTTGCGCCGCGAGGAATGGGAGGAGTTGACCCGTTCGCATCCCGATTGGCTCAACCGGCATTTTGAGCCCATGAAGATCGGGCATGACTACTTCGGGGATGAAGAAATCCCATATGTGGGCCGCGAGGGCGCTCTGCCGAAGGCCAACAAACCTTGGTGGCGATTCTGGTAGGCGATCTCTATGCCCATATCCAGTGATTGTGGAGCAGCAGTGAATGACTGAGCAAGAGGCCATAGCCATCGCCCAGGAGTGCGTCCGGCGCGAGAATATCGCGGTGGGCAAGGTTTGTAGAATTCGATTCGTCTCAGTTGGCGTTCTTGCCCAGGCCGGCATTGACGCATCCGAGGCAAGATGGATGGTCTCTTTCGAATACCAGGGGCCTGCGGTAGAGGAAGCCCCGAAAGTCATTGTCCATCCGCCGACTGAAGCACCCACAACGGTGATCGTGGGTGACGAATCCAAGGCGGCTGAAATCCTCACGGAGCTATGAAGGCTATCAGATGTTTAGCGCTCATAGGTTCTCATGAGTTGTCATTCGGCGCCCACAGTACCTGCACTCCCGTCTCCGCCGAATCCGCCCGCCGGAGACGGCCCGCGTGTAGAGAACGTGGAAGTGCCTGCACCCGCACCGCGGGCACTCCAGCCCCCGTTTCTCCTCGGGCCTCTTGGCTTCGGCCGGCTCGCCGGTCATCGTCTGCCTCGCTGAAGGTCGGACAGCTTCACCCGCTCGCGCCGGACGGTCTCCCGGATGTCCGTGCCGGGCAGAACCGCCCCTTGAACGGATGCCGCCACGGCGCAGCCAACCATGCAGTCTAGCCAATGGTTCTCGACGGCCTCCGGCCGCATCTTCCATTCGTCCACCACTCGCCCGCGCCCCTCAGTCTTGACCCGGTACTCGGCCGTCAGGTGCTCGGCCATCAACCGGTGCCCTTCCGGGTCCCGGCCGTAGAGCGAGAGACAGCCTTTGTCGCCCATGGGTACGGCCAGCCGGGCGTGAATGAAGGTCTTCCAGTAGTTCGAGTCGAAGACCACGTGCCGCACCGCCCGCCGCCCCTGCACGTTCGGGATGCGCCAGTTGAGACCGACCCGGTCGCCGCGCTTCCGGCGGTACTCGCTGAACGGGATCGACGAGGCCCCCACGAACCGCCCGTGGCTGGGCAGTAGCACCGCCGCGTGGGTGCTCTGCCGGCAGAACTGGTAGACTACGTCGGTGGACGTGCCCCAGTTGGCGTCCACCAGGCACCGCTCGATCTTGAGATGGGCCCCGTCGTCCCGCCGCCACTCCCGGCCGAGCAGCTCGCCGGCCAAGGCCTCCAGGCCGGCGTAGATCGCTCCTTCGAGCCCAGCGCCCTTCGCCGCCCACTGCAGCGTCCGCTGGGCATCCCGGAGCGTGAAGTAAGGCCGCCGCTGGTCCGGATAGGCCCCATAATCGAGGACGTAGCCGGTAAAATCGTCCTCCCATGCGACCACCGTGTAGTAGAGCAGCTTGCCCTGGACGTCCACAAAGGCGGTCAGGCGGCTCGCGCCGATGGGCACCTCGGCGCGCTTCATGCCATTGAGCTTCTGCGCAATCTGGTCGGCCGAGAGCAAACCTTCGTCCTCGGCGGCCTTTTCCGGCAGCGGCTCGTTCTGGTACTCCGCGAAGAAAGCGGCCTCGTCCTGGAGCTTGAGGTTCATGGCGTGTTGAACGGCACTGGCCTCGTCGTAGTTGAACCGCTCCGGCCAGGCGACCGCCGCGCCCTCGTCCAGGGCTGCCCGGTTGGCCTCGTAGAACGCCGTCGCTTCGCGCAGGTCTCCGTGGACCCGCAGGCTTTCGGCCCGGACCTCGGCATACCTGGCCCAGAGCTTCTCGTTCGTCGGGAAGGCGTAGACCATCTTCGTCCGCTCGCCGTTCCACTCCGGATGCTCCTCGCGGTCGAGGATGTTGTCGGCCATGTCGCCCGGGCGAATCACCGTGCAAGGCATGATCCCGGCGATCTTCTTGCCCGGGCCGGCCAAGCCCAGGACCGCGCCAGCCAAGATGCGCTCGCGGGTGTTGCACTGCGAGAGCGAGCGCGCCGATTCATCCGTCTGCGGATCGTCCAGCACCACCAGCGACGGCCGCACCGTCTTACCATCAGCCCGCTTGTACTTCATGCCGCGGATGCGCCCGGTGATACCGGCAACCTTGATGATGGCACCGGAGGCATTCGAGTCCGGCATGGTCGGCAGGACCACCTCGTTGGCCGTCCAGCCGATGTGCGTCCGCTCGCCCTGGAAGAGCTGCCCCGAGCACCGATTGGCGATCCCGTCCAGGCACCGGATGGGGTGAGCCACCTCGGGGAAGTCGGCCTCGAGGAAGTCGTTCCCGTCGAGTTCCATTTTGATGCTTTCCAGCATCTCCAGGCCGTGGACCTCCGATGCGCCGATCAGGCAGACAAAGTCCCGGTGCCCGTAGAGCACCGCCCAGAGGCAGGCGCACTCGGCGATGGAGGTCTTCCCCGACCCGCGCGGCATGGCCAGGGCGAAGAGGCCGCCCCGGAGTACCGCCTGCTCTACCTTGGCAATCACCTTCAGGTGGTCTGGCGACCAGGGTAGGTGGAAGGTCTGCGGGAAGTATGCCTGGCAGAAGAACCGGAAGTCGCCGGCGGCCTTCTCCTTCCGCTCCGGATCAACCACCGCGGGTAGCTCGCCGATGTCCCGGCCGGCCTCGGATAGCGCCCGATTCCGGGCTGCGGCAGCCTCCTTGACCGCCTCGTAGTCTCTGGCCTTCTCGACCTTGGGCTTGGCCAGTTCCTCGATCAGCCAGGCCACGTAGCGGAAGAGGTCCACCCGCCGGCCGTCGCCGATTCGGAACCCGGCGCGCATCCGGTGCCGGTAGAGCTGGCGCTCGTCGAGCACCGTCCCGAGCGGCGTCGAGTTCAAGAGCCGCGCGAGGTCGGCGGGCTTCAGGTTCCGCGGGTCAATCGCCACGTTTCGCCAGCTCCTTCACCATCCACGCGGCGTAGTGCACAAGGTTGACGGTCCCGTCGGCATTGGTGGGCGCGCCGGCCGCGATATGCGCCCGTAGCGCCTCCTCCGAAACGTTCCGCACCCCGGCCTTCCGAAGGACCGCCAGGAGGTCCGGAACGGCCAAATGGGCGGCCGTAAGCGGCGCATTATGGCCGGATGCAGGCATGCGGATTCCCCTCGATTACTGGCGAATTCCCTTGCACTTCGGCCGAAAACATGGCTTCATGTGTGTAGAAGCCGATACCAAGAGCGCATTGAGCGCCGCGGACGGCGGAAGGAGAAGGAGGAGAACGATGGACGCCAAGACCGCCAAGAGAAACGAACGCCGCGACCTGGAGCGCCTGGCCCAGGCCATCGCCCGGTGGGAGCGCCAGGGCCAGGAATGGGCCGCCGAAGGCGACGCCGAGATGGCCCGGGTCCACGCCAAGGACGCCGCCGACCTGCGCAAGGTCGCCGAGGCGGTCAAGAACGGCGACTACGAGATTGCCCGCGACCGGGTCCAGCGGCTCGACACCATCGTGCGCGACCAGGTGCCCTGCCGCCTCTACAACCGGCTCTTCGACCTCGGCTGACGGAACGGAAAGGACGCGACCATGAAGACCACCAAGAACGAACAGGCCCTGCCCCGCTTCATTCACCTGAAGCGGGCCTGGTACGCCGACGCCAACCTTCCGGCCCTCAGGAAGGACGGCATCGTCGACCAGGTGACCTTCGGCATCTACTTCGTCGACGGCGGATGCACCGCCGAGATGTGCATGAGCTGGCATTGGCTCACCGGCAACGAGGACGGCGTCGCGCGGCTGGAGGCCTTCAGCGACAGCTTCGCGGCCCTCGGCCGGCCGGAGTTCAAGCGGCTGCTCGGCCGGCTGGCCCGGATGCCCAAGGACGCCGCGGACAGGATAGACCCGGCGGGGTTCGGCGCGCTCCTTGTGGAGTGCGGATTCGAAGACGCCACACCGGTCCGGAAATGAAGGAGGCCGACCATGAAGAAGCGCAACACCGAAGGCACGACCGCGACGGAGGCCGCCGGCAAGGCGGCCTCCGGACCCGGCCGCGTGACCATCCTGCTCCAGGGCCGGCGCGTCGAGGTCGCCAAGGCCGACGCCGACCGGATGGCCGAGACCGGCATCCGGTTCGCCTACCTCTGCAAGAAGGGCAACCTGACCATGACGGTGCCGGTGAACGACGACCGGAGCGAGCTCGCCGAGGTCGCCGACGAGCTGCTCCTGGCCGCCTACGGCGCGGCCAACCAGCTGGCCGAAGGCAACCGCTACCGCACCGGATGCGTGGCCGCCTGCGAGAAGGTCAAGACTGCCCTCGGCCGGCGCGACGCCGCCGAGCGCGCCAAGGGCGAACCGATGGCCGGCGTCGAGGCCCAGCCCATCCACGAGCGCGGCACCTGCAGCCTCCACGCCGAGCATGCCAACGTCAACCTCTGGCGCGTCAGCTGGGGCGACGGCGTCACGATGGATCTCTGCACCCGCTGCATGGCCTCGCTGGTCTTCGAGGAGTAGCCCATGGAACTGCGCGAATTCACCCGCCACGATTTCGACGCCTTCGGCGGCGCCGAGCGCTGGCCGGATGCCGAACCCCTCATCGCCGACGGCGCCTTCGCCAACGGCATGGGCTGGGTCCTGGTCATGGACCGCCAGGGCGCCTGCCTCGTGTGCGACGATGAGCAGAGCGCGTTCGGCGGCTACGCCATCGCCCGGCCATTCCTGTCGCCGGCCGAGGCGCGCGCCTTTGCGGCCAGCCTCGGCGACCCCAAGACACGCGGCGAGTTCTTCCTGGCCGGCTTCACGCCGGTCTAGGAAATCACACGGATTGAACCGCGGCCTGTCGCCGCGGACGGGAAAGGAAGGAGACGAGACATGTCGAGCAGCAAGAAGAACGCCAAGACCAAGGGCCACGCCAAGAAGGCCAAGGCAGAGAAGCCGGAAGCGGCGGCTCCGGCGAAGCCGGCCGGCGACGGCAAGCTCTCCGGGCTGGACGCGGCGGCCAAGGTGCTGGCCGAGGCCAAGGAGCCCATGAACGCCAAGGCCATCGTCGAGACGATGCTGGCCAAGGGGCTCTGGCAGACCGACGGCAAGACGCCCGCGGCCACCATCTACTCGGCCATGTTCCGGGAGATTCGCCAGAAGGGCGAGGCCGCCCGGTTCAAGATGGTCGAGCGGGGCAAGTTCGCCGCGAAGTAGCACCTACCCCGCCTCCCCCGAAGCCACCCCGGCCACGTCAACGGTCGGGGTGGTCTTAGTCACGGCAGTCCGCTCGGCCTTCTTCCCGGTGAACTCCTCCCATCGCTTCACGATGACATCGCAGTAGAGCGCGTCGATCTCCATCAGGAACGCCTTCCGGCCGGTCTTCTCCGCGGCGATGAGCGTGCTACCCGACCCGCCGAAGAGGTCGAGGACGTTCTCGCCCGGGCGCGAGGAGTAGGTCATCGCCCGCACCGCCAGCTCCACGGGCTTCTCGGTCAAGTGCACCATCGACTGCGGGTTGACCTTCTTCACCGACCACACGTCCGGGACGTTGTTCGGCCCAAAGAACTGGTGCGCGGCGCCTTCGCGCCAGCCGTAGAACGCCCACTCGTGGTTGCCCATGAAGTCCTTGCGCGTAAGCACGGGGTGTTCCTTGACCCAGATCACGCATTGAGAGAAATACAGCTCGCACTCAACCAGCGCCGTTGGGTAGTTGCCGATGTTCGAGTAGCCGCCCCAGATGTAGAACGCCCGCCCGGGTTCCAGCACCCGCTGGACGTTCCCGAACCAGGCGCGGAGCAGCCTGGCGAAGTCCTCGTCCGAGACGAAGTCGTTCTCCAGCGGCCGGTCCTTGGCCCGGAGCTTGGCGTGCGTGGGCACCGCCGCGCCCTCGCGCCGAGCCGCGTCGAAGCCCTGGAAGAAACCGGCCCCGCCCATCTTCGCCCCGCTGAACGAGCTCAGCCCCGCGGCGATGGCATTGTTCGAGCGCGGCTCCACCCGGACGTTGTAGGGCGGGTCGGTGTTGAGCAGGTGAACCCGAGCGCCGGCGAGCAACCGGTCCACATCCTCCGCCTTGCTGCTGTCACCGCACATCAGCCGGTGGTCGCCCAGCACCCAGATGTCCCCAGGCTGCGTCACCGCCGCGTCCGGCGGGTCCGGCACCGCGTCCGGGTCGGTCAGCCCCTCGTTGCCGTGGATGCCCGCGCCGAGCAGTTCCTCCAACTCTTCTGGCGCGAAGCCGAGCGAGCCGAGGTCCACGTCCATGCCCCGCAGCTCGGAGAGTTCGATGGGCAGAAGGTCATAGTCCCACTCGGCCAACTCGGCAACCTTGTTGTCGGCGATGCGGTAGGCCTTGGCCTTCTCCGGGCTCAGCCCTTCGGCCACGTGGACTGGGACCTCGGCCAGGCCCAGCGCCTTGGCCGCCTTCCAGCGGGTGTGCCCGACGATGATGACCCCGGCCTCGTCCACCACGATGGGCTGCCGGAACCCGAACTCACGGATGCTCCGCGCCACGGCCTCCACCGCCGCGTCGTTCTCCCGCGGGTTCTGCTCATAGGGCTTCACCTCGTCCGTCTTGCGCATCTCGATCTTCATCGCCGAGCCTCCTTCCGTTGCCGGGCCGCCTGCTTGTCCTCGCGCGCGATGAGCAAGAGCACCAGGTAGCCGATCAGGTCCACGACCTCGTTCTCGCCGAATGCGCCCGGCGCGTTCCTCACCCGGGCGAGCTTGTCGTCCAACCGCGCCGCGATGTTGGCCTCGGCGTCGCCCCGGCCGAAGATGTTCAGCGGCTTCAGCGCCGCGTTGCCGTAGGCCCGGTTCTTGGCGGCCAACATGCCGGCGATCTCAGTGCACTTTGTGCGTATGCGGCCCGCGGTATCCGGTTTCATAGCGTCACCTCCGAGTTCTGGCCCAAGGATTGGCCGCGGGGCGCGCACGGGCGGCCCACGTGGCGAGATCCCGGCCGGACTGCCTCCTTGCCCGACCAGGCGGCCAGGGCGCGCCCAGGGCGGCGGAAACCGGACCGGCGAAACAAACTGTGGTCAAGCGCGCGACGGTTCCGCCGCCCGTCGGGAAGCCTTTCGGCCCCGGAGGAACCGTTGCCGGCCAGGCGAACGAACACCCGCACACACGCTTCCCAGCCCAGCGCGCGAGGCCTCTCGGGCCCGCGCGCGCCCTGGGGGGTATGGGGGGGTTTGCGCGCAGAGGCGTTCGCTTGTTCGCTCTGGCCTGCAACCCTCTGTCTGCTGACCGCTTGCGAGGCGAACAGATGGCGAACAACTTGTTCGCAGTTCGCAGCGAACAACTGGCGAACTGACCGCTCCGTTCTCATCCCAGTTCGCATGTCAGTTCGCCTCCAGTTCGCGGCGGATCTTCTGGACGTACCGGACCGAAACGCCGCACTGTTCGGCCAGGTCCTTCGTGGAAAGTTCGGGGTTCTGGGCGAGTGCAGCCTGGACGGCCGCGCGCTTGGTGTCGTCCTGCGGCAGCTCTTCCGAGGGCTGTTCGACCGTGGCGAAACCGGGGGTCTTCCGTGGGCCGATGACCCAGGGGTGGATGAGGCCGTCCTCTTCGGCCAGATCCAGGTATCGGCCGACCTTGCGCGACGATAGCCCGGCCTGCTCGGCGTCCTCCAGGATGCGCGCCTGGCTCCTGGGCTCGGCGCGGACGAAGGCCTCGACGAAGGAATCGACAGTCCAGGATGGGCGCTCCTCGCCGCCGTCTTCGCTCTTGGCGGCCTTCCTGCCGCCCTCTTTCTTGAGGTCCACTGGGTCGAGGTCGTCGGCAGGCGTCCAGACGGGGAAGGCCCAGCGCAGGCAACGCGGCGCGACCGGCGGCCAGGATCTCACGGCTGCATCGAGGACGACCGCGTCGGTCTCCTCGTGACGGCGCAAGACCAGGTGCGTGTCCGTGGCGCGGGACTGCGCGCCGGCGCCTGCGCCCACGTCGGTCAGATCCTTGAGCGACTGGTTGCCCTTGGACGTGTGGTGGATGAGCACGAAGCAGCACTTCAGGTAGTTTGCGAAGGCATCCAGGTAGTTGTAGAGGCCGGCCATCGTGCCGTTGTCGTTCTCGTCGGCCCGCATGGGCAGGAAACGGTAGAAGGCGTCGAGGATGACCACCTTGAACCGCCCGGGCGGGAACTTCCTGAAGTACGGGCCCAGGTTGTAGAGGTCCTGCAGCCGGCCGCGGAGGTTCTCGACGAAGATGCGGTCGGCGATGTCCTCGAAGTCGATCCCGCGTGCGGCGGCGACCTTGGGGAGACGGTTGGCGCTGGTCTCGCCGTGCAGCTCGTTGTCGAGTATGAGCACCTCGCCGGGTACGCACTGCATGCCGAGCCAAGTGCGCCCCGTCGCAACAGAGAGTGCCAAGTCGATGACCAGCCAACTCTTCCCAATCTTGGGGGCGGAGATCACGTTCATCGTCTCGCCTTCGCGCAGGAGCCCCTCGATAACAGGGGCGCGGAGGGCGGGGTAGGCCTGGACGATCTGCCGGAGGCTCTTGGGGCCGTCCGAGGGCGTTACGATAAGCCCAGAGAGGTCTACGTTGGCGGCCTGGCGCTCCTCGGCGCTGGCGCGCGCCTCGCCGATGGTCTTGGCGATGTAGTCCGGCCGGAGCGCCTTCTCGGGCTTTTGGCCGTGCTTGCGCCGCGCCGCGGAGATCAGGTCGGCGATCTCCTGGTCGGTCCAGCCGTTCAATGCCGCGATGTCGGCGAGGCTCAGGTCGTAGGCGCTCTGCGACTGGTCGGCCAGGTCCGGCCGCTGGCGGTTCCACGCCTGGGCGAAGGACGGGCATGCCTGGATGAGCGCCGCGAACTTGTCGGCCGGCGGCTCCGCGTCGGCGCGCAGGACGAGGCCCCCGGCGTCGATTCGCTCGTCGTCCAAGGACACGTCCTCGGCCATGAACGGCTCGAAGTCGCAGGGGTTGTAGCGGCGCTCGGGGTGGTCCTCGATCATGCGGACCTCGACAGGCGTCTCGCCCTTCCGGTTGAACGTGCCCGGCGGGCGCATGATGCGCGCCAGGTCGCCCACCGAGTCGACCTCAAATCCCAGGGACTGCGCCGCGCCGCGGACCGTCTCGATCCAGCCCTTGGCGACCTTCGCCGCCTGCAGGCGCTCCTCGTCGGTGTCGAAAGTCCACGGTTCCTTGAAGACCCACCAGGGCTGGAGCCCGTGGCCAGAGTCGACGATCAGGCTCGGAGGGAAGGGCAGCTTCTCGATGATCGCTCGGGCTTCCTCGATGGTGCGCGGCAGTGGCTTGTGCGGCCGCCAGGGGGCGGTGAGGTCGATGTCAGCCCACAGGCCCCCAACGGCCACAACGTCCTTGGCACAGTTGCGCTTGCCGAAGTTCGCGCCGGCCAGGCCCGCGCCGAAGTAGACCTCCTTCTGCTGGGCCTCCTTGGCGGCGTGCAGCGCCGCCGCCTTCATGGACGCGAAGTGGCGCGTTCGCCGGTCCGGCAGGGTGAAGACCGACACGCGGCGGGCCTCGCTCACCGCCTCGCCGAACAGCGCGCCCAGAAACGCTTCCATGCGCAGCCTCAGAAGGGGATTTCTTCTTGCTCATCCACGACAGGGGATGGAGCCGGCTCTATGGCCCCGCCGAGCTCGTGCTTTGGAACCCATCGGAGCCATCGGCCGCAGTTAGCGCACTCCTCGCGGGCCGCGTGCGGTCCGGAGCCCGGCCCGATCTGACGCTCGGTCCAGCCGCAGCCCGGGCAGGCGTCGTCGGTCACCGCGGCCGGCGGCTTTCCGCCCAAGTCGTAGGCGACGATGCGGTCGAACTGCTCGCCGGCCACGCTCTTGACGGTGATGGATTTGGCTTCGGCGAGGGCACCGGCCTGTGCGAGCGCCACGGCTTCCTCGGCGGTCTCCGGGACGGGCGCGGCGGAGCGCCGGGTCCACCAGAGTTCGGCCTTGTGCCGGGCATAGCCGGTGTGCTCAAAGCAGACCCACTCGGACTGCCGGCGGCTGAAGCCGATCCGGTAGTCGACGCGCATGGTCCTCGGAGCGTCCGGCGGTGCGCCGCGCTTGTAGTGGACGGCGTAGAGCGTCTCCTCGACCGGGTACGCGGTGACCGTGACCTGGTCGGAGAGGATGCCCTCGGCGCTCGCCGATGCGGCGTGCTTCGCCTGGCGCTCCTGCTCGAGCTTGAAGAACTCGTAACCGCAGTCCGGGCAGACCGAGTAGCCCGAGGAGATCAGCGAGTGGCACTGCGGGCATTCCTTGGCCGGGGCCTGGCCGGACGGCTTGCCGTCCTCGATCCGGATCGCGTCCACCGGTCCGTGGCGCAGAACGTTCCCGCCGTAATCGAGGACCAGACAGTCCTTCTTGCCTTCGCAGAGCCGGAAACCTCTCCCGACCATCTGGTAATAGAGTCCGGGCGATAGCGTCGGCCGGAGCATGGCAACGCAGTCGATGTTCGGAGCGTCGAAGCCGGTCGTTAAAACGTTGACGTTCACGAGATACTTGAGCCGTCCGGCCTTGAAGTCCTGGAGCACGCGGTCCCGCTCGAAGTCGAGCGTCTCGCCGAAGACGGTGTCCACCTGCGCGCCGAGGCCACGCAATGCCTCGGCCACGTGCGTGCCGTGCCGGACTCCGCTCGTGAAGATCAGGCACGCCTTGCGGTCGCGGGTGTAGCCGAGGATCTCCCGGCAGGCCGACTCCACGAGCCGGGCCTCGTCCATGAGGTTCTCGACCTCCGATGCGATGTACTCGCCGGCGCGCACGTGCAGGTTTGCCGTATCGGGCTTCTCCAGGCCGGCTTTGGAGACCAGCGGGCAGATGTAGCCCTGCACGATCAATTCGCGCACGCCGACCTCGTAACAGACGGCGTTGAGAATGTTCTCGGGGGCGCAGATCGGCCCCGAGGTCATCCGGAAGGGCGTCGCGGTCAGGCCTATGACTCGGAGTTTCGGATTGACTTCTCTGAGCCCCGAGAGCAGTGTGCGGTACATTCCATCGCCATCGGGCGGGATGCAATGCGCCTCGTCTATGATGGCGAGATCGAAATGGCCGAGTTCCGCCGCGCGCTTGTAGACCGACTGCACGCCGGCGACGATGATCGGGTGATCGGTGTCCCGGCTTTTGAGCCCCGCCGAGTAGACGCCGACCTGATGCCACATCTCCGGCGCGACTTGGTTCAGCTTGTCGACCGCCTGCTCGAGTAGCTCCTTAACGTGCGCCACGATCAGCACGCGGCCCTGCCACTGGCCAACCGCGTCGCGGCAGACCGTGGCCATGACCGGGGTCTTGCCCCCGGCGGTGGGGATCACCACGCAGGGGTTGTCCTCCCGTGTGCGGAGGTGATCGTAGATGGCCGCGACGGCCTCTTCCTGGTACGGTCGCAGTTTCAAAGCAAAATCCGTCCTTGTCGGTTGCGCCAGACGGCCAGCAGTCCCGCGTTCTGGATGGGGCGGGTCGAGGCCAGGAGCGCCTTCACGAACCGGAGCAATGGGTCGCGCACCAAGCGGAAGGTGCGTTGGTAGAAGATGTGGAACGCCCAAAGCCGGAAGCGGCCCTCTTCCATGTCAGCCCGCGCGCCTCCGGCCGTACTCGGCGATGAGCGCCGCGTCCACGAGGCCAGAGTGCGGCTTCCTGGCCTTGTCCGAAGACCTCCATTCCGCACTGGGCCATAACCGGCTGGCGACCAGGTACTCCGAGCCCTTGGGCTGGCCGGCGAGCATCGCGCCCTGCCACTCCTGCGGCCGGACGAGTTCATAGCGGATGCTCATCCCGGCGCAGATCCCGCGCACCAGACCCCATCCCGCGCCGAAGGAGAACATGGCGACCACGCCCTGCCTGGGGCGCGCCCCGACGGCCTCGATGAAGACCCGAGGCTGCCGGCCGGCGAACGGCAGCAGCCACTCGACAATGGCCTGCTCGTCCAGCTGCCGGCGGGCCCCCACGGCGACCGCCGGCATGGCCTGGAGGATCAGGCCGTCCGGGGTGATGGCGGCCAAGCCGCCATCAAGCCCCGGATCGATCCCAATGCTGACCATCAACGCCGCCACGGCATGGCGTTGCCGGCGTTCTGGGCGGGCTTCGCGCCGCCCGCGGTCTCCCGCTTGGCGTAGCCCTTCACCTCGTTGCGCACCTCGCCGTCCCGGTCGGTCTTCTGCTTCACGCTGATGACCAGCGGCAGGTTGTGCAGCTCGCAGGAGTCCTTCGGCTCCATCACGCCAACCGCCCGACACAGGGACGAGAGCTCGCCGCGGGCGATCTTGACGGCCACCGCGTTGGGGTTGTCGAGGTTGAGCCGCGTCCACACCTTGCGGCCCTTGTGCTCGCCCTCGACGACCTCGAAGGTCAGCTCCAGGAACGAGCCGTTGCCGCTCTTCGTGGGCCTCATCTCCGAGGCCGTGACCACCGCCGCGTACTTGCCCGGCGGGATGGGCTCGTACTCGGTCGCCGGTTCCACCTGGTTCGCGTTGAAGCCGTTCAGGTTACTCATGGGCCTGGTCCTCCTTCTCCTGGGTTCCCTGGGTCAGCCCGTCCATCAGGGCGGGCCATGAAAGCGGCAGTTCGGCCGGCAGGCAGTACCGGTTCTTGGCGACGCAGGCGGGGCTCCCTGCGCAGCGCAGGATGCGCTCGCCGCCCTCGGCGCCCACGCCCACCGCGATGGTCCGGGTGCGGCCGAAGCCCGTGTCTTCGGTCTCGGTGCGGTACTTCCGCGTGGCAAAGAGGACCGCGTCCGACCACTCGGTCAGCAGCGCGCAGGCATGCTTGTTGAGCCTGGGCGAATATCTGTCGTAGGTCGTAGCCTCGGGGTCCTCGAACTTCTCGACCTTCGAGTGCGCGATCAGGATGACGGCCATGCCCTTGCCGGCGCGCAGGGCACCGAGGGCGTCCACGACCTTCCGCCAGTGGGTGAGTGCGTGGACGTACCCGCGCTGGTAGCCGCCGTCGGCTTTCTCGATGCAGGTCGCCCGGAACTCGCGGCAAACCGCGTCGAAGATCAGGCGCTCGGTCCAGTCCAGGCTGTCGAGCACCACCGTCTGGTAGTCGTGCTGCGCCCGGGCGAGTTCGTCGAGCGCCGCGAGCACGTCCTCGACGCTCGTCGCCAGCGGGAACTTGTCGCAGACGATCTCGCCCAGGCCGTCTTCGGTCTGGATGAAGACCGGCTTCGGCGCGTTCGCCGCCAGCGTGCTTTTCCCGATGCCTTCCGTGCCGTAGACCATCAGCCGCGGCGGCATCGGCATCTTGCCGCGCTGGATGGCTTCCATCAGACTCATGAATCGGACCTCCTTCTTGCAGGAGAGGCGGGCGGACGAGCATGGGGAGTCTGAGCCGGGTGGCCCGAGGCCCGGCTACGCCGTCCCGTCCGCGCCGCCAACTCACACGTAGTCGAAGACACGGCGCTCCTCGTATCCGGTGGGCCAAGCGCCGGAGAGTTCGCAGGACTTGAGCCGCTCGATGGCGGCCTCGTTCTCGCGCCGCGCGTGGGCCAGAACCTTCGCGTCCAGCACCCACAGGCCGCAGCGATAGGGCTCCTTCTTCTCGACTGCGATGATGTGGACCGGGATCTCGGCCAAGTTCCCGAGGACGCGCCCGAGCATGGCCTGGTAGAAGGCCATCTGATGCGCGTAGTGGAAGCGCCGAGCGTCGGCCTCGAACCAGTCCAGGTCGTCGCAGGTTTTCAAGTCGACGAGACCGCGTTCGGGGTTGTAGAAGTCGAGCTTGGCCTGGGCTGGGAGGCCGCAGTATTCGGCGCGGATCACGCCCTCTGCCACGCCGTCGGCCAGGAGCTCGACGGCGACCGGGTGGGCGTCCACGCTCGCTGCCAGGTTGAGGATTAGCGCATGCTGTTCGTCGGTGATGACCGCCTTGTCCTGGGCGGCGGCCCACTCAGCGTAGGCCTTCGTCTGCGGGCCGTAGGGCTTGCCGGTCTTCTCGTTTATGGGCCCGCCGACGGCGTAGGCAGCCTCGAACGCCTCGGCGCCCTCGAGGATGAGTGCGTGTGCCGCGCGCCCCACCAGGTAGGCTGGCCTGTCCTCGTCTGGGGCCAGCCCCTGCTTCTTGCGCCAGTAGAGCAGGGGGCTCTTGCGGAAGTCCGCGAGGGTGTGCGATGTCAGATGGGCTTTGGCCTTCTCGCGGTATTCGGCGTCGGTCTCGCGGATCAGGAAGTCGAGCCCTGGCATCACTCGCCCCCCTTCGCGGGGAACCAGGTGATGCTCATGCGTCCCGTGACGGCGCACACCCGCGCCTCGCCGTTCACGACCAGGCCGGCGTCGCGCAGCTCCGGCAGCCGCCTGGACGGCGCATGCCGTTCCAGGCCGGTCGCCACGGCGATCTCCGCGGCGGTCTTGCCGGGCTTCGTCAGCACTTCCGCCAGGCAGACTTCGCGCTGGACTCCGGCGCGCCCGCTGGCTTCCGCCTCGCGCGCCGCTTCGTGGGACGTGAAGGGATCGGTGTTTCTCGCTCGGGCCGCCATAGATCAGTTCCTTTCCGGGTCGGGCGTGGGGGCCGGCGTTGCGGAGGCCCCCTGCTCGGGTTTCGGTGCCAGCTCGATCTTGCGGGTCTTGACGAAGGCCACGACCATGTCGGCGATGGCGTCGACCAGGTCGGCCGTCTCCTGCTCGGTGAGCTGCCGGTAGTGGCGCGCGATCTCGAAGGTGATCGGCTGTCTCATGGCCGCGCCCTCCGGATGCCCAGGATGAAGTCCTCGATGGCGGGGTGCGGCTTGAGGTTGGGCGTGGTGGGCGCGGCGCTCTCGCCGGAGTCCTGCGCCTCGATGCGGCGCAGGAATCGGCCACGGACCACGTCCAGGTTCCGCATAAGCCGCCAGACGAGGTCGTCGTCCAACCGGTGGACGGCGACCAGTCCGCCGATCACCAGCGCCTCTTCCTCGAAGAGGGCGTCGATCAACTCGCGGGCGTCGCTCTTGCTGATCATCTCTCGCCCCCTTCGCAGTCCGCGTTGACGTTCGTCTCCAGACATACAGAGGGCAGTGAGTCCGGTGGGTGGGGACAGGTCTTCCGGCGTTTTTCGGAACTCTCGAAGCGGCGAATGGCCAGTTCCGCCCGCTGGCGGCGCTTCTTGGCCAGTTGGTAGTTCAGGCCGATCTCCTCGGCGCACTCCCGGAGGAGCCGGCCGTAGACCAACGTCCCCACGAGGAGATGGAAATCGGCCTCGGTGATCCGGCCGGCTTTCAGCTGCTCGGAGAACCGGGCAGTGCGGTGCTCGTGCTCATCGCGAAGGTCCACCTCGGCGAAGCCGGGATGCACGGTCTCGCCCGCCAGGTATTCGATGACGGACGGATCGGCGAGCATCTCGATTTCGTTCCGCCGGCGCGCCCGCTGATACTCGCGGCTCAGTCGCCAGGTCGTTGTGTTGGTGATCCCCTGGAAGAGCCGGTCGGGGCGTCTGGCGATGTCCCATTCGCAAACGGCGCGCAGGAACGCCCAGACGGTGTTCCCCCACAGCACTTCGGCGTCCTGATCCAGGCTGGACCGCCTGATGCAGGCGGCCTTCAGCCGCGACCAGAAGAGGAAGAGAAGGATCGTTCGCCATCGCGCGTCCCGATCCGCGGCGTGAGCGGCCAGTATCGGCCGCAGCACATCATCCTTCCGCGGGTCGTCCGACGCGCCCTTCCGCATGAACACCGCGACGGACTCCCAGGAGCGGAACCTCCTGAAGGCCCTTTCGCTCGTGCGGAGCCGCTGCAGAAGCGCCCCGTACTCTGCCTGCTTGACCTCTCGACCCAGTTCCTCACGCTCGACGTCTCTCGGGCCCACGACACCCTGCCTTTCAGGCCGGGCGTCGTGCGCCTCACTGGGGCCAAATCAGGGCGTCGAGCGCCTCTGGTTCAGGGGGACTAGTTCCTCAGCTTGCCATCCGAGCAGGCCGAGGCGTGTTGCTCGCGCAGTTCGTTCAGTCTGTGGCAGCCGCGGCAGATGCCGGCAGCTGGCAGGCTTACACGGTACTCGTGGCTCCGCGCAAACCGGATGTGCAACCGGTCGCCTTTCAGAATGCCCATCAGCTTTCCGCACTCCTCGCACCGCCATTCGCGCTCGCTATGCATCTCCGACTCCTTTGCACACCGACCTGGTTTCATCCGCGGCGCAATGCCGCAGATCACGCCTGCATTTTTCGCGCGGGGAGAGCGGTGCGGAATGACGGGATGCTGACGAGCGCCTTACTGACAACAAAGCCGCCCCGGAGGGCGGCTTTGTCAGGGTCTTGTCAGGGTGATGTCAGAGCTGCAAGACGCCCAATAGGGCGGCTTAGGCCTGTTCTCCCATATGGGCTTTGAGCTCGTCCATTAACTTCTTGTGCTCGGGCAAGCGCCGAATGACCATGTCAGCGTCCACGGTTATGTTCCGGGGCGGCACCGAGAACCGGTACTGCTTGGCGCGGTTGTTCTCGACCAACTTGTCCGCGTCGACGTCTGCGGCCTTCAAATCCTGCTTCAACCGTCGGATCACTTGGTGGTATCCGTCCGGTTCGCCCAACTGCCCCGCCGACGCCCAGCCTACCTCGGTGGTCTTCGCTGCCACGGCGAGCTTCAGGGCCGCCGAGAACGACTGTTCGGTGAGCCACGCCTCCTTGCCATCGATCCTCACCAGATGCCGGCGTTTGTCGGCACGCCCGTCGATGTGGATGTCCACATCCGATTGGTAAGCCACGCCCATATCATCGGAAGGGGGATACTCCTCAGCCCACTCCGGCTCACAGCCAGGCTGTTCGGCTGCGTCCGCTGGGGCGGTTTGTGTCCCGCCATCCTCATCGCCCTTCGTCGCTTCCTCGCGCTGGAACAGGGAGGCCAGCTTGCGGAAGAGTCTCGCTGCGATGGGCCTGGTAACCAACTTCTCAATCTGTTGCCTTGGGGCCTCGGCAACCTTCTCCAGCGTGTCTAGACCGCTTGCCAGTAGTCCCATGATCCGACCGCGGCCGAGTCCTCTTACGCCGACATTGGCCATCTGCACCCCGGGGTGCACCACTCCGTGCCTCAACTGCTCCGAAAGCGCCCCCATTCGACTCACCGCCGTCTCGGGCCAACCGACGATTCTGGCGACCGCGCTAAAGGCTTCCACCAACCAACTGAACTCGCCGGCAAGCCCCACGATGCTGCCTGAGAAGCAGTGAAAGCGCCCCTCTATCTCCCGCGTGGGCAATCCCTGTATCCAGTCATACAGGAGAAGCGTCTTCTTCGCCCGCTTGGAGCCCTCATAGGAGAGAGTGCTGAGGCGGTTGATTTCCGCAAGCCGGCCGCGCGGACCGTCAGGCAGCGCTGCGACCGCCGTTTTGAGCATCTTCAGATACTCTCCCGTCCGATGTTCCTGTGTGGCGAGGTAGAAGTAGACGTCAGCTCCATCCTCCGTCCCCGATAGGCACGACAGAACCTCCAGGGGATGAACATCGTCCGCGCACTCCCGGACCTCCTTGGCAAATTGGGCCAGTTGAATGGCCGTATCGACAGAGAGTCCTTTGACCGCTGCCAGCCGCCCGAGCTCCGAGGCAATCAGGCGCCCATCCTCCGAGCCGATCAGGCCGCCTTCAATGCAATGCTTCATCCCCTTCGATAGTTTCTCGCCGAACTGCACCTCGTTGCTGCCTCCGCGCCAATACAACTCGCCCGTGAACGAACCCAAGAGCGTCTCTTTGATTTCCTCTTCCGTCTGGCACATCTGAGAAGCTACCAGGTTCAGGACGTGGTACGACAAGGGATCATTGCCCAGCGCCGGCTTGATTGTGCCGAGGCTTCCCTTGACGTAGTTGGTGCGGTAAGTGCCGGCCTGGAATTCCGAATCGGCCACGATCATGGCGCGACCGAATTCGCCTTCCAACCCCAGCCTGCCCGCTCGGCCACTGATGTTTTCGTACTCGGCCTGCGATATGGGCACCGGGCTCCACCGGCCCGAGCGGTCATGGTCCCACTTCTCCGGGTCGAGGAAGACGTTCTTGGCAGGCATGTTGATGCCCATTGCAAGCGTCGTCGTCGAGCAGAGCACCGCGATGTCCCCGCGCCGGAACCACCGTTCGATGACGTCGCGTTGGTCCCAATCCAAATCAGAATTGTGGTAGGCGACGCCGCGTTCGAGCAGGCGAGCAAGCCGGTCCTTCCCGAGAGAGTCTTCCAAATACTGCAGCTCATCCAGTGCCTTCTCGGCGCGTTTTCCCCGCAGACCCTTGGCTATGGCGGTAGCCGTATCGACACTTTCCTGACGGCTCTTGCAGAAGACGATGGATTGTTCGCCGGCTCCGACGAAGGCCCGTACCTGGCTAACGAGGATGCCTATTCGGTCGCCTTCGTCCGGAGGGGGCGCCAACTCCTCAACTCCATCCTTTCCGCTGTTGTGTTCCGAGTAATGGAACGCACCATTCCAGAGCACGCCCTTTCTCAGTTCCACCGGGCGGAGATTGGTGTGGCACAACTCGGCGTCCATCCACTTGGCAAGCCTCTCGCTGTTGCCAAGCACCGCCGATAGCCCGATGATCTGCGGCCTGCCTTCCGACAGCTTGATCTTGGTGAGCAAGAGTTCCAGGTCGGCCCCGCGCGCCTTGTCTCCGATCATCTGCAGTTCGTCAATAACCACTAGGCCAACGTTGCGGAGGAGGCCGGGGCTGGTTACCAAGAGCCCCTGCATCTTTTCGAAGACGATCACCGCGATGTGAAACTGGCCTCGATTGATGTCCCGGTCAAACTCTCGCCTGTCACGCGTAGAGATAACCACCCGAACGCCCAGGGGGCCGTAGCGCGACCGGAACTCATTGAACTTCTCCTCGGCCAGTGCCTTCTGCGGCACGAGGTAGACTGCACGCTTGTTCTGTCGGGCAGTTCGGATCGCCGCCATCTCGCCGACGAAGGTCTTGCCAGAAGAAGTGGGCGAGAATACGAGGACGTTGCGCCCGTCCATTACTCGGCACTTCTGCAAAGCATGCTCTTGAACTGGCAGCAGTTCCTCGTGGCCGTCGGCCTGCCACAGGTCGATAACCTTGCCGTCGATGCCGAAGGCTTCCAGCGCTGCGATCCTCATCACAGTACCCTTTCACCAGCCCTTTCCTACCCGGATGCCGTAGCCCAAAAAGAAGAAGGCCCACGTCCCGCGGCATTTGCCCGGACGCGGACCTTAGTTCCCTCTCGCGAGGGATGAAGGTATCTCTACCCTTCAGGCCAGAATGTCTTGCCTACACCCGACCCTCAGATCCCCCACCACAGCGTCCGCAGCATGATAGCATTGCCGATAGTCTCGTCAAGATCGAATTCCTCGCAGAAAAACTGCCAGAACATGGCCATTTCTCCTGTCCCCGCTACCCTCATTCGGTGCCCTCTGAAGAGATAGTGGGGGACGTGGCAGAAATGCCTTGCCTTCCGGCGAACACCGAGTAACTGACTGGGACGCGAAAGGAGCGCAACATGGGCAATGAGAAGCGGGGCGAAGAAACCGGCCCGAGCCGGGTCGCATTCTACACGCGCATCTCGACCGACGAGGACCACCAGAAATACTCGCTCGATGCCCAGAAGGACCGGCTGGAAGCCTACTGCAAGAGCCAGTACGACGACGACTGGCGACTCTTCAAGATATACCGGGACACCGAGTCCGGCACTCACATGAACCGCCCCGGGTTGGAGGAGATGCTCTACGACGCCTCAAACAAGGCGTTCGACGTCCTGCTGGTCTTCCGGGTGGACCGGCTGTCCCGCAAGGTTCGCGAGCTCGCACTGATGGTCGACGAGCTCACCAAGTACCACATCGCACTGAAGAGCATCACCGAGCCGTTCGACACCGCCAATGCCGCCGGGAAGATGATGCTCCAGATGCTCGGCGTCTTCGCCGAGTTCGAGCATGCGACCATCGTCGAGCGTACCAAGGTCGGCATGGAGAAGAAGGCCAAGGGCGGCGACTTTGTGGGCGGCTACGTACCCTTCGGATACCGCCTCGAACCAGAGAAGGGTCTAGTGGTCCGCGAGGAGGAGGCGCTACTCGTCCGGAAGATATTCCAGATGTACGCCTTGGGCCTGGAGGGCACGCAGACCGTCGTGAACAAGCTGAACGCCAGCGGCATCCGGAAGCGCAGCGGCCAGAAGTGGGAGAAGCATGGCCTGCTCCAGATTCTCCGGAACCCGCTCTACGTGGGCAAGCTGCGCTGGCGGGAGTGCATCTACGACGGCAAGCACGACCCCATCATCTCGGAGGACATCTTCAAGAAGGCCCAGGAGATCCTGAAGGAACGCGCCACGGAGGTCAACGGCCGACAGTGGCACAACGGCGAGGAGCGGCTGTTGTCGGGCGTCATCATGTGCGGGAAGTGCGGCACCCACATGGTCGGGGTGAGCACCCAGAAGAAGGACCGCAAGTTCCCCTATTACCTTTGCAACAAGCGCTGGAAGACCCACGACTGCGACCAGGCCTACGTCCGGGCCGACCTCCTCGAGAAGGCCGTCATGATGGACATCACGGGCATGTTCCAGGACGAACAGTTCATGGCGCGCATCTGGGCGGAGGCCAACAGGCGCCTCGGGGCCGAGAAGCCTGACGTGGAGCGGGAACTCGGTCGGGTCGAGGCCCAGATGGACCGGACGCAGAAGTCCCTCGACCGCTACTTCCAGGCCTTCGAGGCAGGCAGCATGAAGCCCGCCCTGTGCAACGAGAAGGTCGCGGGACTCACCGCCCGCCTCGCGGAGCTGGATGCCGAGCGCGCCGCACTGAACGCGCGCCGCCAGAGGCTATCCCTGCCGGCCCTGGACCGGGACATGCTGGCCAAGTGGCTCAAGGAGTTCGAGGAGGTCTTCGCGGCCGGGACGAACCCGCAAAGAAAACACCTTCTCCAGCGCGTGGTGAAGAAGGTGCTCATCCATGACCGCCGGACGGTGGAGGTCTGGTATGGCTTACCAAACTCCCCGTCGGTTCGTACAACGGGAGGTTTGGCTCCCCGAACGCAACCCTCTTAGAACACACATCCTGGCCGTGTTATGGCAGGAGATTTTGTCCAAAGGGTGCTTGTGCGCTTCATTGTTGGGCTCTACTTGTTAACACCGGCTTGATCGAGATAATCTCCTGCATCCTGAGCAATGAAGATCACGTTCGGCAGGTAATCCTGCAGGAGGGGGCGGTGACCAGAAACCCCTTGGCCAACACGGCCTACGAGGAACGACGCAAGCCACGTTCCGGCGATCCGCGAGGGCCATACTTCCGCGATCAAACCGCCATCATCCACTCGTATGCATTCCGGCGCCTTAAGCACAAGGCTCAGGTCATATTTGCCACCAGAAACGACCACGTCTGCACCAGAGTCGAGCATGTTCTGCATGTGGCAACGATAGCTGCAACCATATGCAAGGGGCTGAACGAAACAGGTCGATGGGATCTGAACCCGGACATTGCATATGCCATCGGCCTAGGTCATGACCTCGGCCACGCGCCCTTCGGACACGCTGGAGAGGAGGTGATCGCTAAGTACTGTCCTGGGTTCATTCATGAAGAGCACGGCTATCGTGTAGTTGAACGTCTCGGCCAGAAGGGTGGAGGATCTCTTAACTTAACCTATGCAGTAAGGGACGGCATTAGATGTCACAACGGAGAACGCTATGAGCGCAGCCTCAAGCCATCCGCCACGCTCAACAATCTGGATACGCTTCAGGGACGGTCCGCAGTCCCAGCGACATATGAGGGTTGCATCGTGCGCTTCTCGGACAAGATCGCCTATCTGGGCAGGGACGTCGAAGATGCGATTACCCTGAAGCTTATCAGCGCCAGTGACGTCCCGATTCCTGTTGCAGCGGTCTTAGGCAACTCCAACTCCCAAATCATAGATGTCCTGGTGCGTGATGTTGTTGAAGCTTCGCAAGACACGGATGCAGTACAATTGTCTGAGGAGAAGTTTGCGGCCGTGAAGAACTTGTATGACTTCAACATCAAGAACATCTACAACCACGAGAGGCTGGCGAGGAGCAAGGAATACGTGAAGTATGTTGTTGGCTCACTCTTTGACTACTTTCTCAGTCTCTTTAGAACCCATGGCTTCAACTTTGAGGACTACGCTAGCCGATCTCTTGCGATCAACAATGCATTTGGTCATTCGCTGGAGACCCTTGCCGCCTTCTACAAAGAGGAGGGTGCTACTGGCGAACGAATTGTCGCGGACTATGTTGCCGGCATGACAGATTCATACGCGCTGGATCAGGCCAAGCAGATCATGCTGGTCTGAACGATTTGCGCGGTGATCGCGCGATGGCTCTAAGAACTCGGCTGATCGCCCCTTCAGGATCACGTTCGACGGTGTGTCCCCAAATACGGATTACTGTCCAACCGCCCCGCCGCAGTCGTCTGAAGGTGCGCTGGTCGCGTCTCCTGTTCGCCTCGATCTTGGTTCTCCAAGAGGGCGAAAGACAACCCCTCCATCGAGGAAACCGCCAACCATGCCAGAAATCACCATCAACAAAGATGGCCACCCTATGAGCTGGGAACACCACATCCGGTTTCCCTGGAAGGCTGGTGACATGCTTCCTGAACCGCAATCCTTTCTTGCGAAGCGCGGACGTCACCACGCACTCAATAGCTGTGTCCTTCCCTCTGATACGGGACATGCAGTGGCTGCGCTGAGCTTTCGTTAAATTGTCTGCCATCGTCCCCGGTTACGGTTCAAACTGGCCGAACGCTGCCACCATCTCTGTCCCGCCAGGGATTGAGATTGGCGGCGGTGTTCCTGCACCCGCCCGAAACTCCTGAGGTTCCCTCCGGCATAGCATGCGGAAATCGCAGCCGGAACACTTGTCGCGATGAGGACGCATGGGGTAATCTGACTGCAGAATGCCCTCAACGGCAAACTCGATGTTTCGAAGCGCACTGTCAATGGCCTCGTCCGTCACAGGCACCTCGACGCGACGATTGTCCTTTAGCAGGTGGACATGCCCGGTCTTGGTATTCTCGCCGAGGACATGTTGCGCCGCACGCGCATAGAGTTGGACTTGGAGCGACAGCTCCGTCCATTCAAGGTTTACATTCTCGGCAGGCTCATCTCCACCTTCCACCGCTTTGAAATCGATGATCTCCGCCTCCAATATCTTCCCCGCGGGGTCCTGTTTCAATAGGAGATCAATGGAACCGGATATCACACAGCTGCTGAAGGGCACCTCAAAGGTTGCCTCAACCTGCCGTTGTCTTAGGAAGTCCGCTCCGAACGACGCAGCATACTCTCGCATGATCTCGATGGCCTTATTGCGAGCCCTCTCATAGGGGCCCGGCGAGTTCTCCGGGTCTCTGCTTTGGGGCACATGTTTGAGGTGGAAGACAGAGGCTCCGACTTCGCCAGCCTCTGTCGGGGTCGGTGATGCATTCTGATATTCTTCATGAAGCTTCTCTACTGCTGTATGCACGGTCTTTCCGAAGCCGAACATATCAGGGATGAAAGGGCTGAACCCGAAACTCTGCCGAAAGCGATAGTCGCGCGGACAACGCAAGTAGTACCGCAATGCCGAGAAGCTCGTAGGCAAGTCGGACTCTTCGGCTCTACGCTTCGGGACATGAGGGACAAGACCGGGCGTCGGCACAGCCGCATCATCTAACATCTCTGCATGCCGAAGCCTATTTGCGAATCGAGAGCGGTTTCTGGGTCTTGCCGCCGCGGGCAGGTGTTCTGCACCGGTCACGTATAGATAGCGCTCTGCGCGGGTGAGCGCCGTATAGAACAGCCGCGTCTCCTCTTCGGGCGTACTCTGATAGGCACCACGAGTGATGGCGTTCTGGATTACTGCCAAGGGTAGCCATCCATCGTAATGCCGGCGACGCGCCGGGAAGCGCTGTTCCTCGACATCGCAGATGAAAACGCAGGGAAACTCCAGTCCCTTCATCTTGTGGACGGTGGAAACGGTTACTGCATCGGGACGCTGAATCACTTCTTCCATCGAGACGTCGTATCCTGTCTCTGCTGCATTGCCGAGGAAATTCAAAATCTCATGGAAGCGACTCGATGAATCAACGCTCATGTAGACCGCTTCAACGTCTTGAATCATTCGGCTGAATAATCCGATGTCCCGCATGGTGGAATCATCAAAATCGTGTCGGGCTGTTCCGAAGGCCTCTAGCAAATCATAGACGAGCTGCTGTGGATATACACGCCGCCGAGCACCACCCGATGGCGTGTGAATGAGCCGCCCCCACTCGGTAAGCACTCTAATTAGTGCACCGAAGTCAGCATGCGGGTAGGCTGGCCGTATTGCAGCATCGAAATGGGCTTGGACTCTTTCCCGGGGTGGCGAGGAATTGCGAAGAAGCTCGAACGTGCTTCGGAGAACCGCGACTTGTGGCCTCTCGAACGGGCCACCACCTGCTTCGAGAGTGAAAGGGATGTCTCGTTCGGTCAGTGCCCTAGTGAAGGCCGAGTGCCTGGCACAACCGTCCTGCTCGGGTTGCCGCGTAGACCTCATGAGGATTGCGAAGTCAGCTGGTGTAAGCCCGCGCATGGTGCCGTCGCTATCTTGATAAGCGGTGCCCAGTAGTGCTCGAATCTTATCTGCGACCCACGAGACTTCTGTCGGTCGGTCGCTGAACCAGAGGGCTCGGAAGTCCCGAGGGGCCTTGTTCTCCCTAGCTGCGGGATTCTTCGCCATGCGGCTCGGGCCGAGTTCGGCTGCAGCAAATGCATCGGAAGCCTCGACAATCGGCGTTGTGCTTCGAAAGTTCGTGGCCAGGGTATGACTCGCAGAATCTGGATACCGCCTTCCGAACTCAAGAATGTTGCTTACATCCGCTCCCCGCCAGGCGTAGATTGACTGATCATCATCTCCCACCACGAAGAGCGTATCTGAGCGGCGATGCAACTGACGGATGAGTTCCTCCTGGCAAGGGTTGACATCCTGGTACTCATCCACCATGAGATGCCGGAGTGGTTGGATTGCCTCATTGGCCGCAGCGTCATTCTGAACAAGTGAGTCTACAACCTTGCGGATCATCAATGAGAAATCGAGGAATTGATCCCTGTTAAGGCCGTCGTTAAGACCTCGCAAGACGGCGCCGAGGTCGCGGTCGGCCGCCTCGACGTCTACGAGCCGCACCAACTCATCATTCATCGTCTTCCACGCCTCAGAGATCTCCCTGACGGTGCGGAAGTACTTGTGCTGTGACGAGACTCTACCTTGGATGACCCTAAGCCCGAGCTGCCAATAGCGCGAAATCAGATAGAGGACGAGTCGGTTTTCATCCAGGACATCATACTGCCGATATATAGCGTTCATCTTCATGAGAACCTGATGGCAATAGGAATGGATCGTGCCGATATACATCCGCCCCATGACCGCAGGATCGATGCCGACTCGCGCTAGGGCCGAGCTGACTCTCCGCTTGATTGCTTCTGCCGCCTTGTCTGTGAAGGTGAATGCCACAATCGAATCGGGAGGATGTCCTTCACCCAGAAGCCTGGCGATTCGATATGCCAGCGTTCGTGATTTGCCCGAACCAGCGCACGCTATCGTCAGCACTTCACGTGCAGGATCGAGCGCGGCATCTCGTTGCCTCGGGGTCAGCTCTGCGTCAAGTATCTCCCGTATGTTTGTCATGCAGCCCTCCTGTGAATATTCACTACCGTGTTCCCTTCTCATTAGCGTGTGCTCGCAGCCTCTTGATGATGCAGAATGCGTGTTTGCGAGCGAGGATCGGGGGGAAGGCGTTGCCGATCATCTGCGCTGCCGCGAACTTCCCCCGTTCTAGTGAGAACCAATAACGGAGGGGGAAGGTCTGGAGAAGCGCCGCTTCTCGCAGTGTCATGGCGCGGTTCTGCGTAGGGTGAAGGAAGCGTCCTTTTGACGGATTTACGCAGCCACCAGTGATTGTTGGGGCGACCTTCCCCCAAGCCATCCTCCCGTACACATCGTTGAATCCATCACATTCCTCGTGACATCTCAATTGCTGCTTCACGCCCAAGGCAGTTCGGCTGCCGCCATTCTTTGGGATCGCGGCAATAAGTGCCTTCACTCTATCACACCGATCCTCCGGTAGTTTATGGAGGGCATCGCGAGACTTGGCTGGGCGGGGTAATCTCCCGATTGTATCTTTGACAGTGAGGCTTTTACTCTTGGCCGCCGGAGCGGCATATTGAATAGGACCGACACGGCTGGCAATAAAGACCATTCGTCGCCGGCGCTGGGGCACACCAAAGTGGGCAGCGTCTAGAACTATGGGTTTCCCGACATAGCCGAGATGTCGAAGCGCCTTCCGAACCTGATTGAAACGGTAATCCTTGATCAGGCGCGGTACATTCTCGATCAAGACAACTTTGGGCAGGAGCTTTCTGACGAAGCGAAGATACTGAAACACCAAGTCCTTGCTCTTCTTGTCTCGCACGCGCCGGCGGCCGTTTAGACGAGGCAACGCGGAGAACGCTTGGCATGGGGGACAACCCGCAAGAAGATCGAGCCCACCCCGACCCAGCTTGTGATATGCCATGACCTCCTTTACTGCTAACCGGCGGATGTCCCTAGCCCACACTTGCACGTCGCGGAGATTCTTGCGATAAGTTGCCACGGCGAGCGGGTCGTTCTCAACAGCAGCAATGACGCGGAAGCCGGCATTCTTGATGCCCAGGCTGGTCCCGCCGCAACCCGAGAACAGGTCTATTGCTCTAGGCTTTCGCTTCGCCATGCTGCCTTTTCACGCCTCCTTAGTCACCAGCACCTCTTCGCCGAGCATGTCGATGATCTTGACGGCGACGGTGCTCTTGCCTCCGCCGTCCGGCGCGGGGATGTCGTATTCGCCGGAAACGAGATCGTTCTTCCGGGACGGTATATCAGACAGGGCGACGTTGAAGACCTTTCCGTCGTATGCCGGGTCGATCATCACGCAGTCCACCATGCAACGCCAATCCTTGATCTTTTTCTGGAAGAGGTCGCGTTCCATGTCCAGTCGCTTGATGATCGTGGGCGACACGAAGTCCTCGATCCGGACGGTGATCCGGCCCTTGGACCTTGTGATCTTCACGCGGGCCGACGCCGGGTCATGCTTGATGAATCCTGCGTATTTCGGGTCCGTGCGGAGTTCAATCACACGCAGACGGTTCGGGACATTGTGCCCCTTCTTGCGCACCCGGTTCCACTCCTCCACCCACGAATGCGCAGTCAGTTCCATCCCCAGGCAGACGAGCACGACTTCCCGATCCTCGTCCTTCCGCGCTTCGAGCTCACGCTTCAAGTCCTCCAGATCCATCGGCGAGAGCGGGTGGTTGAAGGGTATGATCTTGACCAGTGACTTGCCCAGCACACCCTCGAAATAGGCGTCCGAACGGGACGTCTCTACGCCGATGTACTCGCAAGCGAGCTTTATCGCTTCGTTGTGCTGGACCTGGAGGTCGTAGTCGTTTACACGGAACACGCAGAAGGACGACTGCGTGGGTTCGGGCGGCTTCTCCTCCGTGTCGTCCATCAGACTCCCTTGTTTCGCGCCGCCGCATTCGGCGATCTGCTCGCTGATGGCATTCTGAAGCCGCTTCGCTGTCGTGTGGATCGCCCCCTTGTTGATATCGCAGCCGATCCAGCGCCGACCGAGTCTCTGGGCCACGGCTGCTGTCGTACCAGACCCCACACAATAGTCTGTAATGATGTCGCCCGGGTTTGTATACACTAGGAGCAGCAATTCCAGAAGCGCTTCGGGTTTCTGCGTTGGATAATCCGTCTTCTGATTCTTGTCGGCGGGAGGGATCAGAGGAATACCCCAGATGTTGTCCAGCGTCTTAGCGTCAGACTCCTGGTAAACGAGATTCCCGTCCTCATCCTTGAGGTTCACCAGGATGCCGTCGACCTTTACGCGCTTTAGCTGCTTGATGACGCTCTCCCTTGGTGCTGCGAGGCGGTGAAAGGTGGCTTCATCTCCCTTAGCGTAGACCAGAAGTGTGTTGGTGGCCCGAGGAAGAATCCCCTTTCGAACGTCATGCATCTTATTGTAGAAGTACCAGTAGATTTCATTACGGAAGCTATTAGCCCCAAACACTTCATCCAGGACAACTCGAAGATGGTGCTCTTTTCGCCAGTCGCAGTGGAGCACGAAGATCCCTGACTCTGCAAGCAGCTCTTTGCTCAACAGGAGACGCTCGTACATAAACTGGAGATAGTTGTCATTAGCCCAAATGTCCGTGTACTGGATCTGCTCTCCGAGCGTATACTCTTCGCCTTCGATCCTGGCTTGCCCCTTCACCCCGCGCAGTTCCACCTTGCGAACATAGTCAGCACCAGAATCGAATGGCGGGTCGATGTAGATGAGATTTACCCGGCCCCGAAATCCGTTGGCCAGCAAGTGCGCCAGCACTTCTTTGTTGTCGCCATGGAACAGCAGGCCGGTTTTCGGATAGGCCCCCGGCCAGTCCAGCCAGGTGGTCCTGGGCTTGATCTTAGCCAGGTCGCCCGACGGGTCGTAGGTCTCCACGTGCTGCGCCGGTAGAGCCGGGACGTAGCGCAGCGGCTTCTTGCCGACCCAGGAAAGCATCGGGCGGCCCTTGGCGGCCGACACTTCCACCTGAGCCGGGGCGTCTTCCTTCTTCGGTTTCTTACTCATGGCATCTTCACTCCGTGTTCGTCGGCGGGAACGCGCCCGTCTTCACGAACTCCCTGGTCGTCTTCATCTGGTTCTGCGCGACCTCATGGCCGACGAAAATCATCTCATACCTGAGACGATCCGGGTTGAGCCCCTCCCACCTACGGATCGCCATCGCCTTTCGTCCTTCGGTCCCCTGCACCGGGTCGTCCTTCATCCGCTGGTCTTTGATCTCGATGATGAGGCACTTCCCATTCTTGAGTCGGATCACGAAATCGGGCGTGTACCGCCGCCAGTCACCGTGCTCGTCGCGGTATTCCACGTAGAAGTCGGTCTTGTCCGGAGTCGTCAGAGCGCCGGTGAAGTAGACGTCCTCCACCTGCTCCGGGTCCGCGTTGGCCAGCAGCACCAGTTTCTCGCAGAACGACTTCTCCGGATTCGAATCGAAGTTATACGGCGTATAGTGGAACCCGAAGTCGGCCGTGTTGACCAACTGCAGGTCCTCCATGCGCATAAGCAGGGACTCGCGTTCTTTCAGATAGACGATCTCGGCGGTGTAGACCTCCGCGCCAGCATCGTCGATTTCCCTGGTGAAGCCTTCCGGTTTCACCAGGGCGAGCGCCACGTCCACCTTCTCCTCTTTCACCTCGTACCGGCACATCTGCGCCTCGATCTGCGCTCCGAGCGGTTCGACATGCCCCAAGGGTACCTCGCCGTCTTCGACGTAGAGGCGGTTCATCTCGTCGTAGACGCGCCAGAACTCCACGCGGTAGGCGTCTGAAAGACGTACGGCGGCGGTGTAGACATCGAGCGACTCGAACGCCCCCTCGAGCCGCACCTCGTCTACTTCCTGGAGCACACGTTCGGCGGCCTGTCGTTCGACCAGCGTCAATATGGTGCGGGTCATCGCCTCGCCCGGCTTCACGTCGGGTTTGGAAAGGGTGACTGTGCTTTCGCCAGCGTCATCCTTCAGGACGACGCGCCGCATGATCTGAGTCACCACCAGCGGCGGGATGTTCACCTTCCGCAGGCGCAGCACGGCGGTCCGCGTCTCCCTACCGGCGTGGTCCAGATCGCTGAGCGATTCGCCGTAGGTCTCCTGGAGCTGCTTGTCGAGGATCGACCGGTTATCCTGGGAGAGGTAGACCCGCGCGGGGCGATTGTTGCCCGGCACCTGGCGCAGGCAACGCGACGCGGCCTGGAGTACGAAGTTGTTGGAGCTGCGCAGCTTGCGGGCAAGCGCACAGGCGAAAAGGCTGGGGCAGTTCCAGCCTTCGGTGCCCTTGTTCACCAGCAGTATTACGCGATGTGGGCTGTCGGGGAAATTGAGTCGGTTAAAGGCGTCGACCTCCTCCTGTTTCGACTCCGACGTGTTGCGGAGGATGATGCCGGGGTCCTGGCCGAGTTCGAGCAGCGTTCGCTCTACATGCGGACGCAGCTCGTCCAGATCGTCATTCTGCGGGAAGTAGATCGCCAACTTCGCCTTCTGTCCGCCGTGAAGCTCGACGTCGGCGTACTCCGAGAAGAAGTCGCGCACGATCTCCCGGACGAACTCGTCGGCATTCTCGTTGTCGAAATCGTATGCGTAGATGTTGCTGGTCAGCTCCTTCAGAATGCCATCCTGGATTCCTTGCGACAGGCCGTACCAGATGACTACGTCGCGCAGAGGTTGACGCTGGAAGTAAGGGGTCCCGGTCGTGTTGACGACGCAGACGAGGTTCGGGCTCTTGTGATGCAGATAGTCGACCGTCTGTCGGACGCGCTTCAGGTCCTGGCCCATCTCGCTGCCGTAGGTATGGTGCGCCTCGTCGGAGAACACGGCCAGATGCGGCAGACTGGCGATGGCCTGCAACCGACGGTTCGCCACCGCCTCCTTCGCCGCCTCCAGCCCGGACTCGGGAAGCAGAGACCCGATGTCACTCTTGCGGATCGCCGACTTCTGAATCCGAATCTTCTCGGTGTTGGTAACAACCAAATTGAAGAGCGACCCGCGGATGACCGGAACGTCCGGGTCGCCGTCGCGGGTGAAGGTAAGCTTCAGGTTAGCGAGAAACAGCTTGCAGAGCCGGGGCGGAAGGATCTTCTCGTAGGGCACCTCGGCGAGTTCGCGGAGAGATTCGATAATCGTTGTGCCGGGCGCGAAGACGAGCGCGTTCTGGACGAACGGCGTGGGCCGTTGCTGGAAGAGCCCCTCGGCATACTCCATCGCCATAGCAAATTCCGTGGCGATGATCGCGCCGATCAGGATCGTCTTGCCCGCCCCCATGGCCAATGCAAAGATATAACTTGGGTAGTCGAGCGTCAGAGTCTCGCGCAACGCGTCCAGCTTGATGTCCTTCACGAATCGGTCGTCTTCGCGTATCCTGCCCCACAGCGCGTCGATGCCCTGGTCCATGACGTACTGCTTGATATCTCCGTGGGTGAGACCGAGGGCCTCCAACCGTTGAGAGTTGCTGGAATACAGCCGGTTGTAGAGCTCGAAGATGTGTGGCGTCCTTTCGATGAGCCTCAAGTACCAGTACGTTTCCAGCGCCTGAAGCTGCGCATGGCGCAGGAAGCGGCGCGTTCCCGTTACCTCATCAAGTTGAAAACGAAGCACCTCGGCAATGGTGGGGTAATCGGTGCACTCGTATCCGGTCCGCCGCCATTCAGCCGTCTTCTGTGCTATCAGTTGATGAAGATGCCCCATCGTTTCCTTGCCTTCCCTACGTCGAGGGCCGACTCTTCAGTTTCGGTCGCCATCCTTCGGCTGTTCCTCTTCCTTGCCGCCGCCGCGCACCCACTCATCGACCTCGGACAGCTTGAAACGGAAAAGCCGCCCCACCCGGTGTGCCGGGAGCGCCTTCCGTTCGATCCATCTGTAGACGGAATCCTTGTTAACGCCGAGATGCGCCGCGACATCCTCGACACTGACCCACCGTTCTTCAGCATTCACCCAGGTTCTTCCTCCCAGGAGCAAGACTTCACAAATCAGGCCTAAACAGAAGAGAGTAGATGATAGTATATGAAATCAGACGGCGATGTCAAAGAAGATCGCGCAAGCAGGTTCACGTAGCGGCCGCATCGCGCGCAACAGGTCCGGTGAGCTAACCGGGGTCACGTTATCCCAGGGCAGGTGCAGCTCGGAAATGAGCCCGGTCTCGTCGTCCGTAAATGCGGCCACGGCGGCTCTGACGCCCATCAGGTTACGTACCCGGCGCATGCCGAAAGTGTCGGGCATTCCGCCGAACAGGCGCCCCGATTTTTCTTGACATCAATGTTTTGGGGCACTATTATCGGACGCTTAGGAGAGCTAAAGGAGGGTGGCTAAGGCAGATCGATAGCTAAGACATTCCGCCCTGAAGGGAAGAGATACCTTCACCCCTCCATAGAGGGAACTAGGGTCCGCGTCCGAGCTGATGCTGCGGGACGGCGGGCCTTTCTTTTTTGGCGTGAGGGAAGGAGGCTACGGTCATGGCGACGTTCAATCTGCGGCGGTTCTCATCCTCGGAGGCGCTTCGGGCCATCGCGCCTGTCCATCTGCTCGAGTTTTTGGCTCGGCACCAGGCTTTCTTTGTACAGCGCGGCCTCGCTCTGCCGGCCCCCGCGGCGGCCGAGACCTTGGACTACGAGCGCCTGGTCGCCATCCTGATGTCCCCCGAGGACGACACCCCGCCGGGGCTGGCCGAAGCGCTCTACTTGATCCACGAGATGTCCACACAGGAGGGCATGGACTCGATCTTGGATGGCGTCAAGAGCGGCGACGTCAAGATCGACGACTCGTCCGAGCTTACCGCTGCGGACGTCGCGGTGCAGGTGTGGCTGTCGGCGCCGCAGTACCTGGAGCGCAAGCACGCGGAGCAATCCGTGGAGCACACCCGGTCATTCGAATACTTCCAGTCGAACGTCGCGACTCCACCGCGGATCAAGCGCCCGACGGCCGCCGTCCTGCGGGAGTTGGAGAAGGGGCTGGATGCTTGGTTCGAGGAGAAGAAGCGCGGGCGCGGGGCCAAGGTACTCGCCTTCCCCAAGGGCGATGAGGTGTGGTTCCTGGTCCGGCACGGCGATCTCCTTAAGCGCGAGGGCAAGTACGAGCACGGAGAATCGAGCACCTTCGTCTACCGGCCCGAGAAGTACGACGTCCTAATCTACAATCAGCAACTCGGGGAACTGCGCATCCACGCCGACACCAAGGGCGAGAAGGCTCTGTACCGGGCCAAGTTTGGCCTGCACCTCTTCGGGCGCGAGGACTTCTTCCCGGGGCAGGCCAAGTACACCCTCAAGCCGCTGATCGAACTCGGGAAGGACTCCCTGGCCTGCGACATCGAGGGAATCGATGCGGTCTGGCTGGTCGAGCTGCAGACAGCCTGGGGTGGAGCACACCAGGAGGTGGAGATCCGCAAGGCAACGGACATCTTCGCTGTCTTCGAAGAACGCAAATGGAAGATTCATCCGAAGGCCAGGTTGACCAAGGCCAAGTTCCGGGTCAAGTTCACGTCCTCCAACACGCCCCGAACGGTCACGGTCAAGCCGCCAAACGTGGCCCTCTACGGGCGCGATAGCGATTCCGACCTAGTCGAGGCGTGGTTGGCAGCCCGTGGGTTCATCGGGAGCGAGGAGCAAGCCGGTGGTGAGCGCAAAGAAGCTGTCGCGGCTGTGGCCAACGCTTGAGTCGCTGCCGGGGCTTGCGGCGGTCACGGCTGAGTGGTGTGACCGGCTGGGCCCCGAGTACGATCTAGCCAAGGTCTTCCTGAAGCCCACCGACCAACTGGCGTTGGCCTATCCCTGCGCCGGGCCGGGCGGGTGTGGCGGGTCTTGTCGGGTCGTAGTACACGGGCCCAGTGATGTCGTCGCGGTCTGCGAGGACTGCGGGACCACTCGGAAGCTCACCAAGGCAGACCGCGTCGTCTGGCGGGTGAACGTCGACCAACTGCTGAGGTCCGTGGCCAGCACCCTGAGCCTGACGGCCGATCCGGTAGCGACTCGTGAATTCCAGACGTACCGAGTGGGGACATTCGTTGCTGTCGGCAAGACTCGCCTGCCGGTCTACCTGACGATCCAGCTCGATCCGGACCGGCTGGCCCGAGCGGCCACATGGCTGCGGGCATCGTTCGAGGGGCCGCTGGTCCTCCTCGCTCCAACCCGTGCGCTCTTTGGAGGCACCCCGGAAGACGCCGCGTTGAAGGGCAAGGTGGCTTTCGGGAGCCTCGATGAGTTGGTGGGCGGCGGCACCAAGGAACTGGCAGCGTTGGATGGGGCGGATGGGCTACTCCGGGACGCCTGCGCCGCGGTGTTAGGCCTGTCTGATCAGAAGAAGCCGGCTCCGAAGAAGGTGCCGAAGCGTGCGTCGCGTGCCGCAACCATCGATGCGCTGAAACTAGAACTTCACAACTACATTCTCGGGATGAAGAGCAGACTCAGTCAGGCGGATGAGGCTGGCTCGCCCTTTGAACTCCCAGCGCTTGCGCAGAAGGATTTGGCCATCGCTATTGGGGCGACAAAGTCGTCTGTGTCCCGGGCCCTCGGCGATGGGAACGATCCGATGTTGGACATCCTACTGAAGACCGCGAACAGCGAGGAGATGATCCGCAAGTACTCCCGGTGACGCAGCCGATTGCAGTTGTAGCCGTTTGCTGCAACTGCAATTCTGGCCGGAGGCTCTGTATCTATCCTAATTGAGCCCGGTTGCAGAGGGCTTCGTATTTTTCGGCCTCGGTTCCTGCAATTCTTCCCCAGGGTGTCGAGCGGCGCACGGGGCGCTGCTCAGCCAGACACCCTTGCGGAGGAAGTACGATGCAGGAAGCCAGACACGATCCCAGCAAGTCCCAGTTGTCGGAGGCGAGGCAGCGGCTCCTCGAGTCGATGCAGCGCATCACCTTCGGCCGCCTCGAAGGGCTCGCCGTCCGCGCCGGTGAGCCGGTCTTCGACCCGCCGCCGCGGGTGATCCGCGAGTTCAAGCCGGGCAGCAACACCAAGCGGTCTGAGGCGCAGCTCTCCGACTTCGCGCTCCGGAAAGAGCTGGCCGACCTGTTCGACTATTTCTCCCGCGTCCAGAACGTCACCATTCTCTCCATCGAGGTCCTGCACGGCCTGCCCTTCAAGGTGACGGTCGAGGAGGGCCTCGCCTAACACGGGGTCGGCTCCCGAACATCCCCAACGTTTTCGGACCAGACATCTAACCGGCCACGAGGTGGAGGTCGATGTGGGTTCGCCGAGTACGGCGTCCACATGACCTCTGCCTTCGTGGCCAGCTGCTTCTCGGTGAATCCCACGCGGTCTCCGCCGGCCAAAGGAGCCCGCAGTGGAGACCAAGCAGACCCCGAACCCGATCAGCGACTACGCAGCCGAGACGATCCGCCACAAGGCCCGCCAGCTCGCCGGCACGGCGGGGTTCACCAAGGACGACATCGAGGACATCGAGCAGGACCTGGCGGTGGACCTGCTGGAGCGTCTGCCCAAGTTCAACCCGAACAGGGCGAAGCACACCACCTTCGTCGCCCGCCTGATCGAACGGAAGATCGCCAACCTCATCCGCTACCGCACACAGGAGTGCCGAGACTACCGCCGCATGGAGTGCTCCCTGAGCGAGAACCTCGAGGACAGCGAAGGCGAGATCACCGAGCGCGCCGTCACGATCAGCCAGGACGCCGTGGACATCCGCATGGACCACCGGGTGCGCAGCCGGGAGGACGACACCTGGCTCCCGCCCGACGTGGCCGCGGTGATCGCCGGCCTGCCGGACGACCTCCGCAGGGTAGCCGAGCAGCTCATGGCCGGGAGCTTCGCCCGGGCGGTCAAGGCCCTGGGCATGCCGCGGGCCACGCTCTACGGCGCGCGAGACCGCCTCCGGGCCATCTTCGAAGACGCCGGGTTGCGCCATTATTTGTGAGTTCTTCGGCCAACTCGAATTTCCACCGGGTAAGTAACGCATTGTCGGAGGCGAGTGCTGCGAAAGGACGGGGAACATGATCGGCAACATCTACCGCTACCAGTTCACGCCCGAGATTCCCGCACGGGACATTGACGAGACCTTGCATCTGGCCCTGCTCGCCGCCGAGTGCCTGCACGGCGAGGCCAAGGTCCGGCTGGAGGCCTCGTACTGCCTGGACGCTGAAAAGCGCGTCTGCGTGATCGACTCGGGCACCGCCATCGGCAACTACGTCGTGCGCTTCTTCACCGGCTTCGCCACGCGGGAGTTCGGCGAGCGCGCCTTCACGGTGCGCCGCATGGACCGTGTGCCCGAGCCCAAGGTCGCGGGGGCGCCGGCGTGACCATCAGCGAAGGAAGGACCTGTCCATGAAACCCATCGACACCAGCTTCATCACCAAGGAGAGCGAGGCCGAGTACCACGGCAAGTCGAAGTTCTGGCTGACCAGCCACCGGCTGGCCGAGTTCCGGCGCAACCCGCTGCTCTTTCGCAAGAAGGAGCTGGGGCTTGTGACCGAGGACGAGGACCGGCCGGCGTTTGTGATCGGCCGGGCTGCACACAAGCTCGTCCTGGAGGGCCGCGGTGCCTTCCAGGCCGAGTACGCGACCGGCGGGCCGGTGAACGCCCGCACTGGCGAGGTCTACGGCAGCCGCACCAAGGCGTTCCAGGAGTGGGCCGAGGCCCAGGGCAAGCCGGTCATCACCGACGAGCAGCTCAAGCTGATCGAGAGCCTGGAGGCCAGCGTCCGGGCGCACCGGCACGCGCGGGAGATCCTCGCCGAGGGCATCCCCGAGGGCGTGGTGCGCGGCAACTACGCCGGCGTGGCCTGCCAGGGGCGCATGGACTGGCTCAACCCCGCCCACGGGATCGTGGACTTCAAGACCTGCGACAACCTCGACTGGCTCCAGATGGACGCCAAGACCTACGGCTACGCGCACCAGCTGGCGTTCTACCGCGCCCTGGTCGCCGTGGTCGCCGGCGCCCGGGTGCCGGTATGGCTGGTCGCGGTCGAGAAGAAGGAACCGTTCAGGACCGGCGTCTGGCGCATGGGCGACGACGTGCTCGGCGTCGCGCAGAAGGAGAACGAGCAGGCCATCGCGCGGCTGCTCACCTGCCGCGAGGCCGACGCCTGGCCTACTGGCTACGAGGAAGTGCGCACCTTCGATTGGATTTGATCGTCGGCGAGCCGCGGGATGGCGTGACGGACCGGCCATCCGCCCGGACTCCCTGTGCCCGCGCTCGCCATTGGCAAGAGAGGAAGAGGAGGACGCACCATGAAGTTGCTTGAGCAGGTGGAGAGCGGGCGGAAGCCCGCGCCGCGCCGGCTGATGCTTTTCGGCACCGCCGGCATCGGCAAGTCGACCTTCGGGTCGATGGCGCCCAGCCCGATTTTCGTTCCGACCGAGGACGGCGTCGGCGAGATCGACTGCGCCAAGTTCCCGCTGGCCCAGACCTTCGACCAGGTCATGGCAGCCCTGTCGGAGCTGTACTCCGAGAAGCACCCCTACCAGACGGTCGTGGTTGACTCGCTCGACTGGCTGGAGCGCCTGATCTGGGCCGAGGTCTGCCGCAAGCGGATGATCGAGAGCATCGAGGACATCGGGTACGGCAAGGGCTACGTCTTCGCGCTGACCCACTGGCGGGAGTTCCTGGAGGGCCTCAGCGCCCTGCGGAACGACCGCGGCATGATGATCCTGCTGATCGCCCACGCCCGCATCGAGAGGTTCGAGAACCCCGAGACGGAGAGCTACGACCGGTATGTGCCGCGGCTGCACAAGCTGGCCTCGCAGGTCGTGCAGGAGTGGTGCGACGAGGTGCTCTTCGCGACCTACAAGGTCTATGCCAAGGTCAACGACGAGGGCATGGGCCGCAAGAAGGCCAAGGGGATGGGCTCGGGCGAGCGGATCATCCGCACCACCGAGCGCCCCGCGCACATGGCCAAGAACCGCCTGAACCTGCCGGACGAGCTCCCGCTCGTCTGGAGCGCTTACGCGCAGTACCTGGTCAATCAGAACGGAGGACAGAGCAATGGCTAACCTGCATGGTTTCAACGCCGGCGAGGTCGACCCGGCGGTCGACTTCGAACCCATCCCGGCCGGGAAGTACCTGGCGGTGATCACCGCCTCCGAGATGAAGCCGACCAAGTCGGGGAAGGGCAGCTTCCTGGAGCTGAGCTTCCAGGTGATCGACGGCGAGTTCAAGGGCCGGCTGCTCTGGGCGCGCCTGAACCTCGACAACACCAACCCGCTGACGGTCCAGATCGCCCGGGCGGAGCTGTCGGCCATCTGCAGGGCCGTCGGCGTCCTGCAGCCCAAGGACTCGGTCGAGCTGCACAACCTCCCGCTGCAGGTGACGGTGAAGTGCAAGAAGCGCCAGGACAACGGCGAGATCACCAACGAGATCAAGGCCTACGGCAAGAAGGAGGCGGCGACCGGTCAGCCGCAGCAGCAGGCCGCGAGCACCCCTCCCTGGGCCCGCAGGTGACCGAAGTCGAGTTGCCGTTCCCGCCGTCGGTGAACCACTACTACCGGCGGGTCGGCCCGCGGACGCTGATCAGCCGCGAGGGCCGGGCTTACCGCGACAAGGTTTGCTCGGTCCTCGCGGCCCTGGGGCGGCCGCTCTTGGCCGGCCGGCTGGCCATGGCCGTGGAAGCCTATCCACCCGACCGCCGCCGGCGGGACGTCGACAACCTCATCAAGGCACTGGCAGACGCTCTTCAGCACGGAGGGGCATACCAAGATGATTCGCAGATCGACCTTCTGGCCATCGCCAGGCGAGAGCCCGACCGCGGCGGGGCCGTCATTGTCAGGCTCGACCAGTTCCCCATCGCCCGGTGCCCGGTGTGCGGGGCGGCGTGGGCTGGGGCTTGAGGACCAGTTCCGGGTCTGGGCCTTTCACATCTACTACAGCCGGAGCTTCCGCAGCGAGCGCGACCTGCTGCTGCGCTTCGTGAAGGCGCTGGAGGCGTCGGCCAGGCCGATCCTCCGGCCCGAGCGCCTGGCCGAGTGGGCGGGGAGCGACGCCCGCCGGCGGGACTACTCGGGGGACGACTTCCGGCTATTCGAGCGAGGATTCCTGGCGGATGGAACTGCGACCGTACCAGCGTGACGCGGTGGAGGCCGTCTACGGCCATCTCCGCTCTCGGGACGACAACCCCTGCGTGGTGATCCCGACGGCCGGGGGCAAGACGCCGTGCCTGGCGGCCATCTGCCGGGACGCCGTCGACCTCTGGCAGGGCCGCGTGCTGATCCTGGCCCACGTCAAGGAGCTGCTGGAGCAGTCGGTCGCCCATCTCAACCGGCTGCTCGACTGGGACAAGGTGGGCATCTACTCGGCGGGACTGAAGCGGCGGGACACCGCGCACCCCATCATCGTGGCGGGCATCCAGTCGGTCTACAAGCGCGCCTGCAAGCTCGACGGCTTCGATCTGGTCCTTGTGGATGAGGCTCACATGATCCCGCCGGACGGCGACGGGATGTACCGGACCTTTCTGGAGGAGGCGGCCAAGGTCAATCCCCGCATCCGGGTGATCGGCTTCACGGCCACGCCGTTCCGCATGACCACCGGCTCCATCTGCGCGCCGGAGAACCTGCTCAACTCGGTCTGCTACGAGATCGGCGTCCGGGAACTCATCGTCCAGGGCTACCTCTGCAAGCTGGTCACCAAGGGCGGGCGGGAGGACGTGGACACCGGGGGCCTCCACGTCCGCGGCGGCGAGTTCGTGGCCGACGAGGTCGAGGCCCTGATGAACCAGGACTCGCGGGTCGAGGCCGCCTGCACCGAGATCATCGACTACACCGGCGACCGCAAGGCATGCCTGGTCTTCGCCAGCGGCGTCGACCATGCCGAGCACGTGGCCGAGACGCTGCGACGGAAGGGTGGCGTGGTCGCCACGGTCTTCGGCGAGACGTCCGACAAGGAGCGGGCCAAGGTCATCGCCGACTTCCGCGGCGGGCAGGTGAAGTACCTGGTCAACGTGAATGTCTTGACCACGGGCTTCGACGCCCCGAACGTCGACTGCGTGGCCATGCTCCGGCCGACGATGTCGCCGGGGCTCTACTACCAGATGGTCGGGAGGGGATTCCGGCTCTGCGAGGGCAAGGCCGACTGCCTGGTCCTGGACTTCGGCGGCAACGTCCTCCGGCACGGCCCGGTGGACGACATCCTGGTGCAGGCGAAGGACTACGAGGGCGACGGCGAGGCGCCGGCCAAGAAGTGCCCGAACTGCAGCGCGCTCATCGCCGCAGGGTACACCGTCTGCCCGCAGTGCGGCTACGAGTTCCCGCCGCCCGAGCGCCGGCAGCACGACGCCACGGCGAGCACCGCCGGGATTCTCTCCGGCCAGGTGACTGTCGAGGAGCACGAGGTCCGGGAGACCTGGTACAGCCTCCACGCCAAGCGCGACGCGCCGCCCGAGCATCCCAAAACCATGCGCGTCGACTACCAGATCGGCTGGCAGAAGTACCAGTCCGAGTGGATCTGCCTCGAGCACGGCGGCTGGGCGCGCAGCAAGGCCGAGTCCTGGTGGAGACAGCGCTCTAACCTGCCCCCGCCGGCCACGGCAGAGGAGGCCGTCGCCCTAGCCCAGGAGGGGGCACTGTGCCAGACGCGGCACATCACCGTCCGGAGCGTCACCGGCGAGAAGTACGCCCGCATCGTGGGCTATGACCTCGGCCCGAAGCCCGACTACCGCGAGCCGGGGTGGGATGAGGAGGGCGAAGCAGTGCCGTCCTCGGTCGGCGCCTCTGCCGACCACGAGGAGATCCCCTTCTAGGGGTGGCCATGAGCACCCACCTCGACCACGCCCTGGCCTACGCCAAGCTCGGCTGGCGGATCGTGCCGCTGCACCATATCAACGACAAGGGGCAGTGCACCTGCCTGCGGCCGGGCTGCGAGGCGCCGGGCAAGCACCCGCGGATCAAGGACTGGACGAACCAGGCGACCACCGACGAGGCCATCATCCGGGCCTGGTGGGCCCGCTGGCCCGACGCCAACATCGGCATGGCCATGGGCAAGGGGCTGGTCGACATCGAGTCGGAGGTCGACTGCGCCGAGAACCTCACCCGGCTGGAGGCCAAGCTCGGGCCGCTGCCTGACTCGGTCAGTTGGTCGAGCGGCGGCGGGGGCCAGCACCGGGTCTTCCGGACCAGCCTGCCCATCGGGAACCTGACCAACATCGGCCAGGAGATCCTGGGCATCCCGAAGACCGGCGTCGACGTCCGCGGCGAAGGCGGCCAGGCGGTGATGCCGCCGTCGGCCCACATCTCGGGCGGCACTTACCGATGGACGAACCTGACGCCTGATGCCCTCGATGTCGCCGAGCTGCCGGAGGCGTGGGCCAACTACCTGGCCGAGGCCGCCAAGTCGGAGGTCAAGCCCGGCGGCGAGAACCCCATCCCGGAGGGGCAGCGCAACTCCACCCTGGCGCGCCTAGCCGGGACCATGCGCCGGGCGGGAATGAGCGAGCCGGCGATCCTGGCGGCGCTCCTCGAGACCAACCGCGAGCGCTGCAACCCGCCGCTGGGCGAGGGCGAGGTGCGCGCGGTCGCGGCGTCCATCGCCAGGTACGAGCCCGACCAGGTGATGGTCGCGGCCGTCGAGGGGCATTGGGAACAGGACCAGGCCGGGGAGCCCGAGGAGTCGGATGAGCAGCCGGGTGGGGAAGACCCCGGCCAGCTGCCCGAGCACCTGCTACACGTCCCCGGCCTCATCGACGAGGTCATGAACCTGACGCTCCTGAGCGCGCCGTACCCTGACCGGGTGCTGGCCTTCTGCGGCGCCCTGGCGCTGCAGGCGACGCTTTGTGGCCGGAAGGTGCGAGATCCCGGCGGCGCCCGCACCAACCTCTACCTGCTCGGCCTGGCGAACTCCGGCACCGGCAAAGACCACCCCCGCAAGATCAACCAGCGGATCATGCTGGAGGCCGGGCTCTCCAGCCAGTTGGCCGACAGCTTCGCCTCGGGGGAAGGCATCGAGGACCGCGTCGCGGCCTCGAAGACCGTGCTCTTCCAGACCGACGAGATCGACGCCGTGCTGCTCTCCATCTCCAAGAGCAAGGATGGCCGGGCCGAGCGGATCATGGAGATCCTGCTCAAGTTCTACTCGGCCGCCGCCAGCCTCTACCACATGCGGGTCAAAGCCGGCCAGGAGCCGGGGACCATCGACCAGCCCTGCCTGGAACTGTTCGGCACGGCGATCCCGAAGCACTACTACGAATCGCTCTGCGACAAGATGCTGACCAACGGCTTCTTCGCCCGGATGCTGGTCTTCGAGGCAGGCCTGCGCGGTGCGGGGCAGGAGCCAAGGGAGCTGCCCGTGCCGGCCAGCATCATCGAGAAGGCCCGCTATTGGGCCGCCCTGCGCCCAGGGCAGGGCAACCTCGACAACGAGCACCCCACGCCCATCGAGGTGCCGTTCGAGCCGGGCGTCTCAGACCTCTTCGAGGCCATCCGCCAGCAGGAGGCGGCGGCCTACGACAAGGCCCAGAAGGCCGACGACCCGGTTGCCATGGCCATCTGGGCCCGTGCGGGTGAGAAGGTTCGCCGCCTGGCCCTGGTCTACGCCTGCAGCGAGAACCACCAGGCGCCGGTGATCACCCGGGCCGCCGTCGAGTGGGCATGGGCCATCGTGTACCACCAGACCCGGCAGATGCTGTTCCAGGCCGGCCGCCATGTGGTCGAGAACGAGTTCGAGGGCCGCTGCAAGCGGATGCTCCGCATCCTCCAGAACTGGCGCGCCGTACACGGCGACCGGTGGATGGACGGCTGGAAGGTCTCCAGGCGGATGAAGATGTCCACCCGGGATCTGACGGATGTGCGCGAGACGCTGGTGGCTCAGCGACGCATTGAGTACAGCGAGATCTCCACCGGCGGGCGGCCATCCCGGACCTATCGCCTGGTGCCTTCGCAGCGCGAAGAACCGACTTATTGCCCTGGTCAAGAAGTGCCTGGAGGGGGTCTTCTTGACCATATTGACCCCCATATTGCCGACGGCGAAGAGTCAAGAAGTTCGGCCGGAATGGAGGCGTAAGTCTTATGAATAGAGAGAGAAAGAGAGAGAAGAATTACTTCTTACCTTATTGCCTACCCCCACACATGCGCACCCATGTTTACGCGGGCGCGCGAGACAGGGGTGTCAATAAGTCAAAAAGCAACGGTTCCTCCCGGGCCCCCGGGCGAAACCACGCGCGGCGGAACCGTCGCGCTTCTGGACAGAGTTTGTTTGCCGGTGCCCGGTTTCCGCGCACAGGGCGCGCCCTGGCCGCCGGGGCGTGCCGGGAGCCGATCCGACCGGGATCTCGCCACGTGGGCCGCCCGTGCGCGCCCCGTGGCCAACCCTTGACCCAGAACGCGGAGGTGACGCCATGAAACGGGATACTGCCAGCCGCATACGCACAAAGTGCACTGAGATCGCCGAGATGCTGGCCGCGAAAAACAAGGCCTACGGCAACTCGGCGCTGGAGCCCGTGCGGGTCTTTGCCCAGGGAGATCCCGAAGACCTCATCCGGGTGCGGCTCGACGACAAGCTCAGCCGCATCCGCAACAACCCCTCCGCGTTCGGCGAAGACCCCGTGCTGGACCTGGTCGGCTACCTGGTCCTGCTGCTCATAGCCCGCGAGGACAAGGCCGCGAAGGCGCGGCGGTAGGAGGCGAACCGTGAAGATCGAGATGCGCAGGCTGTCCGAGATCAAGCCCTACGAGAAGAACCCGCGGGTGAACGACGGCGCGGTGGACGCCGTGGCCAACTCCATCCGCGAGTATGGCTTCCGCCAGCCCATCGTGGTGGACGCCGAGGGCGTCATCATCGTCGGCCACACCCGCTGGAAGGCGGCGCAGAAGCTCGGGCTGGAGACGGTGCCGGTCCACGTGGCAGTCGACCTGCCGCCGGAGAAGGTCAAGGCCTACCGCCTGGCCGACAACAAGCTGGCCGAGATGGCCGAGTGGGACATGGAACTCCTGCCCATCGAGCTTTCGGAGCTGCGGGGCATGGACATCGACCTGGGCATGCTTGGGTTCGCGCCGGATGAGCTGGAGAAGCTGCTGGGCGCCGGCATCCACGGCAACGAGGGGCTCACCGACCCGGACGCGGTGCCAGATCCGCCGGACGCGGCGGTGACTCAGCCGGGCGACCTGTGGGTGCTGGGCGACCACCGGCTGCTCTGCGGCGACTCGAGCAAGGCCGAAGACGTGGACCGGCTGCTGGGCGGGGCCCGCATCCACCTGGTGAACACCGACCCGCCGTACAACGTGATGGTCGAGCCGCGGTCGAACAACGCCATCGCCGCTGGCCTGAGTTCCTTCGCCGGCTACGGCAACACCGACCCCGGCCGGGACGTCCACCGGAACCCCAATGCGGCCAACCCCACGCATGCCAAGATGCGGGCCAAGGACCGGCCGCTCGAGAACGACTTCGTGTCGGACGAGGAGTTCGCTCGGCTGCTCCACGCCTGGTTCGGGAACGTCCAGCGGGTGCTGGAGCCGGGCCGGGGCTTCTACATCTGGGGCGGCTACTCGAACATCTCGAACTACCCGCCGGTGCTCAAGGCATGCGAGCTGTACTTCTCGCAGATGGTGATCTGGGTGAAGGAGCACCCGGTGCTGACCCGCAAGGATTTCATGGGGAACCACGAGTGGTGCTTCTACGGCTGGCGGGAGGGGGCCGGGCACCAGTTCTTCGGGCCGAACAACATCCCGGACGTGTGGTCAGTGAAGAAGGTCAACCCGCAGTCGATGGTTCACTTGACCGAGAAGCCCGTGGAGCTGGCGGTCCGCGCCCTGCAGTACTCCTCGCAGCCGGGCGAGAACGTCCTCGACCTCTTCGGCGGCTCGGGCAGCACGCTCATCGCGGCCGAGAAGACCGGGCGCCACGCCTACCTCATGGAGATCGACGAGCTCTACTGCGACGTGATCGTCCGCAGGTGGGAGGAGTTCACCGGGAAGAAGGCCGAGCGCGTCTCGGTCGCGGGGGTGGTCCATGCGCAATAGACGCCTGATGTGCCGGAACTGCGGCTTGCGCCTGGCCGAGGGGGTCAGGATGGTCCGCGGCGGGTTCTGCTCACACTCTTGCCGGCTGGCATACATCCCCGACATCACGCCGGCCCAGGCCGCCGGCATCAACGCGGCCGACGAGCGTGCCCACCGCGAGCCGCTGTCGCTTCACGAGGAGCCCTACGGGGAGCAGTTGGCGGTTGGGTTCGCGATGATGGCCGGCCTGGACCCATGGGACGAGGACGAGCAGGTGGCCTGAACGACCGAACCCCGGCGGGCTCGCCGGGGCGTTCGGTCTGAGGAGATGCTGGATGCTACTTGGTGACCGTGAACTTCCCGCGCTCGACGACCTTGAACCGGGCCTCGGCGCCCTTGGCCTTGATTTCCCGGAACATGGCCGAGTAGATGGTCGCCGCCGGGGTCTTGCCCTCGGTCTGCCAGAGCCCCTTGGCCAGCATCGCCTCGACGATGGTCTTGGCGTTCATGGGCTCCTTGGCCTCGGCCAGCACCTTGGCCGCCGCATCGAGGCCGGACATCCGACCGTCGCCGGCCGGCTTCGCCGTGGCCGGCGCAGCCGCCGCCTCCGGCTTCTCGGGCTTGGCCTTCTTGCTGTGGCCCTTGGTCTTGGGGTGCTTCTTGCTGCTCGACATGGTACTTCTCCTTTCGGTTCCATCCACGGCGACAGGCCGTGGTTCAATCCGTGTGATTCCCTAGACCGCTGTGAACCCGGCGATGAAGAACTCGCCGCGGGTCTTGGGCTCGCCCAGGGTAGCCGCGAAGGCGCGCGCCTCGGCGGGCGAGAGGAACGGCCGGCTCAAGGAGTAGCCCCCGAACGCGGCCTGGGTGTCGTCGCAAACCAGGCAGGCGCCCTGGCGGTCCAGGACCAGGACCCAGCCCATGCCGTCTGCGAAGGCGCCCTCGGCGATGAGCGGGTTGGCCCCCATCTCGCGCCAAGCCTCGGCGCCGCCGAAGGCGTCGAAGTCGTGGCGGGTGAACTCGCGCAGTTCCATGTTCCATTACTCCTCGAAGACCAGCGAGGCCATGCAGCGGGTGCAGAGGTCCATCGTCACGCCGTCGCCCCAGGTGACGCGCCAGAGGTGCACGTTCGCATGCTCGGCGTGGAGGCTGCAGGTGCCGCGCTCGTGGAGCGGCTGGGCCTCGACGCCGGCCATCGGCTCGCCCTTGGCGCGCTCGGCGGCGTCGCGGCGGCCGAGGGCCGTCTTGACCCTCTCGCAGGCGGCTACGCACCGGGCCCGGTAGCGGTCGCCGTCGGCCAGCTGGTTCGCCGCGCCGTAGGCGGCCAGGAGCAGTTCGTCGGCGACCTCGGCCAGCTCGCTGTGGTCATCGTTCACCGGGACGGTCATGGTCAGGCCGCCCTTCTTGCAGAGGTAGGCGAACGGGATGCCGGCCTCGGCCATCCGGTCGGCGTCGGTCTTGGCGACCTCGACGCGCCGGCCCTGCAGCAAGATGGTCACGCGGCCGGGTGCGGAGGCCGCCTTGCCGGCGGCCTCCGTCGCGGTCTGGTGTTCGGCGTTGCGCTTCTTCATGGTTGGTCTCCTTCAGGGCTTGGCCGGGGTGGTGTCTTCAAAGCCGCACTCCACGAGGAGCGCGCAGAAGCCGGCCGGGTCCATCTTGTCCGCGGCGACCTTGGGCAGCCGGGCCAGCCGGCTGAGCAGCCGCTTGAATTCCGGGCGGCCGAGGGCCGCGAAGCTGTCGGAGAAGGCCTCCAGCCTCGCGACGCCGTCTTCGTTGCCGATGAGCCAATGCCAGCTCATGCACATCTCGCCGGAGCAACCGCCGTCGGCGAAGTAGAGCCCGAAGGTCACCTGGTCGACGATGCCTTCCTTCCGGAGGTGCGGAAGGTTGGCGTCGGCGTACCAGGCCCGTTTCAGGTGGATGAAGCGGGGAATGGCCTGCTGGTTGGTGGTGGTCTTCATGGGTGGTGCCTTTCAGTTCCGGAGGTCGGCCAGCGCTTCGGCGATGGCTATGTCGTTGTTGCCGGAGAGGAAGGTCAGGGCGTCGACCAGGCGCATCCTGACCTCGGTCAGGTCCCCGACCAGAGCCCAGCTCGCCGGGGCGGCCTTGGCCTTCTCCTCGTGGACCTCCAGCTCGTCCTGGAGCCAGCCCAGCAGGGCGCCGATGTCCTGCGCCCGGTCTTCGTAGGTCTGCGCCGCGGTCTTCTTGGTCTTGGTAGCCATGGTCGGTTCCTTTCCGTTCCGTCAGCCGAGGTCGAAGAGCCGGTTGTAGAGGCGGCAGGGCACCTGGTCGCGCACGATGGTGTCGAGGCGCTGGACCCGGTCCCGGGCAATCTCGTAGTCGCCGTTCTTGACCGCCTCGGCGACCTTGCGCAGGTCGGCGGCGTCCTTGGCGTGAACCCGGGCCATCTCGGCGTCGCCTTCGGCGGCCCATTCCTGGCCCTGGCGCTCCCAGCGGGCGATGGCCTGGGCCAGGCGTTCCAGGTCGCGGCGTTCGTTTCTCTTGGCGGTCTTGGCGTCCATCTTTCTCCTCCGTTCCTTTCCGGCGCTCAATGCGCTCTTGGTATTGCCTTCTACACACACAGTGCCATGTTTCGGTCGAAACATCAAGTCAATTCGCCAGTAATCGGGGGGATTCGGCATGTCCGCAACCGGCCATAATGCGGCGCTTACGCCTAGTCATTTGGCCATTTCCGACCTTCTGGCGGTGCTTCGGAAGGCCGGTTCGCGGCACGTTTCCGAGGATGCGCTGCGGCGGGATATCGCGGCCGGCGCGCCGGTCAACCCCGACGGCACGGTGAACCTCCTGCACTACGCGGCCTGGCTTGCGAAGGAGGCCGGCCGTGGCGATTGACCCCCGGCAACTTAAGCCCGGCGACCTGGCGCGGCTCCTCAATTCCACGCCGCTCGGGGCGGTGATCGAGGAGCGGCAGCTCCACCGACACCGGACCCGCGCCGGCTTCCGGATCGGCGACGGCCGGCGGGTGGACCTCTTCAAGTACGTGGCCTGGCTGGCCGACGAGCGGCACAAGCCGAGGCCGGTGAAAGATCCCGCGGCCGAGTACGAGGCTATGAAGGAGGCCCAGGCGGCGCGGAACCGGGTGAAGGCCCTGGCCGGTCGGGACATCGGCGAGCTGCCAGCGGTTGGCGACCCGGAACGGCGGGCCCGGGCCGAGCGGGAGTTCCGGTTCTTCTGCGAGACCTACTTCCCGCTCACGTTCCACCTGCCCTGGTCGCCGGACCACCTGAAGGTGATCGCCAAGGTGGAGGCGGCCGTCTTACACGGCGGGCTATTCGCGATGGCCCTCCCGCGCGGGTCGGGGAAGACGTCCATCACCGAGTGCGCCTGCCTCTGGGCGGTGCTCTGCGGGCACCGGGACTTCGTCTGCCTCATCGGAGCGTCCGAGGTCCATGCGGTCGAGATGCTCGAAAGCATCAAGATGGAGCTCGACGGCAACGACCTGCTCGCCTCGGACTTCCCGGAGGTGTCCCATCCCATTCGGTGCCTGGACGGGATCGCCAACCGGTGCTCCGGGCAACTCTACAAGGGCGAGCGGACACACATCGGCTGGACGGCGAACGAGGTGGTCCTGCCGACCATCCCGGACAGCCTGGCCAGCGGGGCGATCATCAAGGTCGCCGGGATCACCGGCCGCATCCGAGGCATGAAGTACAAGCGGGCCGACGGCAAGACGGTGCGGCCGTCCCTCGTGGTCTTGGACGACCCGCAGACTGACGAGTCGGCCCGGAGCCTGTCCCAGTGCGCCACGCGGGAGCGGATTCTGGCCGGGGCGGTGCTGGGCATGGCCGGGCCGGGGAAGAAGATCTCCGGGATCATGCCCTGCACCGTGATCCGCCCGGGCGACATGGCCGACAACATCCTCGACCGCGAGAAGCACCCGGAATGGAATGGCGAGAGGACCCGGATGGTCTACGGGTTCCCCACGGACGAGAAGCTATGGGCGAAGTACGCGGAAGTTCGCGCCGAATCCCTGCGCATGCATGGCGACATGCGGGAGGCGACGGCCTTCTACCTGGCCAACCGCGAGGCGCTCGACGAGGGCGCACAGATCGCCTGGCCGGAGCGGTTCAACCACGACGAGGCCTCGGCCGTCCAGCATGCGATGAACTTGAAGTTGCAGGACGAGGCGGCGTTCTTCGCCGAATACCAGAACGAGCCGCTGCCGGAGAAGGGCGTGGAGGACGAGGGGCTGCTCTCGGCCGACCAGATCGCCGGGAAGACGAACGGGATGCGGCGGGGCGAGCTGCCGGTGGGCGCCACGCAGCTGGCGATGTTCATCGACGTGCAGGGCAAGCTGCTCTTCTGGCTGGTCGCCGCCTTCGAGGAGGACTTCACCGGGTACGTGATCGACTACGGCGCCTATCCGGACCAGCGCAGACCCTACTTCACGCTGCGGGACGCGCAACGGACGCTCGGCACCGTGGCCAAGGGCGCCGGTCTGGAGGGGGCGATCTACGCGGGGCTGGAGGCGCTAACCGGGCAGTACCTGGAGCGCGAGTGGCGGCGGGACGACGGGGCGATGGTCCGGATCGACCGGTGTCTGATCGACGCCAACTGGGGCACCTCGACGGACGTGGTCTACCAGTTCTGTCGTCAGAGCCGGCACGCGGCGGTGCTGCTGCCCAGCCACGGGCGGTTCGTGGGGGCCTCGTCGATCCCGTTCAGCGAGTACAAGCGTAAGCGCGGCGACCGCGTCGGCCACAACTGGCGCATCCCGAACGTGCAGGGCCGCCGCGCCGTCCGGCACGTGGTCTTCGACTCGAACTACTGGAAGAGCTTCGTCCACGCGCGCCTGGCCGTGCCGATGGGCGACAAGGGCTGCCTGTCGCTCTTCGGCCGCGACCCGGAGGCGCACCGGCTTTTGGCCGAACACCTGACCGCGGAGTACCGGGTCAAGACCGAGGGCCGCGGGCGAGTGGTAGACGAGTGGAAGCTCCGGCCGGAGGCCGTCGAGAACCACTGGCTCGACTGCCTGGTGGGCTGCGCCGTGGCCGCGTCGGTCCAGGGCGCGGTCCTGCCCGGGACGGATGCCAGGGAGGCCGTCCGGCGCGCGCGGGTGAAGCTGTCGGACATTCAGCGGGGCAAGCGATGATGGGCGAGCCCGTGGAGACCAAGAAGTCCGAGGAGAAGCGGGGGCTGGAGTGCCCGCGGTGCGGGTGCAGGCACTTCGAGGTCCTCTACACGAGGCCCGCGTCAGGCGGCAGGATTCGGCGCAGGCGTGAGTGCAGGTACTGCGGGCGACGGATCACGACTCACGAGGGGCTATAGACTCCAACGGCGGAGGTCTGGCTAGTAGATTGCATGCAACGCTGCCTTCGACAACTCGTGGCCACTACGCCATCTACTTCGACGCCGCCTTGTCCGCAGGGGCCGCCGGAGCAGGCGGTTGATTGGCATCTGGCAATGGCGCTGGCTCTGGGTTATCGATTTGCGTCGGAGTTACCGAGGTCGCAGCGACATTCCAGGCGTCCAGCATCCAGTGCGGTAGCTGATCATGTCTTCTTACGGAGACTCTGGCGTTCGCATATGGCATGTGTGGAAGCAGCACGGTTCGAACCATCAACGCTTCCGGAGTGACCTGGATCGGGGCGATGAGGTCCGGTGCAAGCGTGATGTTCTCGCGGCTTTGCATGTACAGAGGCACAAGGTAGTTCATGCCACCGAAGTACCAATAAGGCAGCTGCAAACCCCGATTCAGTGACCACTGGATTGCACCTGAAACCGCGCACATCTGCGATACGGGGGGCGTATCACCGAGAAACGGCACGCGACCTGCATTATCGCGAAGGATGTGGTCGTGCAACATCACGATTTCGACTCCTCGCGGGATCTCAGGTGGATTCGGGAGGTCCGGTGGCGTTGGAAGCGAAGGTGCCGAGACGTCTGAACCGCAGTGTACGCAGTAAAGTGGTTGCCGGCCCACGTTCGTGTTGCGCTCAAATACCAGGTACAATGGCGTTCCGTAGCGCGTTTGCAGGTGCCCAGCTGTAACGAAGAGTTGATTCTCGCTGGCAGTGAAGCGGTCTTGTTCGATGCTCCACGCCACGTGAACAGCTAGGTATTTCTCAAGTACATAGAGGTCATTGCCCCAGTTCTCAGACAGTGCCGCGCGCGCCAAGTTCTCAAGCTGCAGACGAGGAATATGAGCCATTCTGCGCAGGCGGGCGACCACTTCGTTAGTGTACGGGGACCCCATCGCTCCAAGCAGCTCTCCTTTTGGGACTGGCATGGCGCATCCTCCGTGCTGGCCAACGATGCTCGGAACAAGCGCGTAGATGTAAAGGGCTTGCAGACGACCGCGCTGTTCGACCGTGCATGCAGATTATGGCCGGGCTTCGTCTTTCGTCAACGGGCCTCGGTCCGGGGCCTCAACATAGGCTTCAATTTGTGCGCAAGGCGTTCCAAGTTCTACCGGTGTAACAATCGACCAGAAAATGACCCTCCCGCCGACGTTTCGCGCTTTCGCCGGGTAAGTAACGCCCTGGCAGGTGGTACGCCCTGTTCCTCGTGGACCAGGACGGCCCGCCAGGGAGAGCCGTGCGATGGGCAGAGATCTCGCCAACTCCATCCGCCGGAACGCAAGGGGCCCCAAGCGGGCCAAGGGCGACTCCGGGGAGATGGAGCAGCACTCCCTGAAGGAGCAGATCGAGGCCGACCGGTATCTGGCCTCGAAGGACGCGGCGCGCAATGGCCTGGGCGTGCGGCGTACCAAGATGGTCCCGCCGGGGGCTTGCTGATGGTCGCCACGGCCGCGGACCGGAAGTCGGTGGTGCTCTCGCACCGGAGGGCGGTGCCGGTGCGGCGCTTGCGCGCCCGGTTCGACTCGGCCGCGACGACCGACGACAACCGCCGCCACTGGGCGAACGCGGACGCGCTTTCTCCGGACTCTGCGGCCAGCCCCGAGGTGCGCCGGACGCTGCGGATGCGCTGCCGTTACGAGATCGCCAACAACAGCTATGCCCGCGGGATCGTGCTGACGCTGGCCAACGACACGGTCGGCACCGGTCCGCGCCTGCAGATGCTCACCGATAACGATGCCGGCAACAGCGAGGTCGAGCGGGAGTTCGACCGCTGGGCGCGGGCGGTGGGGCTGGCCGAGAAGCTCCGGACGATGCGGATGGCGCGGTGCCAGGACGGCGAGGCGTTCGCCATCCTGGTCAACAACCCCGTCCTGGATCACCCGGTGAAGCTCGATCTGCGGTTGGTGGAGGCCGACCAGGTGACGAGCCCTTACGGGGGCCTCTTGGACGCAACCGAGGTCGACGGCATCCAGTTGGACGAGTTCGGCAACCCTGTCGGCTACCGGGTGCTGGCCGAGCATCCTGGCGCGCTCTACCGGCGGCTCCGGGAGGAGTACTTCGCGATCCCGGCGTCGCACATGATCCACGTCTTCCGTTAGGACCGCCCCGGGCAGCACCGGGGGCTGCCGGAGATCATGCCGGCGCTGCCGCTCTTCGCGCAACTGCGGCGTTTCACGCTGGCGGTGATCGCGGCGGCGGAGGCGGCGGCCGACTTCGCGGGGGTGCTCTACACCGACGCGCCGGCCAACGGGGAGGCCGACCAGGTCGAGCCGATGGACAGCATCGAGCTCGAGCGCAACATGCTGCTGACCATGCCCGGCGGCTGGAAGATGGCTCAGGTCGAGCCGATGCAGCCGGCGACGACCTATGCGGAGTTCAAGCACGAGATCCTGAACGAGATCGCGCGGTGTCTGAACATCCCGTTCAACGTCGCCGCGGGGAACTCCTCGGGCTACAACTACGCCTCCGGCCGTCTCGACCACCAGACCTACTTCAAGTCGATCCGCGTCGACCAGGCGTTCACCGCCGGCCGGGTGCTCGACCGTGTGCTGGCCGCCTGGCTCTGGGAGTACGCGCTGGCCGTGGGCGCGGTGGACTATGTGCCCGCGCAGGGCCTGGAGCGCATTCTGCCGGACCACCAGTGGTTCTGGGACGGCCAGGAGCACGTGGACCCGGCGAAGGAGGCGACGGCGCAGGAGACGCGCCTGCGGAACTACACGACCACCCTGGCGAACGAGTTCGCGCGGCAGGGGAAAGACTGGGAGGCCGAGCTTCGGCAGCGTTCGCGGGAGAAGGCGCTGATGAAGGAGCTTGGCTTGAGCGAGGCCGCCGCGGCGCCCGCTTGGGGAGGGAGCAATGCCCTACCCGAGTGAGCATGCCGCGCGGCTGGCCGACCCGGCCAAGTACGTCCAGTTCCGGCGGGAGAACGACAAGTTCGGCCCGGGGATCGACGTGGTCTGGGGCATCACCCGGGACGGGAAGGTGGAGATCCAGGCGATCCGGTTCGACGCGGCGAAGTACACCGCGGACGAGGCCAAGGCCTGGCTGAAGGACCACGGGCACAAGCCCATCCTCTTCGAGCCCGCCGCCGACAAGGCCCAGGGTGCCGCCGACGAGTTCGTGATGGTCGAGGCCGCGGGCGAGGCCGGGCGGCTCCGCGTCATGGGCGTGGCCTACTCGGGCGGCAAGATGCGGCTGCCCGGCTGGCGCTTCCCGGTGGTCGTGGACCTCTCGGGGCTCGCCATCCCGGAGAGCGTGCCGCTTCTGACCAACCACGACAACCGCACCGGCAGCCGGGTGGGCATGGTCCGGGGCCGGGTGGAGGACAGCGCCCTGGTGATCGAGGGGGAAATCCTCTCCTCGAGCGGTCAGGCGCAGGGGATCGTGGAGCAGGCCCGGGCCGGAGCGGACTGGCAGCTCTCCATCGGCGCCGAGGTCGTGGACTCGGAGCTGGTCCGCGGGAGCCGGTCGGTCAACGGCCAGGTGCAGGACGGTCCCTTCTACCACGTGAAGAAGTCGATTCTGCGGGAGGTGTCGGTCGTCGCCGTGGGCGCGGACGCCTCAACGCGGCTGAAGCTCGCGGCAAGGTTCAACCTGTACGGAGGGAAGGCGATGGAGTTCGAGAAGTGGCTGGAAGAGCACGGGATCGAGGCCGAGGGCCTCGGCGAGGAGCGGCTGGCGGTGCTGAAGGCCGCCTTCGAAAAGGGCGAGGAGCCTCCGGCTGCCGCCCAGACCTCGGCGGGCAAGACTGACCCGGCCGAGGGCCGGAAGCCTGAGGCGAAGGCGCCCCAGGCGCCGGCAAAGGCTGCGGCTGCCGGCGACGGCGCGGCCGAGGGGCCGTCCGGGCCGCGCACCGTCACCGCGGCTGCGCCTTCCGCCCGGGAGGCGGCCGAGGGGGCCGTGGCCGCGGAGCGCGAGCGCGTGGCCGCGATCCAGGAGGTCTGCGCCGGGGAGTTCCCCAAGATCGAGCGGGAGGCGATCCGCTCCGGCTGGGGCGTCGAGGAGACGAGCCAGAAGGTGCTGAAGGCGATGC